>SAMEA3663299__coassemble_89_pt1 | contig 58586 bp, 34 predicted proteins | sample SAMEA3663299__metabat2_low_PE_003 | metagenome-assembled genome bin SAMEA3663299 (sample SAMEA3663299) | pig gut metagenome | biome: pig gut; feature: pig-associated habitat; material: faeces | place: China | collected 2013 | reverse complement strand
CGACGTCCTCGCAACCCCGGAGGGGTTGAATGTTATTAGCCGTGGGTGAAACCCACGGGGGTGGGGTGGGCTGCGCTCCGTGGATTACCGTGGGTTTCACCCACGGCTATTAACATTTAACCGCTGACGCGGTTATGACCGGCGAGGACGCCGGCCCTCCGAATATTTCCTTCACCCTCTCACGTACGGGTTCGTCCGTTTCTCCTGGCCGACCATCGTCGCGGGGCCGTGGCCCGTGTAGAGGACCGCGTCATCCGGCAGGGCGTAAACCACCGAGCGGATCGAATTTTCCAGAGTCGTGGGATCACCGTCGAAAAAGTCGCTCCGGCCGATGCTCCCGTAGAAGATCACGTCCCCCACGAAAGCCGCGGTTTTGGCGTCGGCTCCGACCCCTTCCAGCACGTAAATGACGTGGCCGGCCGAATGCCCCGGCGCCTGAAGCGCTTTGAAATGCAGGCCGGCGTACTCCAGCGCCGTTTCCGGCTGGTCGAGTTTCACGTCCGCGCGCGGAAGAATGAGGTGGATCCCGAAATGGTGGGCCAGGTTCTTCTTGGAGTCGGTCAGTTTGTCCGCGTCTTTTTTCCCAATGACGATCGGCGCGTCGGGGAACTGCTCCCGGAGCTTCAGGATCCCGCCGATGTGGTCGGCATGGCCGTGGGTCAGAAGAATGGCCGCGACTTGCGTCAGGTTTTCTTCGGCGAGAAATTCCAGAAAATCCGCGGCGGAAAAGCCGGGGTCGATGAGCACGCAGTCCGACGCGCCCTCGTTCCAGACGACGTACCCGTTTTCTTCGCAAATACTCGAAACGATGCACTTGGTTTTGATCATGTTTTCTCCTTTGGGGGGCTGACTACTTCTTCCCCATTTTTCTTTTCTGCTGGAAAAACTCGCTCAGCAGGGCCGCGCACTCTTTGGCGAGCACGCCCGATTTGGTCTCGCAGACGTGGTTCAGGCGGGAGTCGTTCAGCAGGGTGAACAGCGTATCGACCGCGCCGGCTTTGGAGTCGGAGGCTCCGTAAACCACGCGTGGGACCCGGGCCTGGACGATGGCTCCGGCGCACATGGGGCACGGCTCGAGCGTCACGTAAAGCGTACACTCCTCCAGACGCCAGCTTTTCATCGAGGCCGCCGCCTGGGTGATGGCGATCATCTCGGCGTGGGCGGTCGGGTCCTTGAGCTGCTCGCGCTGATTGTGCGCCCGGGCGATGATCTCGCCGCGATACACGATCACGGCCCCGATCGGGACCTCGTCCTCACGCTCGGCCCAGCGCGCTTCCTGGATCGCCTCGCGCATGAAATGCTCGTCGATCTGATTTTCGTCGATTTGCGGGAACATGGATTTTTCGTCGATTTGAGTCGGAATGGATTCTACAAAAAAAGCCTCACGCGGTACGCAAGGCTTTAACGGATGAAGAGGGACTCGAACCCCCGGACCCGTGAAGGTCAACGGTTTTCAAGACCGCCGCAATCGACCACTCTGCCATTCATCCATCGGTGAACTCATTTTACAGGAAATTTTCTTTTTGTCAAGCCCTTTTCGGCGCGTTTTCCGGTAAATTTTCGAGAAAAAACCGGGTTTCTTCTGCCGCCTTGTTTCCGCTGCGGACCGCGCTTTCCATCGTGGCGGGGAGGCCCGTGGCGGTCCAGTCGCCAGCCAGGAAAACCGTCGGGAAGGGCGTCAGGACCGTCGGCCGCGCGTGCTCCATCCAGGCGTTGCACGAAAAAACCGCCGCAGGGACCCGGGTGACGCGGAACCGGCTGAAAGTTGCCTCGGGGAAAAGCATTTGAAGCTCCGCGTGAACGATCTGCTCAATCGCCCCGGAACTGGTCGAGACGCAGCGGTCTGAGTCGCTCAAAAGGGCCTGGAATCCGTGCTCCTCCCGCAGGAACGGGACTTTGAAAAGCCACTGGATCGTTTCGGAGGGAAAGACCAGATTTTCCTGAGGGAAAAGGTCCCGATCCGCGAAAAAGTACACCGACGCGATCGTCCGAGGCTCGAAAACGTCCGGCGTGAACGTCTTTTGCGTCACGAGCTCGGGCAGAATTTTCCCGGCCCGATGCCACGGAACCGCCAGAATGGCCGCGTCGAACGAAAACTCCGTCTGAGCGTCCGTTTCCGACGTGGCAAGAACCAGCCGATCCGCGAAAAGCCGCTTGATCGAGGTCTGACGGTGGATCAGGATCCCGCGTTTTTCGAGCGTGGGCGTCAGCGCCGAGTCAAAAATCTCTCGCAGCGGGACCTTGGGGACCCACATTTGCCAGGCGTCGCGGGGGCCGCAGAAAATCTGACGGAAAACGGACTGCGCGATCTGGGCCGAAACGCTTTCCATCTGGTCGCTGAAGGCCGAAAGAATGACCGGGCCGAAATAAAGCTCCGCGACGCGGTGAGGGCAGAAAAGTTCTTCGAGCCATTCCCGGAATGAAGTCCCGGGGGGCGGCGAGCCGTGCCGGATCTGGCGCAGAATGCCGAGCAGCTCAAAGCGTTCCACGGGCGTGAGGAATTTCAGCCCCCAAAGCGACGGCAGAAGATGAAACGGTTTCGGAAGGACCCGAGAGTTTCTCAGCGGGTAAAATGCGAGTTTGCCGGACTTTTTCCCGGTCTGGCGCACGCAGAACGTCATTTCCGGCTGGAGTTTCCAGAAGCGCAGAAGGTCCGTTTTCAGGAGGAATTGAAGCATTTCCGTGCAGCAGTTCATCGTGACGTGCTGTGCGGAGTCGAGCAGAAGATTTTCGTCAGGGAACCAATTAGAAGACGCGCGGCCGCCGAGATGCGCCAGAGACTCGAAAAGATGGATCTCGGGCGGATCTTCCATTTCACTCAGACGGATCGCGGCCGAAAGACCGGAAAGGCCAGCACCGATGATCGCGACTTTTCGGGGGACTAGGGGCATGACTCACCGTAGAAAAATGGAAAGGATCCGGCAATAAAAAGGGTTAAAAGGATACGGGAGGGACAAAATGCGTGATCTTGTGGGGATGACGTTTCCAGCGTCGCCTCAAAAACCAACATCTACGGGGATGACGCTTCCAGCGTCATCTTTTAAAGCCTTCCTCTTTGAGGGGGTTGGCACGAAGGACGGGGGGAGTTAATTGGAACTTTCACGAAACTCCCCCAGTCTCGCTTGCGCTCGCCAGCCCCCTCAAAGAGGGTGCCTTTAAAAACGACGCTGGAAGCATCGTCCCCGCTTACAACGACGCTGGAAGCATCGTCCCCGTAAATTGACTAATACGCCGTCCTGGCCGCGGGTTTTTTATTCTTTTTATTCTTGCTTGCCTTTTTCACGGCCTGGGCTTTTTCAGCTTCTGCCTTGGCTCTTTCTTCTTCCGGATCGACTTTCTTGATGACTTTCGGGCGGTATTTGTGGTCCCGCTTCGTTACGGCAGAAGCCTTTTCGATCTGGTCCGGCTCGGCCATCGGGTCGGGATTGGCCGGGTCCATGATCTGGAGCTTCGTCAGAACGTCCATCCCTTCAATGACGCGGCCGAACACGACGTACTTCCCGTCGAGGTCCTTGATCGGCGAGAACGAGATGAAGAAGATGGAACCGGCAGAATTCGGCTCTCCGCGCATCATGCTGATAGTCCCGCGGTAGTGGTTTCGGGAGTTCGTCGCGTCAAACTCGTCACGGATCGACCAGCCCGGGCCACCGTCGGGATTTTCGAGGGACCGGCCGGCGACGGCGCCTTCACCCGGAATGACCTGCTCAAAGAACATTCCATCGTAGAAGCCTTTTTCGACGAGGTACACGAAGTTCGCGACTGTGTTCGGCGTCTGGTCCTCATAAAGCTCCAGGACGATCTTCCCCTTGGTCGTGTCGAGCGTCACGCGGGGCAGATCCTTCTTTTCAGAGTCCTGCTGACGGAAAACGGATTCTTTCGCCCAACTGGTGCGGTAGTACGAAAGGTCCTTTTTGAATCCGGCACAGCGTTCCGAGAGGACTTTGTTCTGTTCCGCCAGTTCGAGGTAACGCGCCGCCTGCTCAAAATCGTTGAGCATAAACGCGATTTCGCCCGCGGCATCGTACAAATCGGGCAGAATGTCCGGAATTTTCAGTGAGATGAGCCCCTGCATGATGGCGTTGGCGCGCTCGTACTCACCGACGGTCATGCGCGTTTCGAGGACCTGAATGATGAAATTCAGGAACTCACCATCTTCACGGGACGGCTCCTCAAGCCACGCCTTTTCGGCCAGATCGAAGAGTTTGGGGTGGATCTTCGAAACGACTTTGGAGATTTTTTCGAGTTTTTCACCGATTTCCTCTTTTTCCTCTTCGGTCGTTTTGATTCCGAGGTACTTGCGCTGGAGTTCAGCCGCTTCACGCAGTGCGCTCTTAAGGTCGGCCTGAGCCTGGCGGTACTTCGCCATTGCAGGTTTCATGCCGGCTTCCACGCCCGCAGCCGGAGATGGCGCCGATTTTTTCTCCGCAGTCTGAGCTGCAACAAAACTGACAGCTGAAATGCCCAGCACGAAAACCGCCGCGAAAAACATTCTGGAAAATCGTTTCATGGGAAACCTTTCTCGGGTAGAAAAATCCTAAGGAAATACTTTATCTTTAATATAAAAAATCTTTCAGGAAATGCAACCCGTGGGCCCCGCTTTTTTTCAAAATTTTTGAGATTTTTTACATAAAATCGAAATAATCGGCGGGTTCGTTTTTTTTGATTTAATTATTGTTCCAGTTGCAAAGTGAATTTTGTAGAATTTTTGTTTTTTTGTTTTTTTCCCGTCGATTGAGAAAAATGATATGCATAAATATATTGAATCAAGGAGGAAAGTATTCCATGAAATCAGATCCAGCAAACTGTCTTGAACGTGAGGCCAATTCCAAACTCATGAGCGGGATGGATATGTACCTTTCGGATATTCATGACAAAGAACTGCTTTCAGCGGAAGAGGAACGCGCGCTGGCTGAAAGAATTGCCGCCGGAGACGAGGATGCGCGAAATGAACTGGTTCAGGCGAATCTGCGTCTGGTGGTGAATATCGCCCGTTCGTACGCGAACAAGGGCTGGCACATTGAGGATTTGGTCGAGGAAGGTAATCTCGGCCTGATCCGCGCTGCTACGAACTACCGCGTGAACGAAGGAACACGCTTTTCTACCTATGCGAGCTACTGGATCAATCAGGCGATTCATCGTGCGATGATCAATTCCTCGAAACTGATCCGGCTTCCAGCGTACATGGTGGAAATCATCAGTAAATGGCGCCGGGCGGCGGTTTTGCTCGAGGAAGAACTGCATCGGGTTCCTTTTTCTGAGGAAATCGCACGACGTATTGGTTTGCCCCGCAAGCGGCTGACGCTGACTCTCAAGGCCCTCAATGCTTATAAAGTGGCACCGGGGCCGGAATTGGCTGACGGATTGGGCCTCGATGGAACGGTCGTGGATGAACGGGAGCGGACACCCGAGGATATTTTCATCGAGAGAAATACCATCGAAAAAATTCAGGAAGAACTGGGAAAACTCACGGAGCGCGAAGCGATGGTTTTGAGACTCCGTTACGGATTGGTCGATGGTCAGGCCTATACCCTGCGCGAGGTGGGCCGCAAGCTGAAGATTACACGTGAACGTGTGCGCCAGATTTCTATCGACGCGATTGCGAAACTTGGAAACAAGTTTGAGTAGTCCATCAAAAAAGCGGGCGTTTCCGTCCGCTTGTTTTTTCTCATTGAAAAATCTCAAGTCAAACTGAAACGCGGTCTTACTGGCCGCGCTTCAGTATAAAAACTTTATTCTTTGGCCTTTTTCACGAGTTCTTCAAACTCTTTCCTCTGGTCCGACTCACCCACGGCGGGGTGGATCATTTCCAGAACTTTGTCGAAATTGGCCGTTCCGGTGTACGCGCTTTCACGCAGGAGCATCGCGAAGAGTGCCGTTCCAGACGCCCACTGGAAGTTTTGGCTCACCGGCTGCTCTTTGAACTCGACAGGGAACGTTTTGAGCGTGCTTTCATTCTCGTTCGGCTGCTTCCAGCGCAGTTTCACGAAGAACCATTCCGGAGAGTCGTTCACCGGTTTCGCTTCTTCTTTTTTCGGCTCAGGTTCTTCCGGCTTGGGAGCGTAACGGGACTCATCGACCTGTTCGACCTGCGGGATCTCAGCCCCGGCCGGAACCAGTTCATAGAGTGCGACCACACTATGCCCGGCGCCGAGGTCACCCGAGTCTTTCCGGTCATCGTGGAAGTCTTTCGCTTCCAGGTGGCGCGTTTCGTAGCCGATGAGCCGGTACGCCGCGACTTTGGCCGGGTTGAAATCGATTTGAAGTTTGACGTCTTTCGCGATCGTGATCATCGAGCCGCTCAGACCGTCGCAGAGCATTTTCTTTGCTTCGGCCCGGGAATCGATGTAGCCGTACACGCCATTTCCGTGGGATGCGAGGGATTTCATGCGATCGTCCTGGAAATTCCCCATTCCGAAACCAAGCACCGTGAGGAAAACGCCGCTTTTCGCTTCCGACTCAATGAGATTTTCCAGTTCGGAAATGTCGGTCATTCCCACGTTGAAATCGCCATCGGTGCAGAGGATCACGCGATTTTCCGCTTCTTTGTCGAAATTTTTGCGGGCGAGCTCATACGCTCTCTGGATCCCTTCACCGCCATTGGTCCCTCCGTAAGCGCGGAGTTCCAGAATGGCTTTCTCGATTTTCCCTTTTTCGGTTCCGGCAGTCGGTTCCAGTTTAATGTCGGTCCCGTTCGCGTAGGTCACGATGGAAACGTGGTCTTCGGGCTTCAACTGGTCGAGGAGTTTCATCATTCCGTCCTTGACCAGCGGCAGTTTGTTCCAGTCGCTCATCGAGCCGGAAACGTCGAGGAGGAACACGAGGTTCAGCTTCGGGCGTTTGTCCTCGGGGATCTCCCGGCCTTTGAGGGCGACCATCGCCATGTAAAGGCCCTCACGCCACGGGTGCTTCTGAATTTCGACCGTCGTTTCAAACGGGCAGTCGGAATCTTCGGCCGGCCCTTTCAGGTCGTACTTGAAGTAGTTGATGTACTCCTCGACCCGGACCGATTCCTTCGGCGGCTTGCGCCCCTGTTCAGTCAGGAACTGACGCATGAGCGTGTAGGATGCCGTGTCCACATCGACACCGAATGTCGAGAAAGGCTCTTCTTCCGGCTTCTGGAATTTCTGTTCCTCGAGCATCGAGAAGGAATTCCGGTCCTGATTTCGGGAGACGTACGGTTCAGGCGCCGGCACAGGTCTGGGCATTGGAACCGGGCGGATGTAAGATTCTGGAGCCGGATCCGCAATCATACGATCCACCCCGAGATTCGCTGAGCCTACCGGCATGGCCGCACCAGGAGCCACGGCATTTTCCCGACGGAAGAACTGGCGCGGAGCTTCAACGGCTTTGTGCATACCATTTTTGGCCGCTTGTGCAGCAGAACTCCAAAAACCTGGTTTTTCTTCGGGTGCGGCGGCTTCTTCGGCCACTTCCATGTCCTCTTCGGCGTCATCGTCATCGTCGCCGGCCACATCAGCCTTGGCGTCAAAGACTTTTACTTCTTCGACCGCAACCTGTTCTTCGGCGGTAACAGACGGAGCCGGTACTTCGGCCGCGGGTGCTTCCATCGCGACTTCAGCCGGCGCTTCAGCAGCGGGAGCTTCGTTCAAATTAACCAGATCGGCCGATTCTTTTTTCTTGCTGAAAACTCCCTTGACTTTATCCACGCCATCCTTGACGGCTTCGATGGTAGAACCAACGATCCCAGGGCTTTTGAGCCTCGTTTTCTCGGCCAAAAGAAATTCTTCTTTATCCACCTGAATCTCTCGATTGGGGACTTTCTGATACTCGTAATACATTGCCGGTTCTCCAGGCTCGATCTTTGCCACAGTCGAATAATACGCATTTGGCCAGAACAGCACACCCGCCGTAACGATCAGTAACAGCGAGCAAACGCACACCACGGTTCGGGTCATCCTGGACCAGTGTTTTTTCACAGGCTTTTCAGGAATTGGAAGAACCTTCACATTTGAGTACTCTTTATTTTCAGGAATCGGCTCGTTCGCCAAAGCCTCAGTCAAAAAGTCGCCCATACGGCGGATCTCTTCGACTTCCGAGCGGAGTTCCGGATCGTTTTTCATCTGTTCTTCGAGCTGGGCGCTCTGTTCGGGAGTCGCTTCTCCCAGCGCGAAAGCAGTCACAATTTCATAATTATCTTTCCAGTTTTTCATTTTTAAGGTTCCTTTATTCGTTCATCATTTCACGAAGTTTCTGAATCGCTTCCGCGAGCAGCCGACTTACTGTGGATCTGGATTCGCCCATCACGATCGCCATTTCGTCATAAGTGAGCTGCTCCTGGAATTTTAGCCGCACCGCTTCACGATGCAGCTCCGATAGTTTATCGAGTTTTTGCATCAGCATTTCTTCAGCTTCTTTCTTCTCAGCCGCGGCAACTGCCTGTTCCGGGATGGAATCCTGTACCGTGGCAGCGAGGTGTTTAAAAATGTCCTTTCGTTTTTTCTGGCGGCGCAGGAAGTCGTAAATCATATTCCGGGCCGTTCGATAGAGCCATGCGCGCTCATTTTCGATCTGTTTGTGTTTGGTCTCCACTTCTTCCCAGAGCCGCAGAAATGTTTCCTGCGTGAACTCTTCCGCCAGGGCGTAGTTGTGAACCAGACGCGTAGCATACAAACGCAGCCTGACGTACGTTTCATCTTCCGCCGCTTTTTTCAGGTTTTCTTTTTGTTTTTCAGTCATGTTCTCTCATACCGGTCATAAGGAATTTTGACTTCTATCTATTAGGACGAACAAGAAAAAAAATATTTCACAAAAAAAGAAAAAATTTGGAATTTTTTTTGGTTTTCAGTTTTCGGTTGTCCGTTTTCATCGTTCTGTCTCCATAGAATACAGTTAATAACCAGAATCCAAGATCCCTAATTTCGGCGAAACCGAAACACTGAAACTGATAATTGACAGCTAACCCAACGTCACCCGGCGACCGGTGCGGCCACACGAACAAGGTTCGGAATGGTACACGACCGTCGTTCCCGTGCGGAAGCGTAAGAGAGTCTGCGCCTCCCGCATCAAATCTGTCACGACCAACTCGCCGGGCTGCCCCTCCGGAACGGGTTCAAGCGTTTCCGGATCCAAAATCTCGAACAGGAAAGCGTCTTCCTGAAGGTGCAGCCCATTGCGCAGAAAACATTCATTGGCCATTCCTGCCCCGAAAAACGCCGGATGGGACCAGTTCAGCCAGATTTTTAACTGCCAGCGTTCCTGCAGCTCGTTGCGACGTTTCAAAATATCATCCCCAATTAAAATATGAGCGTAGTCAAGGGAAAGGGATTGGCAGCCGGCGGCCGAAAAAATATCCGCAAGGCTCTTGAGATCCGCGCAGATCCCGTTCACGTTCAGCGAGTTCAGGAAATCCGCCGGTGCGCTCAGGAATTCCTCGTTCATTCCACCTTGCGGAATCGCGGCGGCGCCGATACATTCGACACCCGCCTGATAAGCGAAACCGGCCCCGGCACGATTAAATTTTCGTGAGATCTGAACAAAATGATTGCTCCGTGTACCCGTTCCGTACATTAGACGGGCGGCCAGATCAGCCTGGGTTTGCAGATCCCGGCGTGTGAAGGCAGTCAGAAGGCCGTTTTTCTGCGAGTACAAGCGGGCGATTTCGTGACGCGCGACCGTCCACAAGCCAGAAGAAAACGGAGCTAAAAGGTCCGCCTCCGTCGTCAGCGGGAGGCGGCGAACATCATCGGGGGAGTTAAAATCCTTATCCGCAAGCGGGTTTTTCGCGAAATAATCACGGTAAAAAGCCAAACCTTTCGCACGCTCTACAGCCCGGCGCAGACGCAGCGTTTGCAGCTCACGCAGTTCGGAAAGGGGAAGCGTTTCCATTTGATTCCAGTATAGATTTTCAAACGGAAGTTTATCGAAAAGTTCAGCCATAAAAAATCGTCCCCGTAAGTTGACAAATTAGCCGATCTGATATAAATCGACACTTCCGAAAACGTTTACGCCTTTTTCGTGGAGAAGGTCCACCGCGGCGTCCGGGTCGTTGAAACGGAAAACGAGGATCGCCTTGTCTCTGACGTGGGACGTGAATGCGTACATATACTCGACGTTGATCTTTGCGGCTTCGAGAAGGCTTAAAATGTAAGCCAAACCGCCGGGCTGATCGGGAATTTCGGTCGCGACAACGTCCACAGTTTTCACCATACAGCCGGCCTCCTGAAGGAGTTTCATGGCGGGTTCCCAGTCTTTGACGATGATGCGGAGCATGCCAAACTGAGCCGTATCGGCCAGAGAAAGCGTCAAAATGTCGATATTCGCGTCGCCGAGGACCTTGCACACGTTGCTCAGGTGCCCCGGTTCGTTCTGCAAATAGACGGAAAGCTGCTTGATTTTCATGATTTACCTCGTTTTGTCGGAAAGGAAAGCGAGAAAAAAATAATATTCAATAATAATTATAGCCCTTTTCGTAGAATTACGCAAGGAGAGGGAGGGGGGGTTTCGGGAATTTTTCAGAAAAATGTTTCTGGCTCTGTCCCTTGTGGCAGATTTTTGAAATAATTGTCCCAATCCTCAAAATCCCATCAAAAAATCTCCGAAAACAAAAAAATGTCAAAATTTTGAAAATTTTTTTGATAATCACTTGCAAAAGATGAAAGCCCGTGTAAAATATTACGTATATGAAATAACGTTTTACCAGTTCAATACATTGGGAGTAAAAACATGGTTATAAGTGTAAACCGCCTGAGTTTATCCACCTTTCGCTTATTAACACGCGGTACGAGTTTACTTTTGCTCTTTTCCGTGGTATTTTCCTGTGTTGACCGAGTGTCGGGTACGGATTATACGCTGACAACGCGCGTAAAACCGAACGAAGCGGTTTTTGACGGCAAGACATACACTCAGCTGACTTCCGATGACAAACTGATCGTTACGGCTAATGCCGCGCAGATTTATTTGACCGGAGCCAACGCGACGCTTGACTGCAACGTGGACGTCAGCGGCCAGTCCTTTGGGAGCGAAAAAACCGGCAAGATCCGCATGCAAATGTCGTCTGCGCAGGTCGCCAATTTCAACGGGACGGTCAACCTGGTTGGGGATACGTACATTGGTTCCCACGGCTGGCAAAGCAATCAGGGGACATTATATTTTAACAGTCAGATCACGGGCGCGGGCGCATTGATCGTCGCGCCGGGCCGGTATTCGGTCGTTCATCTGAATAACACCACGTCCGCCAATAACTACCAGGGCAACACCCAGATCGGCTCCACGGACATGTATAATAACTCCGGCAATACCAACTACGGGGGAACGATTATTCTGGACGCGGACGAACAGATCCCGGACGCTTTAACGATGGGGTCTTCCTGCGCGGGCAATCTGGTCATGATGAGCTGGGCGGACGAATCTGACCGACTCACCTCAACGCTGAACCTGAACGGTCATACGGAAACCGTCAACGGGCTGGTCTGCGCGGATCATTTGAGCGTGATCACGGGTAACGAGAACAGTAAACTGATCGTCGGCGCGAATAACGCAACTTCGGAGTTTGGCGGAATCATTCAGGGCGCCATGCAGCTTCAAAAAATTGGCTCGGGTACGCTGACCCTTTCCGGAGCCAGCACGTATTCCGGTGGTACGGCGATCACCGAGGGCACGGTCAAAGTGACGGCTCCGGGTACACTGGGCGCGGGAACCGCGACGGTCGCTTCCGGCGCTACAGTGGAAATCGGGACTTCCGAGACGCCGTGGACCTGGGGCGGCGGCGTGATCAACGGCGATGGGACCCTGAAAGTCACGGGCAGCGGCAGTTTCGTTATAACGCCTGCTGCGATGCAAATCAGCAACGACGGAAAACTTGTCGTCGATGGCGCCAGCGTGACTCTTAATAACGATTCCTCGGAGGCAAACGGCAATTACTCCGGCGCGGAGATCTTCATAAATAACGGCGGGACGGTCACGTTCGCCCGGTCCGGCAGCAGAGACCAGTTCTGGATCTCCAAACAGACGACCATCACCTTCGACGAAAACGGCGGCGGAACGTTCAACGCCGGCGACAATCACAGCATCAACCTCGTGAACAACTCGCAGACCCAGTTCGTCACCAAGGGCGGCGCGACCAATTATATTAAGGGTGCAAGCGGATTCAACCTTCACGGCCAGAGCCTGACGTTCGACGTCGCCAAAGGCACAAGTGAAAGCGGCATCGATCTCGAACTTTCCGCCCGTCTCTGGAACAACCAGGGCGTCATCAAAAACGGCCCCGGCACCATGTCGATCACCTGTAACAACACCAACAATGGTTACAGAGGCAAAACGGAAATCAACGCCGGAACGCTTGTCCTTGCCGGGAATGGAACGTTTGGTGCCGGCACAAGCGCCATTACGGTCGCTTCCGGTGCGACGCTGAAATTCGCCGCCGATTTGGTGAATACCACGATCGCCAACCCCATTTCCGGGGCGGGAACGATCGTTAAGGACGGAACCAACACGGTCACTCTTACCGGCACGAACACCTACACGGGCGACGTGACGATCAACGGCGGTTCGCTCGCCTTCCTGATGGATGGCACGAACAAAAATTTGAATGTGAAGAAAGTTTCCGGCTCCGGCGATCTGGTCCTGCGGCTTGCCGGGGGCAACTATGACACAAGGTTGCCGAATTTGGTGAATAATGGTTTTGCTGGCACGATCTCTCTGGTTCAGGAAGGCGGAGCCAGCGGCAACAAGATCAACTCCAACGGCCAAACCTTTGAAGGTTTCACGTTCAAGGTCAATCCGGGAACCTCGATTTATATTCAGGGTAACGAATTTAAAGCGGGCGTTCTCCTCGCAGGCTCCGGTAACAGCGAAGGCCGCGGCGCGCTGCGTATCGCCAATACCGTGAGCGGCACCGTGACGGTTATGTCAGACGCCGCGATGGGGTTTGACGGTTCCAGAACGGTTTCCGGCAACATCGTCTCGGGCGCGGAAAGCGGCGAAGTCACGCTTCAGCTCAAACCTTATGACGCCAGCGGCGCCTATGGAACATTTACCGGCTCGATTTCCGATGGTGATACCGGTTCCAAACTGGGGATCCGCGTGGTCAACGGAACGCAGCACGTCCTGAGCGGCAATTTATCCTATACCGGGGCCACGACGGTCGATTCCGGGAAAGGACTGAACCTCACTGGCGCAAATACCAGTCTGGCCAATTCCCGCGCGGTCAACGTCAACGGGACGCTTAATTTCACGGGTTACACCGGTGCGGAGGACATGCAGTTTAACAATCTGACCGGTACGAACGGGGCGATCGTCGGGGCCGGTAAAAACCTGAAGCTCAGCAGCGACACGGAAAGCGCGTTTTCCGGAACGATCGACGTCGCCAACCTGACCATTTCTTCGGGCGGTTTCAACCTGAAGGGCAGCACGACCGGCGGGATCACGGTTGGACCGAACGCGGTCTTCTCGCCGGGCAATTCAGCTGGCAAGGCGGAGGTCGGCGGCACGTTCACGCTTGCGGCGGACAGCTCGAAACTCGTGATGGAGCTTGGAGGTACAGACCCGACCCAGAACGACATCCTGATCGTTTCGGGTGACCTGGCTCTGAATGACGGCAAGGTCTTCCTGCAACTGGCGGAAGGTTCCGCGTTGAAGGGCGGCGACAGTTTCACGGCGGTTTTGTCGGGGCTGAACAGCGCTGACCTTGCGGATGATTTTATCGCTAATTACGTAAGCTCTCCCATTTTCACGGATCTGGCCTACAGCCAGTTGACGACGGGCGAGTTCGCCGGCTTGTATGCTATCACTGGTTCGCTCGACTCGAATGCCATTCCTGAACCGGCGACGTGGGCGCTGCTTGCACTTGGCGTGTTTGGGTTATTGTGGGGACGATGCTTCCAGCGTTGTCTGGGAAAAAACATTACAGATGCTTGAAGCGTCATTTCCTCAAATTCCTTTAAGGTTTTAAAATGAAATCGATCCCTATGAATATCAAAAAAGTTTCCTTCCGCGCGGCTTTCGCAGTCCTTTTCGCAGCGGTGCTTTTGTTGGGTGTTTCCGCGCAGGCGCAGACCGATCTGGACGGCTCGGACCTGATCGTTACCGGTGCCGGCCCGTGGAACCTTTCGTACACCAACTCGAATATTAGCTCGCAGTCGATTGTTGCGATCTATGATCTTGTCAACGGGACGCGATACACCTATACCGGCGCCTTTACCGGTAATCTGTTTATCGACATTACCCATCAGGGATACGCCAACAACGAGAACCGCTTTACTTTTTCCAACACAGGAAATAATTTTACCGGCGGCGTTGCGATGCACAACGGGATTTTGTTTGTTACGAACAGCAATCAGGCCGTCAATTTTGCCGGCGGCCTTACGCTTGATAAGGCCGTTTTGATGGCGTTTGGCGAATATAATAATACCCTGAGAATCGCAAATGGCTCTTTTGCTGGTCTGCGCGCGTCAGGCGGTGGTATCCAGCAAAATGGGGTCATTTCCGGCAACGGGGACCTGGTGATCGTTACAGACGGTAACACGGTTACCTTGTCGGGCGCAAACACCTATACCGGTGTCACGTCGATCGGTACCGTCCAGGGCGGAGCCAACACCGCTGCGTATCTTGCTCTTGGAGCGGACAATACGCTGCCCTCCACGACCGTCGTGGAAGTCGGCAAGTCACAAATCGCCACTTACTCCAATCTGCCCGCGACTGCGAGCCTTGATCTCAAAGGCACGACGCAGACGATTGCCGGTCTGCATGGTTCCTCGATTGCGACCATTACGAACTCTTCCGAGGATGCCGGGGCCAATGTGACCATCAACCTCGCAGCGGGAAAATCTTACGATTACGCCGGTTCGATCACCGGAAAGAGTGCGGCGCTTTTGACCAACCTGACGATCACCGGTGAGGGGAACCAGACGTTCGGCGGGAACATTACCAACGCGAGCATCACCAGTTCCACGACGGGAACGCTGACGATTGGCGGGAATACCGTCAGCCTTTCCAACCTTGCAGTCACCGCGGGAACGCTGGCTCTGACGCCCAACGTCAATATGACGGTCAGCGGCAAAATCACGCTTCCCGCATCCGCCGGGGGCCTTTTGGACCTGAACGGCGCCAATTTGACGTACACGTCCCCAAATACAGCCGACTTTACCAGCCTCGATATTACGAACACCAACACCGAAACGCAGTCGGTCCTGACGTTCGCCCCGAGCGCGGATGTGTCCGTGACTTATGGCAAAAAGGTCTCCGGCAATACGCGCCTGGTCGTCAAACTGCCGACCAATCAGAATAACGGCGACCGGTTCACCATTGGCAACACAGGGAACGATTTTACCGGAGGTTTGCTCATCGAGCAGGGAACCATCCGCGTTGACGATTACCGTGTTCTGGGAACGAGCAAGCAGATCGACATGAAGAACGGCAGCCTGATGACGAAACTGGCGTTTGATGATTACACGATCAACCTGGTCGGTGACGTCAGCAAGAACGAACGCGGCGCGATCCGCATGTCCGGCGCCAACATCACGACGTTTTCGGGGAAGATCACCGGCGTCGGCTCGCTGGAAATCGTCAACGACAACGCCTGCACGCTTACCAACACCGGGAATGATTATCAGGGCAAAACCTATATCGGGAATCTGGGCTGGAGAAAAGGTTCTGGGTCAGACCTGGGGAATGCCGCTACGCTTGTCCTGGGCAACAGCGGCGTCCTGCCGGATACGACCGTCGTGGTGTTTGGATATGACGGTTCCAACAATTTGGCTGACGCGCCGTCTGGGACCCAGACTCTTAATTTAAATGGTCATGATGAAACCGTGGCGGGGCTTACGGATTTCCTGGGCAAAGGCGTGATCACGTCTTCAACGGACGCGACGCTGACCGTCAAGGCGGAGAACGATTACCGGTACGCCGGCGCCGTCAAAGATTCCGCGACCGTGGACAAGCAGGGGATCGGGACGCTGACCGTTCTCGGGAACAATACCGGCAAGTTCGTCGTGAGTGAAGGGACGCTGGTCCTCTCCGGCGACAACTCCGGCGCGAAAGGCGTGACGGTTGCGGAAAACGCGACGTTAGTTGCGGCCGGTGAGAACGCTGCCGCGACCCGGATCGACCTGGCGGGCGGAACGCTGAAAGCCCACCAGTCTTCCATGCTGGATAACGCTACGATCACCGCGACGGCGGGCGATTCCGTGATCGCTTTGCCGGTGGGTGGGTACAGCCGCGAGCTGTTCACGGGCACCTATAATAATATGTCCGACTTCACCAATCCGGAGTACATCACCAACATGGACCCGATCGCGAACAGGGCGTATGTTCCGACCAACAACATGGCAAACTTCACGATCGACATTTGGGGCAACCCTGCCGCGGATGAGAACAACACGAACCTCCTGCGGACGACCGTCGTCAACACGACCGACGCGCCGATCACGCTGGAATTCGGCTACACGTTCCGCAATGACGGTTACCTGGCGATCACGGATCCCGATGGAAACCAGACCGTCGTGCTGGATTGGAGTTCCGAGACTCCTACGTCAGCGGCGGTTTCCCAAAACGGAACCTTCACTTTCGAGCCGGGCGTTGGTTATACCATCGAGGCCCGCTTGACCCGGTTCAATAAAACCATCGGCGCCCACAGCGGCGGCCTGAACGGCGCTGAAGGAACGCTCGTCGGTATGGGCGCCCGCGTCAGCGGAACGGACGGCGAGTACCTCCCGCTGAACTTCGACGGCAATAACTGGACGTTCGCCGACGGCAGTTTCACCGTTTACAGCGATGACGTTCATTTCTCGGCCCCGGTCACGATCAACGAGGGCGCGTCGCTCGCTTTTGATACGCAAAACTTCGACTTTGCCAACTCCGCGGCATTCAGCGGGGCGGGGACGTTGAAAGTCAATCCGAACGACGGTGTCACGCATACGTATTCCGGCACTCTCGGCGATTCGATCGCTCTGGTCAAAACGGGCGCGGGAACGATGGAAGTCACTGGCACGAACACCTACACCGGCGGGACGACCGTTTCGGAAGGTGTTCTGAAGCTCATCGGCGATGCGGTGGCGGCGAACGGTCCGACGACGCTCGAAGCGAACGGTACGCTGGAATTTAATGTTCCCGAGCAGACGAAAGCGCTGACGTTCGACGATACGAACAAGATCACCGGTGCGGGCCAGGTCACCAAGACCGGCGCCGGCACGCTTCAGGTCGAGGCCGCTGCAGGGTCGATGGAAGTGGGTGGCTTCACCGTTTCGGAGGGCCGGCTCGATATGGGCGGTTTTCTCACGGGTGATCTGACCATCGGCGATGGCGCGGAGTTCTCGCCAGGCGTTTCGATCGGTTCTTTGGATATTACGGGCGGCTTCATCCTTGGTGAAGCGGATGGCACCGGCGCGCGGATGATCGTGGAGATCAGCGGTTCGGACATCGACCAGAACGACCAGCTGATCGCTTCGGGGAACCTGATCCTGAATGATGGAAGCGTCATTCAGCTGGAAATGGCGGAAGACTTCGGCCTGAACCCCGGCGACAGTTTTGAAGTGGTATTCCATGGAAATAACAGTGAAGATTACAATTTCGATGATTTCATTGAAACGTTCGTTGAAGCGGGCGATTTCACGAATCTGAAGTACCAGCAACTCAGTTCGGGTCTTTGGGGCTTAACGGGTACTTTTGGCGAAGCTTCTCCATCTGTTCCGGAACCGTCCACGTGGCTTCTGCTCCTGCTCGGCACGGTCGGACTGCTTTACTGGCGGAAGAAATAAAAAATAAAATTTGCGGAGACGCCGCTTCCGGTGCCGTCTCCGCAATGTTTATAATATTGAATCATTTTGAGGAAATAAGATGAGATCCACCCGGGTAAACCGTGTTATCCTCTCCCACCGTTTTTTGACCTGTGTTTTGGTCGCGGCGTTTCTGGCGGCTGCCGTTTTGGGGGATTCTGCGCAGGCGCAGACCGATTTGAACGGCGCAAGTAAAGAGATCACGGCCTCCGGACCGTGGGGTGATTCCTACACCAATTCGAGTGATACGCAATCTCATATTACGATCTACGATCTCGTCAACAGTACGCGATACACCTATAGCGGCTCCCTTACCGGTAATCTGTTTATCGACATTACTCATCAGGGATACGCCAACAACGAGAACCGCTTTACTCTTTCCAACACGGGAAATAATTTTACCGGCGGCGTTGCGATGCACAACGGGATTTTGTTTGTTACGAACAGCAATCAGATCGTCAGTTTTACCAGCGGCCTTACGCTTGATAAGGCCGTTTTGATGGCGTTTGGCGATTTTGAAAATACCCTGAACATCCAGGACGGCTCTTTCGGCGGTCTGCGCGCGTCGGGCGGCGTTCTTCAACAGATCGGGGCCATTTCCGGCAATGGTGATTTGGTCATTGTCACCGATGTCAACTATGTTAATTTGTCGGGTACGAACACCTATACCGGCGTCACGTCGATTGGTACGGTAAAGGGGGGAAGCAACACAGCCTCGTTTCTTGCTCTCCTCTCTGACAATACGCTGCCGTCCACGACCGTCGTGGAAGTCGGCAAGTCACAAAACGCCACTTATAATAACTTGCCCGCGACCGCGGTCCTTGATCTGAAAGGCACGACTCAGACGATTGCCGGTCTGCATGGTTCCTCGATTGCGACCATTACGAACTCTTCCGAGGATGCCGGGGCCAATGTGACCATCAACCTCGCAGCGGGAAAATCTTACGATTACGCCGGTTCGATCACCGGAAAGAGTGCGGCGCTTTTGACCAACCTGACGATCACCGGTGAGGGGAACCAGACGTTCGGCGGGAACATTACCAACGCGAGCATCACCAGTTCCACGACGGGAACGCTGACGATTGGCGGGAATACCGTCACCCTTGCCAGCCTTGAAGTGAATGGTGGGGAATTAAAATTCGGCTCGGATGTCGCGATGACGGTCAACGGGAAAATGACTGCCCCTGGAACTGTCGATTTGAATGGTTCCAGTTTGACTTACAAATCTAACCTTGCGACCGATTTCAATAATGTCGCCATCACGAACACCAACACAGAGAAACTGTCGGTTCTGACCATCGCGCCGACCGCCGAATTAGTCAATCAAACCTTTACTAAATCGGTTTCCGGCAATACGCGCCTGGTCATCAAATTGAAGACCAATCAGGACAACAACAGCCGATTTATGCTTGGCGGGACCAACACCCATACGGGTGGTTTATACATCGAACAGGGAACGGTCCGCGTCGATAATTACGCCACGCTGGGAACGAGCAAACAGATCGATATGAAGCACAGCAGCCTGATGACGAACCAGACGTTTGCGGGCTACACGTTCAATCTGGTTGGCGATGCCAGCGCGGGCGAACGCGGTGCGATCCGGCTTTCCGGCGGAAACGGCAATTTTGACGCCAAAATTACCGGCGTTGGCTCTTTAGAGATCGTCAATGATGGAGCGGTTACTCTAACCAATACCGGTAACGATTATCAGGGCAAAACTTATCTCGGCAACTTCCAATGGAGAAGCAATGGTCTCAACAATGCCGCCACGCTTAATTTGGGCGCCAGTGGCGTCCTGCCAGACACAACGGAAGTCGTCATGGGCAAAAGCCCCGAAGGGAGCGGCATAAGCGGAAAAATCACGCTCGATCTGAAGGGTTTCAACGAAACTGTTGCGGGTGTTTACGGCCAGTCCACCAACGCCGTGATCACCTCCGCCACCCCAGCGACGCTGATCGTGAACGCGAATAAAGACTACTCCTACGCGGGCGCTGTTACCGGCTCAGCGACCCTGGAAAAGAAGGGGACGGGTACGCTAACGATCACGGGAAACAATACCGGCTCTTTGGCCGTCAGCGGCGGAACGTTGATTCTGACCGGCGACAATTCCGGCGCGCAAAGCATCACCGTCGGAGAGGGCGGAACGTTCATTCCCGCGAGAACGAACTCGGCGGCAACGCAAATCAACCTGCAGGGCGGTACGCTGAACTGCTATTCAACTCCTCATCTGGATGGTTCCACGATCACGGCGACTGCGGGCGATTCGACCATTAATATTATTGGACCGGAAGCGGGTACGTACGCGAGGCAGCTCTTTACCGGGACCGCCAAAGATATGTCCGACTTGACGAATCCGGAATTCATTTCCAACATGGATAAAATCGCGAATACCGCGTATCCCTCGGGAACCTACGATGCCGATGTATGGGGTAATAAATCTGGCGATGAAAACAACACCAACCTGCTGCAGACCCGGGTGGTCAATACGACGGGCTCGCCGATTTCGCTTGATTTTGCGTACCAGTTCCGCAACAGCGTGAATCTGGAGATAACGGATTCCCAAGGGAATAAGACCGTGGTAATGGATTGGGTGGACTCCTCTGCTCATACAGTGGACGGGGGATCTTATGAGTATGCGACCAATACCGGCTCCTATACCTTTGAACCGGGCGAAGCCTATACGATCGAAGCGCGTCTGTTCCGCTTCAACCGAACCATCGGCGCCAACGGCGGCGGGCTCAACGGATTTGACGGAACGCTCGTCGGCCTGGGCGCCAAAGTCAGCGGGTCGGAAGGCGAGTATTTGCCGCTCAACTTTGACGGCAGCAACTGGACTTTTTCCGACGGCAGCTTCGTGTTCCGCAATCTGGAGCCCATGAGTTTCACATCGCCGATCACCGTCAGCGAGGGCGCGTCCATCGTGATCAATTCGCCCAACTCGGATCTCGACATTACATCACCCATCAGCGGCGCGGGCACGATCACCTTTAATCAGGACGAGGGGTTTGTACACACGTATTCCGGCACGGTAAACGCTCCGCAGCTTTCGGTCGTTAAAACGGGCTTGGGAACCATGCAGATCAATGCCGCTCAGGGCGTTTTCAACGTGAAAGACCTGACCGTCGCGGCGGGTCGGCTGGATATGAAAGAGTACCTCACGGGCCGGATGCAGGTCAACAACGGCGCGTCCTTCTCGCCGGGCAACTCGATCGGGAAACTGACGGTCGATGGAAGTTTCGCGCTCGGTCAGGCTCTGGAAGGCGGCGACCTTGCGAAGATCATCATGGAGATCGCAGGAACCGACGCGGACCAGAACGACCAGCTGATCGTCACGGGCGACCTGGAACTGAATAACGGCGTGGTTTTGCTGGAATTTTCCGAGGGCATCCATTTGAACCAGGGGGATACGGTTACCGTGTTGTTCTCGGCTGACAACAGCGCGGATCTTGAGCCGACCTTTATCAAGGATTACGTCCAGGCGCCTGCATTATTGCAGAATTTGAGTTACGTCCAGCTTGGTTCGGGCTACTGGGCCATCACCGCTGCGGCGGACTATAATGCCGTGCCGGAACCCGCGACGTGGGCGCTGCTCCTGCTCGGTGTGTTTGGTCTGCTGTACACCCGAAAGCGCAGGTAATTTCAATGCAAAAATTCAGAAGTGAGGAGCCGCGAGTGGCTCCTCCTTTTTTTAGGTGTACTCCTCAAAATATCCTGCCCCCCCTTGTAATTTCTTTCGCAGCGGGATATACTGGCATTAGTGTTTTTACAATTCAAATTTCTTTTACGAGCCAATGACTATGAAACGAACTTTAACCCTCCTTTTCATGTTGGCGCTTCTGGCGCTTCAGACGGTAAACCTTCCTGCCGCGGCCCCTTCCAACCCCAATCTGGCGCGGCGGGCGACGGCGTGGGCGACGTCCGAATACGCAGATTTTCATTCGGCTGACAAGGCGATCGACGGGTTGATTGCCGAGCCGCACAGCGGTGACTCGGGTCAGGCGTGGGCGATCAAAGGCGCGGAGGCGAAGGGTAAAGCCAACTTCACCCTGACGTGGAAAGAACCGGTCGAGGCGTCGGAAATCGTGTACTTCGGCCGGGCTGGCGCGTCGTACATCGACGAGGGGTTCAAGGACGTCGAGGTTTACCTCAACGACTCGAAAACACCCGTCCTGAAAACGCAGCTCAAGCCGATTGTGGAGGCCCAGAAGCTCGATTTCCCCAAGACGGCCGTGACGTCGATCACTCTGAAGTTTCTCTCCGACTACGGGCGGCCCAACTCCGGCGCAGCGGAGATCATGGTCTTTGCCGACCCCGCATCGGACGAGCACATTCATGGGGTCATTCATCCCGATCTGACGGAAGAATTCGTCGATTCGGCGCTTCCGGACGAGATCATTTTCTGCACGCGCAAGCACATGCCCGAGCACTGGTACGCGAATTTCGGCTACTACGCCGACAGTGTGTACCATAAGCCGTACCCGGCAAATTCGGGTGGAGGGCTATATGCCTACAACGTCAAAACGAAAACGGTGCGGACCATTTTGGAGGACAAAGAAGGGATGTTCCGCGACCCGAACGTCCATTACGACGCCAAAAAGATCCTCTTTTCCTACTGCCCGGCCGGGAAAAACAACTACAGACTGTACGAGATCAACGTGGACGGCACGGGCCTGAAGCAGATCACCGGCATTGGGGAGGACGCGCCGCTCAAACTCCCCGTGGGGGTGGTTCCCGACGAAACGCCTGGCTGGCGCATGGCGGCCACGTGTAACCTGAACACGCGCGACTTTTCACCCCCGGGCTGGGACGACTACGAGGCGACGTACCTGCCGGACGACTCGATCGTCTTTTGCTCGACCCGGGCGAAACGCTACGTCGGCTGCTGGCTGACCCACGTCGGCACGATCTACAAATGCGACCCGGACGGCTCCAACATCATCCCGCTCTCGTGCAACGTCGAGCAGGACAATACACCGTGGGTCCTGAATAACGGCCAGATCGCGTACATGCGCTGGGAGTATGTGGACCGCTCGCAGGTGAACTACCACCACCTCTGGACGATGAACCAGGACGGGACCCGGCAGATGATCCTTTTCGGAAACCTGCATCCCGGCGGCGTGTTCATCGACGCGAAGCCGATCCCCGGCTCACAGAAAATCGTCTGCTCGAACAGTCCGGGCCACGGACGAACGGAGCATTACGGCCGCTTGGCCGTCCTGGATCCCGGCGCCGGGCCGGACAAACAGGAGTCCATGCGGAACATCACCAGGGACTCGAATCATTCGGACCCCTGGGCGTTTGACGAGGAGCACTTCATGACCGCGTCGCGGGACAAAATCATGCTCATCAACGACCTGGGCCAGCAGTCGGTTTTGTTCCAGCTTCCAGCCGAACTGCGCGAGCAGGGATTCATGGTGAACGAGCCCCGGCCGCTGGCGCCGCGTCCGCGGGAGTACGTCATCCCGAAGCAGACGGACTACTCGAAAGACTACGGCACGCTGGCGATGGCGAACCTCTACAAAGGCCGCAAAATGCAGGGCGTGAAGCCTGGGACGGTCAAGAGCCTGCTCATCTACGAGACGCTTCCGAAGCCGATCCACTACACGGGCGGCACCGAGATGATGTCGATCTTCGGCACGTTCACGCTCGAGCGCCTTTTGGGGAGCGTCCCGGTCAGCGAGGACGGCTCCGCGTACTTCAAACTCCCCGCCAACCGGCCGGTCCTGTTCCTCGCCATGGACGAGAACGGGCACTGCGTCAAGCGGATGCACTCGTTCGTTTCGGTCATGCCGGGCGAAAACACGATCTGCATCGGCTGTCACGAGGAACGGACGCTCACCCCGACGCTCGACGACCGGAACCGTCTGTTCAAGATGATCCACAACGACGCGCCGGCCGAGATCCAGCCCATCACGGACATGAAGGACCTCGGGCCGGATTTTCACGGCGTGTTCGACTTCCCGCGTGACGTGCAGCCGATCCTGGACCGGCACTGCGTCGAGTGCCACAACACGCGGCGCGAGGACGGCGGCGTCAATCTCTCCGGCCATTGGACCCCGATGTACACGATCAGCTACACGCATCTGACGTGGTATAATCTGCTGGGCGACAATCGAAACCGGGCGGAGAGCAACTTCGAGCCGTACGAGATCGGGACCGGGTCCAGCCGGCTCGTCAAGCTGATCGAAGAGGGGCATCAGGGCGTGAAAATGCCGCCGGAAGAGCAGGCGGTCATTCGGTACTGGATCGACGCGGGGGCGAACTTTGCCGGCACGTACGCCTCGGAAGCCTCGGGCGGCGTGGGCTACTACATGGCGAACATTCCCGTGTGGAATCAGGAGACGTGGGCGGAACAGACGGCCATGCGCGAAGCAGTCTCCCGGCGCTGCGACGGCTGCCACGCTCCGACCGAGCAGGACAAAAAGCGGGGAAAGTACGACATTTACGTGGATAATTACTCGCCGGACAATCCGCGGACGCGAGGCGATCACACGGTCGCGCACGATCTGTGCGAGGGGAACGCCCGTTACTCCCGCATGGAGATTTTCGACCTTTCGTACCCCGAGGAATCGAAGGCGCTGCTCGCTCCGCTGAGCCGGTCAGCCGGCGGCTTGGGCGTTTGTGAAGCGAAGGCAGGAAAACCGGTTTTCGAGTCCACCGACGATCCGGACTACCAGACGATCCTCCGGGGGATCCAGCGCGGGCGCGACTACATCCTCAACGAGGATAACCGGTACTCGATGATCTACCGCGACCCGAACAACGGCGACGCGCCGCAGGCGTTCCGGCCCCGCTGGGCGTACTTGCGGGAAATGATCCGTTATGGTATTTTGCCGACCGACGCGGACCCGAAAGCGACCTACAACCCGTTCACACTGGATGAGGAGTACTGGCGTTCGTTCTGGTTCGAGCCGGAAAAACCTTGATCCGTTCCTTTTATTAAGCCTGAACCACGATGATGACCGAATCACCTTACTCAACCCCTTTTTTCAGATTTCACGTGTGGCACGGTGGGATCCTTTTGTTCGTCATTACGTTTTTAACCGCAAATGCACTTTTGGTTGGCGCAGATACGAAGGACGTCAAGCCCATTCGTGACGGCCATTCGCATAATGACTACTGGCGTAACCGTCCCATGCTGGACGCTCTCGATCACGGTTTTTGTAGTGTCGAGGCGGATGTGTTCCTTCGTGATGGAAAGTTTTGGGCGGGGCATACAAGGGCAGAGATCCTGCTGGGCCGCAATCTGGAAACCATTTATTTTAAAACGCTCAAGGAGCGGATCGCCCAAAATGCCGGAACCGTCTATCCTGGCGTTGAGACGTTCTATTTGTGGATCGAATTCAAGGATGACCCTGAAAAAGCGTGGGCAGCGTTATCACCGCTGCTGGAAAAGTACAAAGATATGCTTTGCTCGGTAACGGACGGCGTGAAGAAGCCCGGCCCGGTTCAGGTGATCATTACCGGCAACCGGCCGTTTAAGGCATTTGAGGATCCCAATGGGAAAACATTTTACGCGACGCTGGACGGACGCTTTGCCGATCTGGATGATCCCAATCGTCCTGCCTGGATGGTTGGGGCGATCAATGAAAACTGGGGAAGTATCTGCTCGTGGAAGGGTAAAGGCGAATTTCCCGCAGACGAGCGTGCCAGGCTGGCGGCGTTGATCGACAAAGCTCATAATCAGGGGCGTCTGCTGCGGTTCTGGGGAGCGCCGCAAAATGCAGACTTCTGGATGGAACTGCGTCGGTTGAAAGTCGATTTTATCAACACCGACCATCTGACGACGTTCAGGAATTTTGACAGTCAATATCGTACAGCTCAGTAGTCTGACAGAAGGTCCATCAATGTGGGGAGTTTAAACAACGCTGGAAGGATCCTCCCCGCAGAAGTCTCTTTTTTAATTTTTTTCGTTTTTTTTCTCAAATTGCCCAGAAATTACAGGGAATTGGACTATAATTAAATTTAAATGATTAGATTTGGATCGGGTTTTGACTGGCCCAGACGTCCAGAATTTTGAGGAAACAAAATGAAATCAACCTTTGTGAATAGCGTGATTCATCCCCGCAGACGTGTTTTTATTTCGTGTGGTCTGGCACTTTGTACGATGCTTTGCATGGTTGGCGGCGCGGCGGCGGACGTGGTTTCCTACTTCAATTTCGACTCCGGGAATTACGTCAATTCCCAGCTTACGCCGACTGTTTCCGGTAACCCTACGACCATTTCCGGCAAGTACGGGGAAGGGATGGACTTCGCGTTTGACGACAGATGGACGTTTACCGGCGAACAGCTTGCCAATTTTCTCTCGTCGCTGGATCAAACCTGCACGATCAGTTTTTGGGCGAATGTTAAAAGCGACACGCGCTCCGATACTGGCTATAAAGTACGTAACGCATTTTGGCTCAGCAACGACGTGACATTCAACGACAGCAAAGCCGATAACCGTAACATGTTCGCGCATTTCGCGTACCAGAACGGCAATGCGTATTTCGATTCCGGCACGGCCAATAACGGCTACGACCGCATCAATAAAGTGTACAACGCCGACAGCGATTACCCCGTCGGGGAATGGGTCCACTGGACGTACGTCAAGGACGCAACTGCCGGCACCATGCGCGTTTACCGCAACGGCGTCGAGTGGATGGCTGGCTCCGGTAAAAAACGCAGTATTTCCGGCATCGTGGGAATGACGATCGCGAACCAGCTTTCTGTTCAGATGGACGATTTCGTCGTGGATAATAAAGCGCTGACGTCGGGCGAGATCCTGAACCTGGCGACGTCACAGACCGCTCTGGTTTCGGACACGATGAACCGCTCGCTGAGCAACGCCAGCATGGAGATCAGCCCCGGCGGCATCGGCTCGGTTGGAACGATGCGTTTCATCCAGCAGGAAAACCTGGCTTACGGCCGCGGCGAGTACGCTTTGCAATCCTCCACGACCAACGGCGGCGTTGCGTCCCGTGCGGTGGACGGCAATACCAACACGGGCTGGGGCGGCGGCAGTATGATCCATACGGACTACAACGATAATGAATGGTGGCAGGTCCAGTTCGCCGATTCCGCCGTTCCGGTCGATAAAGTGACCATCTGGAACCGAACGGATACCGGGAGCACGAACCGGCTGGGTAACTTCACCATGAATTTTTACATGGAAGACCCATCCGTCAACGCCAGTGCGTCGCCGGTTTATACCTATACGTATTCCGGGACGTTCCCCGGCACCGGGACGATCGACCTGCCGGAGACGTTCAACGCCAACTGGATCCGCATCACCAACGGCGTCAAGCAACCGCTGAACATTTCCGAGGTCCAGATCTACTCCCCGACCGACAATGGCGGTTTCTCCGCGGCCAGCAACAACGGCGCGGTGATCGACGGCAAACAGTACCAGTCGTACAACCTGACTTTGTCCGACAATTCCGTTTTGACCATGGACGTGAACGGGACCGAAAAGGATAAACTCTCCGTTTCCGGCGCGCTGAACATGGGCGGAACCCTGAAACTCAATTTCATAAACGCCAGCGCATTTACGGCCGCGGACGTTTCCAATTTTTTGTCCGCGAATTCCTTTGTCGGCAATTTCGACAGGATCGAATTTACGGGCGACGACGTGCAAACGTTCCTCAACAGCAACATGGTCATTCGCAGTGTCCTTGGGGAGAACCTCAAAGCGGAGGAGATGATCCACTGGATCAGCACGCCGCAGGACAAAAACTTCGCGAACGTGAACAACTGGTCGTCCAACCCGATCAACCAGAACGTTGCGGCGGGCCTCTACGGGGGCGAGGCGTCGAACATGACCCTCAACACGTCCATGAGTCTGGGCTACTTGCACCTGGCCTACAGTGGGTCTGCCGGCGAAACGTCCCTGACGTTGAACAGCGGCGCGAATCTTTCGGTCACCGGTATGTCGGCGGGTGAAAACGCCCCGGCCACATTTACCGTCGAGTCTGGCGCGACCTTCACGGCTTCCGGCAACCTCCACGTGGGGCACGGTCCCGGTTCGGTGGGCGTTTTCAATGTAAACGGCGGTACAGTCACCGTCAACAAACTCAATCCGGGCACGTACAGCGGTTCCAAAGGGATCGTCAATATTTCCAGCGGCGAGGTCACTGTGAATACCGAATCGGAAATCGGCGATGCCGGTACGGGGCAAGTTACGGTTTCCGGCTCGGGTAAACTGACTTTCAACGGCCCGGTACGTATTGCAAACAACAGCGGTCCCAATTCGTTTATCAATATTGAAGAGAACGGCGAGATGACGGTCAGAGACCTGTTTGTCGGCCAGCGCGGAACGCTTCAGGGAAGCATGACGCTTTCGGACAATGCGAAATTGACGGTAAATGGCAATCTTCAGATTGGTACGGACGGCAGCTCGAAAGGTTCCGGTACGATGACGCTCAAGGATAACGCCTCTGTAACGGTTACCAGTTCAGGCAGACCGTATATTGGTTATAATGCCGGCACGAGTACGCTCAATATTTCAGACAATGCGACGTTTACCGTTTCCTCACCCGGTCTTGTCATTGGCGAGGCGGGAACCGGCGTCATTAACCAGACCGGCGGAACCATAACTTTAAATACAACGGCCCAGATTTATACCGGCGACGCTGCTTCAGGCACTGCAATTCTCAATATTTCCGGCGGCGAGTTTAACGCCAATAATCAATTTGTTGGCGGTACGCGCGGCAAATCGACCATCAATCTGTCGGGAACGGGCGTGATGAATCTGAACAGAGAGTTCGTCGGCGCGCCGGGTTACGCTCAATCGTCCATTTCGGTCGTCAACCAGACGGGCGGAACGATGAACGTGAAGGCGGGCATTCAATACGGGTTAAACGCCAACCAGGGGTCAGGTGTTTATAACCTTTCCGACGGTACACTCAACACCACGACGATCAAGCGTTTGGCTTCCTCGACCAATTTGAACGCGCAGTTCAACCTGTCCGGCGGTGCCGTCAATGCCGATACGATCGCGATCCCGCTTCACATGACGGGCGGAACGCTGAACGTGAAGACGATCGACACCACCATCACCACGACCGACACTTTCCAGCAGTCCGGCGGTGTTGTGACGGTCGGCGGAACGGGCACGATCGGAACGACGACCATCACGGGCAATTATTTGGCGGCGACCCAGCTCGGCGAGGCCAACATCGCCCGCACGGGAACGGCATTCCAGGATTCCAATTATAATAATACGTACCTTCCTTCGCTCGCTGCCGACGGCAACTACAATGACAGCAACTTCTCTCATACAGGCACAAGTAACGTCGCTCATTACTGGGGCGTGTCATATAACGAAGACGTCAACTTTGGCAAGGTCGTCATTTACAATCGAAACTTTAGCGGCATTGACGTTCGTCTGACAGACGGCGTTGGTTTTTACGTTGACGTTTTAGACGCTGACGATAACGTCGTTTGGCAGTCGCAAACCTATAAAGGCGGTGGACACAAGGGATTTACCGTGGACGTTCCGTATGATGTTACCGGACAGAAGATCCGTGTTGTTCGCGGCGCCGCCACTGCTGACCCGCTCAACCTGACTGAGGTCGAAGTGTACTCGTACAACCTGACAGCGGACGTGACCAACCTGCCGACGCTGAAGTTCGAGATCAGTTCCGCTGACAATTACGACCAGCTCGTGGCGCAGGGGCCTTCATTTAACGTAGGTTCCGATCTGGCCGTCCTAGATGTAACTGTTCTGGATCTGGACGTTTTGAACGTTCCGAAGGGCTCCACCACGGAGTTCCAACTGTTTGATCTGGCGGACAACGTGGACATCTCTGGCGAGTTCGCGGATATTTTGCTCCCTGAACTGGACAATGGCGCGACATGGGATCTGTCCCGGCTCTATACCGACGGCGTGATCGCTTTGCTGGGAGAGCCGTTCTCGCCGAACGAAATTCCGGAACCGGCGACGTGGGCCTTGCTTCTTCTCGGCGCTTTCAGCCTGCTCTGCTGGCGGAAAAAATAAAAATATCGGGGGCGGCGCTGCCTATGTCGTCCCCGATTTTTTCATAAAAAATATCTCTTCCTCCTTGTTTTTTCTCTTTTTTGTTGTAAAATAGAGAAGATGTGACGCTTGTGTGCTTTGGCTGAAAATGAGGGACGTTTATGGAACTTCTGATTTTTGTGGGATTGGTGGTGATTATCGTGGTGCTCGTGCAAACGAAGGAAGCGATTTGCGAGAAACTTGACGAGATTTCACGGAAAGTTTCACGAGAATCTTATGACCAGCCTAAAAAACCGGTATCGTCCTCCGTTTCGGATCAAATACGTCAAAAACTCGCAGAGGACCAGGAGAAAATCCAGGAAAAAACTCAGCCCACCGAGCCGATTTCCACGCCGGAACCCTCAGCGGAACCCGTTGCAGAAAAGAAACCAAAGCAGGGACTTCCGCCGATATTCGTGCAGCAAACAGAGACCGGAACAGGAAGCGCAACCAAGCCGGAATCCACTTCGGGTTGGCAGCATTTTCCTGTGGAGGAATCCCGACCCAAGTGGGACTTTAAAGCCTCGCCTGCGTGGAACTGGTTCTGGTTCGGTCAGGAGGAGCTGGAACCGGACGCGAATCCCGAGTTTCTGGCTGCTTCGAACTGGCTCATCCGTTTCGGGATGCTGGTCCTCGTGCTCGGGCTGGGGTTTTTCGTCAAGTACTCGATCGACCGCGGCTGGCTCGGGCCGGAAGTGCGGATCCTCGGAACGACCATACTCGGGCTGGGAATGTACGCGGCCGGGATCAAGTTCTGGCACACGAAAATGAACCTCCTCGGTCAGGCTCTGATGGCGGGCAGCGCGTGCGTTTTGTACTTCTCGGCTTTCGGCGCAACGGAACTCTACCACCTGATCCCGCGCGGGATGGGCTTCAACTGGTGCCTTGCCGTCACGCTTCTGCTGGTCATTACGGCCCTGCGCTGGAACAGTCGGCTGGTGGCCGTTCTGGGGACGCTGGGCGCGTACCTGACGCCGGTCTTATTCCCGTTTATTCAGGATGACCAGATGCAGCTGATGCTCTACCTCGCCCTTCCGGCCATTGGAATTCTGACGATCCGGCGCTTCCGGGAGTGGGTTTTGCCGCTCTGGATCGCGTTCTGGGGAAATCTCGCACTTTTGTCATGGAGTGCCATTCCGCCTTGGGAAGCAACCAAACCGGAATTTTTGTGGAACCTCCAGGTCCAGATCGTTTCGATCCTCTTTTTCATGGGCGTTTTCCATCTCGCGGCTCAACGGCGGGTCCGGAATCTGGGCACGGCCGCGACGCCCGGCGACCTGGTGCTCGCGGCATTGAACGGCATTTTGTTCCTCTGGTTTTTAACGGATTCGCTTTGCTTTTTGCCTTCGATCCCCGTGAAACTTTATGGTTTGCCCGGGCTGAAGATGAACGCGCAAATGGCGTGGCTCGGAATCCCCGCCACCGGGTACCTGTTCGCGGCATTCCTGCTGAAAAAGACGCCGGAAAATCTTACTTTCCGGGCGATGAACCTTCTGTTGGCTCTCTTGGTCCTGGCAGTTGGTTTGTCGAACGCGCTGGTATTAAGTCCGATCGTTCCGTCCGTGCTCCTGCTGCTTTGTATCCCGTTCCACAGTGCGTGCCAGAAGGTCCCGAGCAATGCGGCGGTCCAGATCGTGCGCTTTTTCGGGAGTCTGATCGCGATCTGTATTTTGTGCGCTACGGTTTTCTGGCCGTACTATATGCTGGAAGACTCGGCATTTCTGGACCGGTTCCTGCGTGCGGGCCTTCCGGGAGTGAGCCTCATTTTCCTGGCGCTCAGCGCGTACAGAGTACGGGACTCCCAAACACTTGCAAACTCCCGGGAATTCGCCTGGTTCTTCGGCGTTCTGGCGGCTTTACAGCTTTTCGCCTGGCTGACGATCGAGACGTGGGTGAGTGCGGGCCATTACCTGCCCTCCATGCGGCAGGGCGCGCTTTCCATCGCGTGGACGCTCTTCGCACTGGGGCTTCTGATCTTTGGCCTGAACCGCAAAATCAGGGCTTCGCGCCTCGTTTCGCTGGTTTTATTTGCCGTGACGATCTGGAAAATCTTTTTCATCGACCTGGCCGAGCTGGAGCAGATTTACAGGATCTGCGCGTTCGTGGCGCTTGGCCTGCTGATCCTCGCGGGCGGCGTGATTTATTTGCGCTGGGAGACATTCGGACTGAAAAAACCGTAGGCTCTGGTTTGTCATTCGTAATGCGTAATTCGTAATTAAAAAAAGAACAGGTTTTTTCTGAAACCTGTGTTACGTGAAGTGATAATTGTGAATTACGCATCACGAGTCAAGAAAGCGTCTTTCCGTTCTCACGCGGAGCTGTGGAGCCGCGGAGGATCAGAGAATGGGCAGGCGCGAATTATCAACCATCCCAACACTAAAACTCTGCATCTGAGCATCTCCGCGTGAGGCAAAAAGTAAGGTTTATCCGACAAGTGTGTCGAAATTTTTGAAATTTTTTTCTTTTTTTCGTCAAATTCTTGTAAATTTCCGGAATTGGTGTATAATTTTACGCATAGAATAAAGACTTTCCATGTACTTTTGAGGAGTAACAGAGAATGAAACGCACAAGTGGCCTGATCCTCGCCAGTATTTCGAATATTAATATTTTATTTGCCGCATTGCTGGTTTGGAGCGGACTGGTTTCCGGCGCCGCGGCGGCTCCCGTTTCCATTTCGATCAACTTCGGCCCTCATTACGGCGCGCCGACCGGCGGCGATCTGGGGGCGGTCCCCGTCAATTTTCAGTACTGGAACAACGCAGGAGAAGGAACCAATACGACTACCGGAACAGGCAGTGCCGATATTGGTACCAACAAAACCGGCACCATTAGTTTGATCAGCAACACCGGTGCGGAAACGGGCGTTTCCGGGACGTGGAGTTCCAATAATACGTACCGGTATGGCGGGACGCGCCCAACAACGACGAACAACGCGATTTTGTACTATGGCTATCTGGACGATGGCGGTAATCATGCGAACTTCAGCATGGACTCTCCGTACTTCAATTACGATGTTTATTATTATGCGGCTACGGACAGACCCTCGACTGAGACTACTCCGCATCGTTATGTGACGATCAACTCTACTAATTACTGTGGCGGCAGTGCCGGAACCATCGTGGGAACCGCCAACTGGGGAACGAGTGTCTCAGGGAATATTGCCTCATTGACTGAAGGCGTAAACTATTTGAGAGTTTCTTCTGATGCTTCAGTAATTTCAGTTCAAGGCGCTGCAAATGATGGTCAAAATCACCGCGGCAGCTACGGCGCTTTGCAGATCGTCAACACGACAAACTCGCAATCGACGACCACGGCCGAGAATTCTCTGATTTTGGCGAACGTGAGCTGGACGAACGACCTGACGGGCGCGACCGGTGAGGGGTTCAACGCATCCGCTTACGGTTACAGAATTCTTTATACCGGAGCGGAAGAAACGTTTACGGTCGATTTGAACGGCGCGACGACCAATTTGCCCAACATTAAACTGATCGGCACGGCGACCGATCTCGTGTTTACCGGTACGGTCAGCCAGTTGGGAAAAACGAATACGGTCACGGACCTTACCCAAATGGCTGAGACGGTAAGCATCCCCAACATCGCTCAAGTGGCCCCGCAAGCCGCGGTCAAACTCGGCTCGAATACGACGTTTGCCGCAATGCCGACCACCGAGGGGAGTATTCCCGGCGCGTACTATGTCGAGGGGACCACGGTCAGTTTCGCCAAAATTGCAAAAATTGTAAATGAAGACCAAACGGTGAGCTACTTTCTTGCTCCTGTGGTGCCAACTTATGCGGCTGAGCCGACGGATGGGATGGATCTGAACGTCAACGCCAAAATCACGGATAACGCACCCCGAACGCTCAATTCTCTGACCAGTACTTTCGACTATGTAAACAACAGTGCGCTGACCATCACCTCAGGCATGATGATGTTCGACAACCGGAACCACTGGGTCCAGGGAGGTGGTACGATCACCTCCGGGTACCAAAACGCCGACGGCGAGTACGATCTGTACCTCTGCGCGGTGGGGACCGCCATTGATATGCGCGTTGACAAATCCACGATCGTTGACAATCCCAACGGAAAACTCAATCTGATCAAAACGGGCACCGGCCCGGCTTCCATTACCCGGGCGACCAGCGCGAATACCTATTCCGGAAAAACGGTCGTGCTGGAAGGAAAACTGCTGATCGGCGAGGCCGTTCGCTCGACGGATTTTTATGTTGCCAGTGGCGCCCAGCTTGATTTTGCCTGCAAGTCTTACAATGGCAGCTATGATTTTGGGGATTTGACCTTTACCGCGACGAAACTGTCCGGTAATGGAACCATCCAGATCGGCAATAGTGATGGCAGAGTCACATTGAATGTTCAGGACGTCACCAACGACGGGTCGAAGTTCTCGAGGATCAACGCCTACGGGAAGGAGCTCAACCTGAATAATTCAACGCTTCAGGCGACGGTGGTTGATAATAAAGGCGTGATCAACCTCACGGGTTCTACCCTTACGGCAGATTTGATCTGTGGCAGCGAGGGGGCCAAAATCGTGGTTCCGGCGGATTCTGCTTTGAATGTCGGGACCATCGCCAATACGGTCACGGTGGAAATTCCTGCCAATGTCACCAAGACGTTTGATACGGTGATCGGCGGCGCGGGCGAACTCGTTAAAGACGGCGCGGGAAAGATGACTCTTTCCGCCAATAATACGTACTACGGCGGAACGACGGTTAAAAATGGTACGCTGGAACTGACGGTCCGCGCTGGAACGGGCGCTTTGGCGCCTCGTGCCCCCATCACCGTTGACGGCGCCACCTCGCTCCTTGCCGGCCATGGTGATATTCTGGGTTATACCGGCGGGGCGGTTGGACGCCTGACACTTCAAAACGGCGGGACGTTTAAAAACGACTTGGCCGGTACGCATATCACGGTCAATAACGTGGTTTACATGAATAACGGTGTTATTGCCGCGGAAGGCAACGGGACAAGCAATTCGTATAATTACCTGTTTGATAACGCTTTCCACGTGACGGCCGGGACGGATAATCTGATTTCCGCAAATGGCATCTGGCTTCGTGTTCTTGGCAGTACTCCTTTTGAGCCAGGCGACTTTGCGGGTTTGTTCGATGTGGCTGAAGGCGCGAAGTTGACGGTTTCCTCGGTCATTGGTTCCGGTTCCACCGCGCATTTGACGAAAGCCGGCGCCGGTGAGCTGGCGCTGACGGCAAACAGCACGTTCCAAAAAAACCTCGTCATTAACGGCGGTGTCCTCGACCTGACGAAAGGCAAGCTGTACAGCGGCGCGTATGTCAGCGGCGCCAACGTTTACGTCAACGAAGGCGGAACGCTCAAGGTCAACAATTTCGGCTATTCCGAAGGCGGAAAAGCGTCTCTGGGTGGGTTGACCTACTCGAATCAGGGGTCCACGAATTTCCACATGAACGGCGGTACGGTCCAGATCACCGAATCGTTCGGCGAGTCGATTGGCCGTAAAATCGAATTGCAGGACAACGGCGGGACGCTCGATCTTGCCGAGGGCGTGAATCTTGTCCTTACGGCCGACATTCACGGCGCCGGCGGCCTGACCAAGGCGGGCGCGGGAACGATGGAACTGACGTACGCCAACGAATACACCGGCGGAACGACCGTTTCGGGCGGGTACCTCAAACTCACGGACGACGCGGTTCGCAGCAACGGCTCGATGGCGGTCGCAGAAGGCGCGACGCTGGAATACGCTCTGGGCGAAGACCAGACGAAAGCCGTCCAGTTCGGCACGGAGACGCCGTTCTCCAGCACGGGCACGGTCCTCAAAACCGGCGCCGGTACGCTGCAGTTCGATGCCGCGGAGAACAGTTTCAACGCCACGACGCTGACCGTCAAGGAAGGGCGGCTGGATATGAAATCGTACCTCACCGGTCGGCTGGAAATCAACAACGGCGCGACGTTCTCGCCTGGCAACTCGGTCGGGAAACTGAACGTGGATGGCACTTTCGCCCTCGGAGAGGCGCTGGATGGCGCTGAGCTTGCGACGATCATCATGGAAGTCGGCGGCCCGGCCTCGGAGCAGAACGACGAACTGGTCGTCACAGGCGACCTGGAGCTGAACAACGGCCAGATCGTTCTGGAACTGGCGCCGAACTACTCGTTGGGTGGGGGCGATAATTTCACCGTGATTTTGTCGGCCTTGAACAGTGAAGAATTCGCGCCGACCTTCATCGAGAATTACGTCGTGGCGCCTGACTGTTTCAGGGAGCTGAGCTACACGCGCCTCGATTCGGGCCTCTACGCCATCACCGGTTCGTTCGACGCCAATGCCGTTCCGGAACCGGCGACGTGGGCACTGCTCCTGCTAGGTGCGGCCGGGCTTCTTTGCTGGAGGAAGCGGAAGTAAATCGGGAATGAGAAATCAGGAGTGTGAGGCTGCGGCTTTGCACTCCTTTTTCTGTTTAAACGAATGACTGGAAAAGTATTGTAAATCACCAGGCGCTCACCAATCGGAAAGGGCAACTTATGAAAAAATCTCCTGTGTTCTTTGTTTTGGTATTGGCTCTCGCAGTGGCGTGGGTTTGTAAACTTGCGGCTCAGGAAAACATTTCTCCGAGGCCGGAACTCATTTTGGCGGACTTCGAGACCGACAATTACGAGGGTTGGCAAGCGGAAGGTGATGCTTTTCAGCTTCGGGACTCTGGTGCGATGTATCGCGGCGGAATGGGAGCGGTGTTCGGTTTCCACGGTCAAAAACTGGTCAATACGTATGCTGCCCCGGGCGATGATAAAGCGATCGGAACGCTGATTTCGCCCGAATTCAGGATTGAGCGGAAATACATTACTTTCCTGATCGGCGGCGGCAATTTCCCCGGTGAGACCGGCATCGCGCTGTACGTGAATGGCGAAAAAGTCGCCGAGCAAACCGGCCTGTACAATGTTCCGAATCAGGGGGATGAAGGACTCCAGCTTCGGTTCTGGGACGTTTCCAAATTTCAGGGCAAAATCGCGCGGATCGTGATTTTCGACAAAAAAAACGGTGGGAACTGGGGCCATATCAAGGTGGACTTCATCTGCCAGACGGACATTTTGCCTGACCCGGCTTCCAACGTCATATCGATCGCGAAAGAATCCAAGGCCCGGGAATATGACCCCATGATTTTCGGCCACTTCATCGAGCATTTTCACCGTCAGGTTTACGGCGGGATATTTGAGCCAGGGTCGCCTCTTTCCGACGAGCTGGGGCTTCGCAAAGACGTGATCGAAGCACTGCGCGAGATCAAAGTTCCGATCGTCCGCTGGCCGGGCGGCTGCTTCGTTTCCGCATACCATTGGAAAAAGGGCGTCGGGCCCAACCGTCAGCCCGCGTGGGACAAAGCGTGGCACGTCGAGGAGCCGAACACATTCGGGACGGCCGAGTACATCCAGTGGTGCCGGAAAATCGGCGCGGAACCGTACATCTGCACGAACGCCGGGACCGGCACGCCGGAAGAAATGAGCGACTGGGTGGAATACTGCAATCTCAACGTCGGCGAATTCGGCCGCCTGCGTCAGGCGCACGGGTTCAAAGAGCCGTTCAACGTCAAGTACTGGAGCGTCGGGAACGAAAACTGGGGCCGGCACGAAATGGGCGCCAAAACCGTCGGCGAGTGGGGCGACTTCGTCCGCGAATCCGGCAAGCTGATGCTCAACACCGACCCGGACGTTAAACTCTTCGCCGCAGCGCTCCCGAACGAAAACTGGACGCTTCCGCTGCTGGAAAAGGCCGGCTACCTACTCAACTACGTTTCCATTCACGGCTACTGGGATCACTTGGCGGGGACGAATAATCCGTCGCCCTATATGGAGTGCATGATGCGGACGCAGAGACCGGAAGGGGAGATCCTGCGCACGATCGCCGTTTTGGATAAAACCGGGATGCGCGGGAAAGTGTTCATCGCCTTCGACGAGTGGAATCTCCGCGGCTGGCACCATCCCGGCATCGGTGCGGTCCACCCGCACATGGACATCGAGGCGCGGGACAAAAACGACATTAATTCCACCTACACGATGGCAGACGCACTCTTCTCGGCCTGTTTCCTCAATTCCTGCCTGCGTCATTGCGATGACGTGAAGATCGCGTGCTTTTCGCCGATCGTCAACACACGAGGCGCTCTGTACGTCTATCCGCAGGGACTTGTGAAACGGACGACGTACCACGTTTTCTGGATGTATGTCCACCTGCTTGAAAAGAACGTGATGCCGGTTTTCGTTCAGTCCGCACCGCTGAAGTGGAACAATAAACAAACTCCCAGGATCGACGCGGTTTTAAGCGTAAACGACGATCAAACCCGGTACGTTCTGGCTGTGGTGAATAAAGACCCGGAACAGACGGCAGAGGTCAAACTGGATTTCCTCGCCGGGCTGAAAAACGGGCAGGAAACGCTGGAAGCCACGGTTTTGAGCGGCGCTTCCCCGGATGACTTCAACGACGTCGGGGCTGAAAAACGCGTCCTGCCTCAAAAAACGGCTATGAAAGTCCAAAACGGCAATGTCACGCTGGGGCCGCACTCGCTGACTTTCATTGTCATCCCGGCCAAGTAATCTCCGGATTTGAAAGAGCAAAGAAAAACCTCCCCGTGTTTTCGCACGAGGAGGTCTTTTTATGGAAACACGCCCGGCGGGGGTCGAACCCACAACCTACGGATTAGAAGTCCGTTGCTCTATCCAATTGAGCCACGGGCGCGGCTCAGGAGATCCGCCGGATGACGGATCTCCTGAATACGTGATTTAAACTCATTTCAGAGCGGCGGTCACGTCAGCCAGCGAACCGGCGGAACCGAGCTTCTGGTTCTTGTGGACGATGTAGTCTGCGTAGTTCTTCATGAAGACCTTGCCAGACGGACGAAGGTCGAAAACTTCCGGATGCAGAATGAATTCTTCACGAAGCGTGGCGCACCAGACCAGACGGCCGTCCGTGTCGATGTTGATCTTCGTCACGCCGAGCTGCGAGGCTTTGAAGTATTCGTCTTCGTTCACGCCCGAAGCGCCAGCCAGATGACCGCCGGCGATGTTGATGCGGCGGACCCATTCCTGCGGAACGCTGGAGGAACCGTGCATGACGAGCGGGAAGTTCGGTTTCACGGCGTTGACCGCTTTCTGGATCTCGGTCAGAACGTCGAAGTGAAGGCCCTGCGTGCCCGAGAATTTGAACGCGCCGTGGGAAGTTCCAATGGCGACGGCCAGAGAGTCACAGTTCGTCAGTTCGATGAACTTCGCGGCATCTTCCGGACGGGTCAGTTTCACGGAACCAACGACGTCTTCCTCAACACCACCGAGCTGGCCCAGTTCCGCTTCGACCACGACGCCCTTTTCGTGAGCGGCGTCCACGACGCGCTTCGTGATCTCGACGTTCTTCTCGAATTCTTCGTGCGAGGCGTCGATCATGACGGAAGAATAGAAACCGCTCTTGATGCAGTCGTAGCAGACTTCTTCCGTTCCGTGGTCAAGGTGAACCGCGAAAATGGCTTCCGGGAACACTTCGTCGCAAGCGCGGATGATGCCTTCCAGAATGCGCGTGTCGGAATAGTCACGGGCGCCGCGGGAAATCTGGATGATGAACGGAGCGGCCTTCGTGTTGTCAACCGGGTCCGAGTTCTTGCCGGATTTGCCCAGGTTGCCGCGGAAAAGACCAACGGCCTGTTCCATATTGTTGATGTTGTAAGCACCGATGGCGTATTTGCCGTAAGCCTGTTTGAACAGTTCGGTAGTGGTAACGATCATGGAAACCTCCCTTTAGGTTGAAAAGTAGGAAAAAAGGTTTAAATCAAATGAATCCTTGTATTGTTTACTGCGCCGCCTGTTTTTTCAGCTCGATCCGCACGTTATCGAGGTCGATCGTCGTCGTGTTATGACCCAGGGCTGCGAAGACCAGGCAGTCAAATTCCTTCCACGCCGGATTGCGGATCGGCCGGACGAACGTCCGCGTTTCGCCCCCCTTCGGCGTGATTTTTACCGTGTACGGCTCGCCGTCGGCCGGGAGGTTTGGGACCAAAAGCTCGACGTGGACCCAGTCCGTCGCCGGAACTTTGAAAGTCTCGTCGTGGAAGTAAACCCCATCAGGCTTGACCCGAAGCGTTGCGGCAATTCGGTACTGTGAGCCTTCGTCACGGACTTCCGCCATCAGGTCGGCCCCTTCCGCGACGCGCACGTCGAACGAAACGTAAACCATTCCGGGGTCCGTGTAGTTTGTATTGTACTGCCAGAACGGATCGAACTCGTACTGCTGGTCCGGTGTGTCATAGATCCTGAGGAAGTGATTCCCGTTTTCCTCGAGGATTTTGAGCGAGCCGGGATTTCCGTGCGGTGAGGTCTGACGAACCAGGTTTCTGCGCGGCGTCTCGAAATCGTCCATGAGCGCAAACGGCGGGAGCGCCGGCCCGTCCGGAGCGAAGACCACCTCTGGCCAAACCCAGTTCTGCGCCTCTTTCACCCAGGCGGGTTCGTCCTTCAAAACGCCAGCCTGCGTGAAGTCAAACGGCTTGAAACCGATTTTCTCCAAAACCGGCTTCGATGCGTCCGTAAAGCGGAAATCGAAGTTTTTCGCGTCCTGGAAACACGGGTCAGCGATCACGCTGTGCTGGTCCTTCCCGAGCTTCTGCCACTCCTCGAAGGAAAGCTCCTGGAAGTCGATCGCGTGGTCATCGCCGTAGTTCCAGTAAATGTTCCGGTCCTCGTTGGAGTACGGGTTTTTCCACTGCCCGTGCAGGAGCGTCTGGCCGGCGGAGGAGTCGTACACGATGATGTTCTGCTCCAGCGTGAACGACGTGTGCTCTTCCGGGCGGGAGCGCTGCAGCTGATTCTCGAGGCTGAAGGCGAAAATGTTGTTCCGCAGCAAATTGTTCTCGCCGTAATGCTGGTGGAAGTTCCCGGTGTGCGTCTGGTACACCAGATTGTTCTCCATCAGGATGTCGGAGGACCCCTCGTCCGTATAAAGGCCCATGCCGCCGCGGCCGTACCGATTGTACGAGTACACGTCGTGGATCACGTTATTCGAAACGGTCGTCCCCGGTGAGATACCAAGGGAATAAACCCCGCCCATATCGGAAAGGACGCCCTGACCGATGTGGTGAATGTGGTTGAATTCGATGTGATTTTCAACGGCGACTGACTTGGAGTAGCCCCAGATCCAGCCGAGCGAAACGCCCGTGTAGTACCCGTCCGAAATGTCGTTATGCAGGACGGAATTTTTGGGCGCGTGGCCGATCCAGACGCCGATCCCGCCGAGGTCGATCTGGCCGTAATGCCGAACGATGCAGTTCTGGACGAGGTTCCCGGAGGAAAGGTTTTCCGGGGCCAGATCCGTTCCGTGCCCGGGGCCGATGCGCACGCCGCCCGCGCCGAGGTCTTCCATCAGCGTTTTCTCCACGCGGCAGTTCGTGCAGCCAACGTGGAAGTGGAAGGCGTACCCGCCGATGTGTGTCACTTTGCAGCCCGTGAATTCCAGCCCGTCGGCGTAGTTCGCCAGAATGGACGCGGGTGAGCTGATGGCCGACTGACCGACCGATAGGCCTTTTTCCGGAAGGTTCCAGACGTCACACGTGAACGTGATGTTCCGGAACTTGATGTTTTTGACGCGGGAGTCCTGCGTGCCGTTGAATTTCAGGAAACCGGACTCCTCGAACGGCTTCGGCCCCATTGGGGCGAGGAAACGGACGTTTTCCGGTGTTTCGCCTTCGCGGGGAATGTAGATGCACGTCCCGTCACGCTTCAAAAGGAATTCGCCCGGCTCGTCCAGCGCGGATTCGATCCCCTCGACGTGATAGCGCTGATTCTTGCCCCACCAGCAAATGTCCCAGCACGCGGGACCGGTAAGCGTCACGAGGTTTTTGGCCGTGTCCACGCTTTCGACCCGGTGAAATGACGTTTCCCAGGAGTGGTACAGGAGGATCTTCACGTCCCGCGGATTCGGCATTTGGGCGATTTCGGCGAAAATCGCGCGGTCCGGCTCGCGGGGAGAAAACTGCGTTTTGGGGTTTTCCTCGCTGACCTCCTGAATGTACAGGTAGCGGTCGCCGCCAGGAACGTCCGCGTTCGGTGTGCGGGCGAGCTGGGCGCGCTGGCCCCCGACGAAAAGCGACTCAAACCAGAAATTCCCGTCCGCGACGTCAAGGATCTTCGTCACGAACCAGCCGTTCGGAGCGGCTTTCCAGCCGGTGATCTCGATCCCGCGGGTGAAAACAGGCGGCTGAGTTGGGTCTGCAGCCTCATAAACCGTGTTGGAATCGTCGGAAGTAAACTCGACCGGCTCCGCGAAAAAGTACTCGCCAGGAGCGATTTTGACCACGGCGGTCTGACCGGGATTCTGAGAGTGCCAAGCACGTATCTCATCACGGACCTGAGCCAGAGACTGCCCCGGACGGAATTGAAATTCCTGTGCGCTCAGCGTGGACGCGAGGCAGAAGAAAAAAGCGAAAATGACGGCACCGTGTTTCATTTGCAAATAATTAATTGGCGAGCGAGATGATAAATTCTATACCATTATAGCCATTTTAATTTTTTTGTCACGTGGGGGGGAGGAAAATTTTTCAACTTTTTTCAAATATTTTCCCTTTTTTCGCGTCGGGCCTCTTGTTTTCTCTGGAAGTTGTATTAAAATACGAAGATAGTTTTCATTTGTTAAATATTAACCAAACGTTCACTGGAGTTTGACCCATGAAATATTACCTTGGTATCGATCTTGGCGGAACCAATACGAAAATCGGGATCCTTGACGAAAATGGGAACATCGTCGCGAAAGGCTCGGTCCCGACACACATTCAGGAGGGCCCGGAAGCCGCCTGTCAGCGCATTGCGGGGGGCGTTGATGAAGTTTTGGCTCAGGCCAACCTTACACGCGCCGACATTGCGAAGGCGGGGCTCGCCTCTGCCGGCCCGATGGATATTCCGGGGCGGACGCTGCGCGAGACGGCCAATCTGGGGGAGAAATGGAAGTACTGCCCGATCGCCGACATGATGAGCGAAGCGTGCGGGATCTACCTCGAATTCGCGAACGATGCGTCGGCCGCCGCTTTCGCGGAATACTGGGTCGGAAAGGGCAAAGACGCGAAGAAGCACACGGTCAACCAGCAGGGCGTCGTGACGCTCGACAAACCGATCACGAGCATGGTCCTCCTGACGCTCGGCACCGGCATCGGCTGCGGAATCATCATCAACAAAATGGTCTATGACGGCGAGCACTCGCAGGGGGGCGAGTACGGCCACGCGCTGATCGACACGACTCCGAACGCCCGAATCTGCGGCTGCGGCCGGCCCGGGCACTACGAAGCGTACGGGAGCGCCACGGCAGTCATTTCCCGCACGAAAGAGATCATCGACTCCGGCGTGAAAACCTCCCTGGCGGCCCGTCGGGCGGACCTCGACACGATTGGCGCCAAAGTGGTCGCGGAAGAAGCCCAGAACGGCGATGAAGTCGCCATGCAGATCATCCTCGACACGGCAAAGTACCTCGCCATCGGGATCGTGACCCTCATGCATACGATCGACCCGGACGCGATTTATCTCGGCGGAGCCATGACCTTTGGCGGGAATGAGTCGGAACTGGGACGCACGTTCATCAAGGCGATCCGCGACGAGATCAAAGTCCGAGCCCTGCCGACGTGCTCGGCCACGACGATCGTCGATTTTGCGGCCCTCGGCGGTGACGCGGGCTTCATCGGCGCGGCGGGGATCGCCAGGGCGATGGAGTGAAATGATGCGGAGATGACGTTTCCAGCGTCGTTGGAAAACAGCAATTAATTCAGACGACACTGGAAGCGCTGTCCCCGTAAGGGGTCGTTCGCGTAAAGAGTTATTCCTGCAAATCTTAACCATCTTTTTTATTTTGCTCAAACTGATTTCTTCGCAAGTTGGTAATTTTCATCTTGAGACGTGCCCGATAAAGAAAAAGGTACTTTTGACTTTTTTAAAGGAATCAGAATCATGCGTAATATTTTTCGGGACGAGACAGGAAGCCTGACGCTGGAATGGATTTTTTTATTTTCACTTCTCGTTCTGGGAATCGTTGGCGGTGTGGCCACTCTGCGTAACGCGATGATTCTGGAAGCAGGAGAGAGCGCTGGCGCGGCGGCCGGGTTGGACGACAGTTACACCGTTGCCCCGCCGCCGGCTTTGAGTCTGGATTCGCAGCCGAGCGCAACGATCAATGGTTTCGAATATGATACCGGTCCCAACAAAGTTAAATTTGGAGATTCTGCAGGATTATAGAAAACTCAGGCCCTAGTCCAAATTTCTTAATTCCCGACTTTGGAACTGGTCGTTTATGTGTTCGGTGGCCAGTTTTCCCGGTGTAAATGTGATCGCGTAATGGCGTTCGACCTGTACCCGTTCACCAGTTTTAGGGTTGGTCGCCAGGTGTGGTTTACGCTCTTTGACTTCGAAAATCCCAAAATTTCTCAACTCGATGCGCCCGTGTTCTGCCAGCGCCTCGAGAATCGTATCGAGGGTACACTGCACCATGGTGCCGGTAAACTGTTGGCTGCACTGCATTTTGTCGGAAATGGTCAGAACAAGTTCTTTTTTGGTAACTGTTTTCATCTTCTTGAGTCCGTAATAATTCTTTGGTCTTACTTTTTCATCATCATACGCCGTTCCTCCGCAGCCGCAGGACGGGAATAAATCGGCAGAAGGTTCCAAATATCATCGCGGCGGCCTGCCTGATAAAGCCGAAACCCCATTTTTCCCATCTGCGCAACACTCGGCGTCCAGAATTCCGCCGGAACGGTTGGAAGATTTTCTGGCAAAAAACGGGCCTTTTGCGCAAGTACGGGCCCGGAGAGAATGGTTCCGTCCGGAACATTTTTGACCCAGTCTTCCAGATCAATCATGCGTGTTTCGTCCAGAGGAGCCATAAGGCCATCCATGCCGCGCTCATAAGTCCGGACTACGACCTCGCCCCGCTGGGCATCCAGGCCGATTGAAACCCGCGCAAATTCCTGGGGAACCGCCTCGGCAAGAATGTCCAGCGTGTTCAGCGCGATAACGTCAGCGCCGACCGCCCAGGCGAAAATTTTGGCGAAAGTGATCCCGACTCGCAGCCCCGTAAAAGAGCCGGGCCCTTGTGACACGACGATCAACTGAACATCCGTAGGTTTCCAGCCCGTTTGAGCCAGAAGATCACGGACGGCCGGAGCGAGGTACTGCGCACTGCGCTGCTGGGGGGGAAGAGTCGTGGAGGCCAGAACGTTTTCGTCGTCCAGCAGAGCGGCGCTCGCGGACATTTCGATTGTTTCAAACGCTAAAATTTTCATGATTCGGGGTCAGGTTCGTCAGAGAAGGGACGAAAATTTTTAAAAATTTTTTGAAAAAATGAAAAAATTTTTTCAGGGAAAAGGGCTTTTTAAGGTCAAAACGACTGTACTCAAGCAGTAAAAAAATGATTTTTAACCGAAAAAATACGATTAAAACGCAATTTCGGCTGAATCTTTCTTAATAGCTTGACAAATTTTAAAATTTTTGCAAGGGGGGCCTCGACGAAAATCGAATTTATGGGATAATAGAAAAGGTATTTTGTAATTTGATTTAATCGGGTTTGTGCCGAACTCCCAAAAGAAAGGGGTATAACGTGAAACGGGCGATTATTAGCGACATCCACGCCAATCTGGAGGCGCTGACGGTTGTGATGGATGATATTGAAAAACAGAATGTTGATGAAATTATATGTTTGGGTGATGTCATTGGGTACGGCGCCAACCCGCTGGAGTGTCTTGACATCGTTATGGAGAAATGCAAAGTTTGCCTTATTGGGAATCATGAACAAGGCGCGTTGTTTGATCCGGACGGGTTCAACGGCAATGCCATGAAAGCCATTTTTTGGACCCGGGAACAGCTTTCAAAACCGTCAGAACGCCGTGACGAGCGGTGGGAGTTCCTGAATATGAACCCACGCAGATACTTTGACGAGAACTGGAAGGCTCTATTTGTGCACGGCTCACCGAAAAATCCGCTAAACGAGTACATCTTCCCGGAAGATATTTACAATCCCAAGAAGATGGAAATTCTTTTTAACCTCGTGACACACATTTCATTTCAGGGCCATACGCACGTTCCGGGAATCTTCACCCAGGACGGGCAATTTCTTATGCCGGAAGAGATGAATTTTGAGTTTGATTTTTTGCCGGAACACAAATATCTCGTGAATGTGGGTTCGGTTGGTCAGCCGCGTGATTCCATTAAGGATTCATGTTACGTGACGGCGGAAGATTCCGATAATGGGATTCATCTGGTTTACCATCGTTTGGAGTATCCGGTTCAGGAAGCGGTGGATAAGATCATGCAAACTCCCGAATTGGATAACTTTCTTGGTGAGCGCCTCCTTTTGGGACGGTAAACCAATCGTTTTGGACCTTCATTCATTTGGTGAAATACTCACTTTTCATTTTCCATAATTAATCAAAATGCCACAGTTTATTCAACCACCACAGCAGAAATATCGTCCTTCCTCCTCGAATAACAAAGCGCCTCAGAATCAACCGCCTCACGGGGGCTGTTCGCAATTCTTTTTCCTGTTGGCGATCCTTCTCCTTTTCAACCTCCTGGTCATGCGTGCCTGTGCGCCGGAAGATCAGGGGCAGAACGAAAACTCTTCGTTAACTCAGGCCCTCGAATCTGTCACGGCTCCTGAGAAAATGGAACCGTCGGAAAAATCTGAAAAGGCTGTTGATTCCACGAAGACCGAAACTCCGGCGGAGATGTTGGAAACACTTCCGACAGAAGTTTCCAATCCGGAAACTGCGCCTGCGGAGAATGCGGTTCCTGCCGAAAAGGCCGATCCAGCCGATGCAATGGCGAAACCGAATATGAATCCGGTCGAGTACCTGACGCTTGGCTCTGTCGATCCGGCAAGCCCGTATCGGATGCTGGTCACGCTGACTTCGGAAGGCGCTGCGGTGGCCCGTGTCGAAATGAACGAGGCCCGGCTCGCAAGTATGAGCGATGAGAAAGACTTTAAAGGCGGCTATCTGGGCGAGATGAACTGCGATGAAGACACCGATGCCGTCGGCGGCGCGCTGGTTCAGGTCGTTGGAGCTGGAACGCCCGCCAAAGCAGCGGGGATACTTCCGGGTGACCGGATTTTGAAGGTGAACGGTCAGGAAGTCGCCAATGCGGTCGTTCTGACTGAAACGGTCAGAAAATTCCGACCGGGAACGAAAATTTCTCTGGATGTAAACCGTGCAGGGCAGGAAATCAAACTTGAGGCGACCCTCATCCGTGAGCCGGTCAGCGTCATCCGTCCTGAAGTGGAATCGGCCAATACGCAAAGCCTCGCGGATGCACTCAAAGGCCTTCCGACGAATCGAAAGAATAACGCATCGTTCCTCACGACGTTCTATTCCTTCGGCGAGCAGTCGCTTTCCAAGTTGGATATGGAGGTCAAGAAGCAGATCGCGAATGACGATTACACGCTCCTAGACCAATTCGTGAATCAGGAAATTCTCGGCTTTGAAATGCACAAAGCGTCGTGGAAGGTTGAGGCCCGTGGCGAAGATTCGGTTACGTTCCTTTACGAAATGCCGGTTTACGGGATGGAAGTCCGTAAAACATACACGCTGGTTCAGGTCGAAGAAACGCAGCGTCGGGACGAATCCTCGCCAACGTACCACCTTACGTTGAACATAACGGTGAAAAACGTCGGGACGCAAGATCGTACCCTGGCGATCCAGCAGGACGGGCCGACCGGTTTGTTGACGGAAGGGAACTGGTTCTGCTCCAAAGCCGGTCGAGGATGGGGTATGACCGGGATCCGGGATGTGCTGATCGGTTTTGAGGGGAACTCGACCCCGAACTATTACACCTGCACAAACATCGCGGCCGGGAAATGGGGCAAGCAGATCCTTTGCTCGCAGAAGCCGCTGAAGTACATCGGGGTAGATGCGCAATATTTCTCGTCGATCCTGATCCCGGAAAAGGACGCTTCCTCGCTGGCGGTGGAACGGTTTGCCGCTCTGCGCGTCGGAAACGTCACGAAGGGGCTGGAAATGCGAACGAATACATCTTGCCGCGTGATTTCAAGTGCCAAAACTCTCAAGCCGGGTGAAGAAGCGACGCAGAAGTTTACGGTTTTCATCGGTCCAAAGCGTCCGAAACTCCTTTCCCGATACTCACTTGATAATGTAGTGTATTACGGCTGGTTCTCGTTCATTGCGAAGATCCTGGTCGGGATCCTGCATTTCTTCTACGCGATTTTCGGGAACTACGGGATCGCGATCCTGCTCCTGACAGCACTGGTGCGTCTGCTGATGTTCCCGCTTTCCAGGAAACAGATCATGGGCTCTATCATCATGCAGAAGATTCAGCCGGAAATAACCCGTCTGAACGAGAAATATCAGGACCCGATGGAGCGTCAGAAGGCCCAGATGGAGCTTTTCAGGAAGTATAAATACAACCCGATGTCGGGGTGTTGGGTGATGCTGATCCAGCTCCCGATTTTCATCGCGCTATACCGGGCGCTTCTGGTCGATGTGGAACTGCGTCAGATGCCGCTTTTCACCGAGTCGATCCGTTTCTGCTCGAACCTGGTCGCACCCGATATGTTCTTCTGTTGGAAGGATTACGTTCCGACGTGGGTTTCCAGCGGTGTCGGGATTTTTGGCCTTGGACCATATTTGAACCTGCTCCCGATCCTGACGATCGCGATTTTCATCATTCAGCAGAAGATCATGATGCCGCCGGCGTTGGACGAACAGGCGCGAATGCAGCAGAATATGATGAAATTCATGATGATTTTCATGGGGTTCCTATTCTTCAAAGTTCCGTGCGGACTGTGCATTTACTTCATTATTTCGAGTCTGTGGGGCCTCCTGGAGCGCCAGTTTATGCCAAGTGCGGAGAACTTCCAGCTTTCACCTGACGGGATTATTGACATGCGGGTCCAGAACGGCACCGCGTCGAATCCTTACAAATCTGCGGCTCCTAAAAAGGAAGGTTTTTTTGCACGTTTGGCAAAGAAAGTCGAGGAGATTCAGAAGGCCGCGGAAGCCCGTGACGCGGAAATTGAACGTCAGAGGACTCAGGCGGAAAAGGCACGGCGGAAGAAAAAACGTTAGTGTAATGGCTGTCTCTCCATATCATGAAGGATTTTTCCATGAAAAAAATCGCCCTCACCTTTTTTTGTATCCTTTTTGCTGGTTTAGCTTTTGCGGCGCCGCAGGAAGTCCGGCTTTGGCCCGGCCTTGCTCCCGGGGAGACCGTGGAGGATGAAGACCGCGCGGCCGCGAACAATCCGACGCACTTCACTCACGTGACGGTCCCGACGTTGACGGTTTACCGTCCTGAAAACCGGACCTCCTCCGCCTGTCTGATCATCTTTCCCGGCGGTGGGTACGGCGCGCTGATGGGGGATTACGAAGGTTCCGAAATTGCGAAATACTGGAACGCTCACGGCGTCACGGCCGTGGTGGTGAAATACCGTGTTCCGCGCCGGCCGGGTCTGGAAAAACACCAGGCCGCCTGGCAAGACGGTCAGCGCGCGATCCGCTGGATCCGCAAACACGCGGCCGAGCTGGAGATCGATCCCGAGCGCATCGGCGCGACCGGTTTTTCCGCCGGCGGGCATTTGACGGTTTACCTCGCCGTGAACAGTCAGACGAAAGCCTACGAGCCGGTGGACGAGCTGGACTCCGTGCCGTGCCACCTGAATTTCGCGATCCCGGTTTACCCGGCCTACGTGCTGGAAGACGGCAAAGACGGCGCGAATACCGGGAAGGGGAACGATTCGAAACTCACGGCTGATTTGAAATTTGAGGCGAAAACCCCGCCGATGTGCCTCATTCACGGCGACGCGGACGTGATCTCGCCCATGGGTTCCATCGAAATTTACCACCAGCTGCGCCGGATGAACATTCCGGCCGAGGTGCACATTTACGCGCTGAAAGTGCACGGCCTTCTGAACGTCACGCCCGGGCAGGGCCACGCGGACACCTGGAAGGACCGGACCTGGGACTGGTTTGTGAAGATGGGTTTTTGAGGTTTTTGGGTCCAATCACTATGCAGAATCCAAACTACGCGAAAATTCTTGATCAGATTTCCGATGCGGCGCTTGCAAGCGGCCGCAAGCCCGAAGACGTGAAGTTGATCGCCGTCACGAAGTATTTTACCGGCACGCGGGAGGTGGAAGACCTTTACGAGAGCGGCTGCCGCGACTTCGCGGAGAATCGGCTCCCGGTTTTCCAGCCCAAGTTTGAAGCGCTCAAAGACCTTCAGCAAACGCCCGCCACGGCTTTTCGGTGGCATTTTATCGGCCCGCTGCAGAAGAACAAAGCGCGCAAGATCCTCCAGATGGCCGACGTGATCCACTCGGGCGAAAGTCTGGCTCTTTTGCAGACCTTGGACCGCATCAGTGCGGAGCTGAACCTCCGCCGGCGCGTCCTGATCGAGATCAATATCGGTGGCGAAGCGAACAAGCACGGCTTTTCCCGCGATGAATTTCTGGCGGCGTACCCGGCGATTCAGGCGTTCACGCACCTGGAAATCGTGGGTTTCATGGGCATGACCTCGCTCGACGCGGATGAAGCCGCCGCGCACCGCCAGTTTGCGTCTTTGCGTGAATTGCGGGACGAATTCCTCCCCGGTGGCGAGCTTTCCATGGGAATGAGCCACGATTTTCCGATTGCAATCGCAGAAGGCGCGACGATGGTCCGTATTGGCTCCGCGTTGTTCGAGTAGATTTTAGGGGGCGATGCCTCTTGTGTCGTCAGGAAAACAAAGACGCCGCTGGAAGCGTCGCCCCCGCAGTGTTTAGGTTTGAAACGCCGCTGGAAGCGTCGTCCCCGCAGGTTTAATTGTAAAGCATCTTGGCGTGAATCTTATCGGCCTGATCCCGGGCCTCCTGTGCCTGACGTTTCTTGCCCGCTCCCTCGAAGACCTCCGCGAGTATTTTGTAATATTCTACCTGATTTTTGGGTTCTGAGTCATTCTCGATCAGATAATCCAGATCGGTTTTTGCGTCACGCCAGAATTTCAGGCGTGCTTCCGCTTGCGCCCTGCTGAAACGGACAGCGAAATTCTGCGGGGAGATTTCAATACAATGATTGTAATCGGCCAGCGCTTTTTCATTTTCACCCATATCAAAGTAAGTATTTCCACGCTGTTCGTACACGTCCCAACGTTCAGGCTGAAGTTTCAGGTAGGTTGTCAGATATTCAATTGCCTCCTTTGGTTTGTCTTCTTTCAGAAGGATTCCGAGTTGAAGCTGAGCGTCAGGATTGTTCGGATCCAATTCAAGTACTTTCTGGAAATTCTGATAAGCTGCCTGTTTTTTCGAGAACACGTCGCGGCTCTGAATTCCCTGGTACAGAAGGGCTGAAATATTGTCAGGATCGATCGAAAGCGCTTTTTCGTAATCTTTCTTGGAAAAGTCATACGCCTTTTCAAATACCGTCGGATTTTTCATATACACGAAACCTCGTTCCGCATACGAATCAGGATCTTCCGGCTTCATCTCCACCAGCTGATTGGCGATTTCGAGTGCGCTGCGGGCAGGTCCCGCGTCACCAACAATTCCGGCCAAATTGGCAAGGGCGAGTAACTTTTGACGCAGCATTTCTACATTATTCGGATCGTCCTTCAGAACAAAATTGCACCACTCTACAGCGCTTTTGAAATTTTGCGCTTCCATCGCGTCACGAATACATTCCTTAACAGTGTCCAGGGATGGATTGCGTGACATTTGAACCGTACGCACTTTCGTTGCGGTGACATCCAGACCCAAATCAGAGCAAATATCCCCGTACAAGTCCAAATCTTCGTCACTCAAATCTTCCAGATTCAGATTTTTGAAAAATTGAAACGCTTCCTCCGGGTTTTTGTCTTTGACCGCTTCATGAGCCTTTTCCAGTATCTCTTCAGGGGTCATTTTCGCGATGGGGTCTTCTTCAGGTTCTTCAGCGGGGGCCGGTTCATCCTTTTCTTCAGGACTGACCAGTTCCGAATCCGCTTCAGGTTTTACTTCCGGTTTCACTTCCGGCACGGCTTCTGGTTCCGGATTTTCCTTGGGCGCAGGTTCCGTTTTGGGCTTTTCCTTCACTTCAGGTTTTGTCAGAGCCTCCTCAACGGTTTCGTCTTTCGGATCCGATTTCTTGGTTTCAGAAGTTTTTTCTTTATCAGATCCGGCATTTTCGTTTTGGGAACGGGAGATCCCCCTCTCTTCCTGCTGGTAATAGTTTGACCACGGAGAGAGATGCGGAGTTTCCTCGATTGGCTGCAGAGAAGGGGCAGGTTGAAGCTGTTGAAGCTGTGCGATCTGTTTTTCTTCCCGGTTTAGCACGAGAAGGATTCCGACAAGCAGAATAAGGAAAATCGCCAGACAGCCGCCGATAATCCACGGAAGCAGGTTCATGTTTTGTACCGGCTTGTTTTTCTGTTCTTCTTCGGCTTTGATTTCCGCTTTAGACAGTACATCCTGCGTCAGCTTTTGGTCTTCCAGAGCGCGAATGAAACTTTCGCAATTGTCAAACCGCAGCTTTCGATTTTTGGAAAGTGCCCGCTGAAGTGCGAAATTTACGTAATCTGGCACTCCAACAATCGGTTCGGGGCTTTTGTTCAAAATCTGGAATCCAAGGACTTGCATATTCGTCCCGGTAAAAGGCAAGTGCCCCGCCAAAAGTTCGTAAACTACGACCGCCAGCGAGAATTGATCGGACCTTGCGTCCTGAAACTCACCACTCCACTGTTCGGGCGACATATAGGGCAAAGTTCCCGATGTGTCGAACTGCTGGGCGATGCCTGGACTGGCCATTGAGGAACGCATTTCCATCACCAGACCAAAGTCGATGAGCTGTACGCCGTCACTTTCATCGTTACTCACCAGAATGTTCTGGGGCTTTACGTCCCGATGAAGCACCGATTTGGAATGAGAGTAATCCAGCGCCTGAGCGATCGGCAGAAGGAGGCGAACGACTTCCGAAACGGGGAATTCGTTGTTCGCCCGAAGGTATTGAGCGTAATACTCCTGAAGCATCATTCCATCGATGTATTTCATTACGACGATCGTCCCGGCTTTCGGGTCATTTTTCATCGCGTACATCGGGCAGATGTGCTGATGCTGCAGGCTGTGGATCTTGTGGAACATGGACTGGATCCGGGCCATTTCCTCCTGAACGTTCGGAACGTTCGGAGCCAGCGTCTTGATCACGACGGTGCGCAGGATCTCGCCTTCATAGACTTCGTCGGCTTTCCAGACTTCGCCCATTCCGCCTCGACCCAGTCTGGCCCGCAGAATATACGTATCGCATAAAATGTCTCCAACGGAAAGAACCTCCTCGGGCATACTCACCCCGCTGCCGGATTTAGACTCGGTTCCTTTTCCCAGAACGACTGTTTCAAATTCTTCGTGAACATTTTCGTTTGACATTTTACGCACTCCTGTTTGTATATTTTCCATATATTATAACCAAAACACGTATTTTGCGCAAGGTTTGAAGCGAGCAACTTTTTTAAATTTTGTAATTTTTTTTCTTTTTTTGAAGTTTTTCCCTTATTAAACGCACATTTTCTTTGGTCCCCCTCGACAAAAACTTCTTAAATGTTACAATACTTTTTATCTGAAGCTTTATACTGCAGTTAAATTAATTCCATTTTTTTCACAAGTCATTCATCAAGGAACTTAAAATGCGTTCAGATATGATCAAGAAAGGCGACGCTCGCGCCGCCCACCGTGGCTTGCTTCGTGCCACCGGCGTCAAAGAAGAGGATTTCGGCAAGCCGTTCATCGCGATTTGCTGTAGTTATACCGACATTGTGCCGGGTCACGTTCATTTGAACAAAGTTGCCGAGGTCGCCAAGGAATGTGTTCGTCAGGCCGGCGGCGTTCCTTTCGTGTTCAACACGATCGCTGTCGATGACGGGATCGCCATGGGCCACGTCGGGATGAAATACTCGCTCGCAAGCCGTGAACTGATCGCCGACTGTGTGGAAACGATGGTCAACGCGCATTGCTTCGATGGAATGATTTGCATCCCGAACTGTGACAAAATCGTCCCGGGTATGCTCATGGCCTCCGTCCGCTGCAACATTCCGACGATTTTCGTCTCCGGTGGTCCGATGGAAGCCGGTAAACGCGATGGAAAAGCGATCGACCTGATCGACATTTTCGTCGGCGCTGCCGCCAAGCAGCAGAAACGCATCTCGGACGAGGAACTGCTGGACATTGAGCAGCGTGCCTGCCCGACCTGCGGCTCCTGCTCTGGAATGTTCACCGCCAACTCGATGAACTGCCTGTGCGAAGCGCTGGGAATGGCCCTTCCGATGAACGGAACGATCCTCGCGACGAGCGCTGACCGCAAACGCCTCTACCAGAAAGCCGCCGAGCGGGTCATTGCGATGGTAAAGGAGCAGGAAGAAAAAGGCGACGCGTTCAAGGGTCTGCCCCGTGACATCATCACGGCCGAGTCGATCGATAACGCGATGGTCCTCGACATGGCAATGGGCGGAAGCACCAACACAGTCCTGCACATTCTGGCGATCGCGAACGAAGCGGGTGTCGATTACGACATTAACCGCATCGACAAACTGTCCCGCAGCACCCCGAACGTCTGCAAGGTTTCACCGTCCATCCACTACCACATCGAAGACGTCCACCAGGCGGGCGGCATCCACACGATCCTCGGCACGATCAAGCGCGGCAAGCCGGAACTCCTGCACCTCGATGCGCTGACCGTCACGGGTAAAACCCTCGGCCAGAACATCGACGAGTGGGACATTCGCTCCCGCGGGACCGTTTGCGCCGAAGCGCTGGAACTCTGCGCCATCGAGCCGGGCAACTGCCGCAATCAGCCGTGCTTCAGCGTCGAGCGCAAGGCGAAGAACATCGACGAACTGAAACTCAATTTCGACCCGCAGGACTGCATTCGTGAAGTCGGAAACGCCTACAATCAGGAAGGCGGCCTCGCCATTCTGTTCGGGAATCTGGCTCCGAAAGGCGCCGTGGTCAAAACCGCGGGCGTCAAACCGAGCATGATGCAGCACACCGGCCCGGCCGTGATTTTCGAGAGCGAAAACGAGGCGTACGACGGCATCGTCGCGGGCAAAGTGAAGGCTGGCGACGTGGTGGTCGTGCGCAACGAAGGCCCGAAAGGCGGCCCGGGAATGCAGGAAATGCTTGCCCCTACGACGGCCATCAAGGGCGTGAAGCTCGACGATTCGGTCGCCCTGATCACGGACGGTCGTTTCTCCGGCGGAACGGCTGGCGCTTGCATTGGTCACATCAGCCCGGAAGCCGCGGCTGGCGGTCCGATCGGTCTGCTCAAGGACGGCGACGTGATCACGGTCGATATTCCGGCCCGCAAGATCTCGGTGGCGCTGAGCGACGAGGAACTGGCCGAGCGCAAAAAGAACTGGAAGAAACCGGAACCGCGCTTCAAGACCGGCTGGATGGCCCGTTACGCGGCTTTGGCGACCAGTGCCGACACCGGCGCGGTGCTGAAGTTTGAGTGATAAAAAAAACGAATAATGAATAACGAATAACGAATAATGAGCGCTTCGCGTGACAAGAAGCCAAAAAAGAAATACTTTTTCACTTTTCATTATTCGTTCTTCGTTATTCATTATTCGTTTTGCTTTTTTTGAAAGGTCCCTTCCCATGGAAAACTCCCCTTCCTCCCCCCATCTTTCTGAAAGTCTTGAGGACTACCTGGAAGCCATTTTGCACATCACTGGCGAGAACGGAGTGGCCTGGCCGCGCGACATCGCAAAAGAGATGGCCGTTTCCAACGCGTCCGTCACGGGTGCGCTGCGCGCTCTTGCAGAGCGGGACCTGATCAACTACGTGCCGTACATGAGCGTCACGCTGACGGCCAAGGGTGAGGAACACGCTCGGGAAATCACGCGCCGCCACGAAACGCTGCGTGGTTTCCTCCGCGATTTTTTGGAGGTTGACCCGACTTTGGCCGACGAAACAGCCTGTAAGATGGAGCACATTCTCTCGCCGGAGATCATTCAGAAGTTCGCCCGTCTCGCGGCGTTTGTGAAGTCGATCCCGTGCGGGAGCAAAGAGTGGCTTTGGTCGAGCCAAAAACCCGCGTGCGATCAGTGTGGAATATGCAAGGGAAAAGAAAACGACCAGTGAGTAAATCGTTTTCTGACCTTTATTTCGTGTGAAACCGCTTATTTTCTTCAAACCATGAAAGCAAATCTCCGACTCTTTACGCTCTTTTTCCTTCTGACGCTTGTTTTGCCGCTGGGCTGTGAGAAGAAACCCGTCTCACCGACTGCCGAACCGGAGGAAGAGGAATTTGTTACGATTGAGCTAGACGCGCCAAAGATTGCCGACCTGAGCGATCCGGAACCGTCTGAATCGTCGGAGCCTGAACCGGAATCCACGCCGGAACCCAGTGTCCAAACCGTTGACGAAAACCCGCACGACACGCCGAAAAATGTCATTCTGATGATCGCGGACGGTGCCGGTTTTGGGGCGTTTTATTCCGCCGCTGATTTCCAGACCGGCTCGCCGACCGGCCTGTTTTACCAGAAAGCGCCGTGGGAAATGACTTCCGTCGCGACGTTTCACAAAAAGAACTTTTACGACCCTGAGCGTGACTGGCCCGACTTCAAAAACTACTTCGTCCCCTTTTACCAGCGCGAGGAAGGATTCATTCCACCCGATTCCGCCTCGACCGGCACGACGCTCAATACGGGTGTGAAAACGCGCAATGGCCGCATTGGATTCGGACCCAATGATGAAAAACTTGCCACGCTTGCGGAGCTTTTCCATCGTGATGGCCGCCGAACAGGTGCCGTAACTTCGTTCCAGATCGCCAGTGCAACGGTCGCGGCCGTGGCCGGTCATGATCTGGATCGTAAAAATGGGCAGAAACTTTTCGCCCAGCTTCTTTTGGACGGCAATTTGGACGTCCTGATCGGCGCGTCCCACCCCGAGTTTGACGATGACGGGAAATCCCGCTCCCCCGAGTTCGGTAAGTACGGCCCGAGCGAGGAACTCTGGGCCCAGATCCGTTCCGGAGACCTTCCAGTCGGTTGGCTTTTCATCGAAAAACGGGCCGATTTCCAGAAATTCGCCGCCCTGACACCCGACGTGATCCACGCGGGAGAACTGCCGGAGCGTCTGCTCGGGATCGCGCAGTCGGCCAATTCCTTCCAGTGCCACCGCAGCGCGGGCACGCCGTTCCTGACCACGACGCCAACGCTCCCCGAGGCGTCTCTGGCGGCCCTGAATCTTCTCGCTGTGGACCCGAAGACGGGCAAACGGTCGAAAGGGTTTTACGTCATGATCGAGGGCGGCTGCGTGGACGTGGCGAACGACGCCCACGATTTCCAACGCTGTATCGAGGAAATGGTCGATTTCAACGCGGCGATCGAGGCCGTCTGCGCTTGGGTCGAAAAGTATTCCTCGTGGGACGAAACCCTCCTGATCATCACCGCCGACCACGATAACGGCGCGATTTACGGCCCCGAAACCGGCCCCGACGGCGTTCCGACCACCCCCCCGCTTTACCGTGGGAAGGGCCAGCTCCCCGAAATGAAGTACTATTCCGACGACCATACGAAGCAGCTCGTTCCGCTTTACGCCCGCGGCCTGGGCGCCGACCGTTTCCGTGAGTTCGTCGTTGGGACCGACGAGCGCATGGGGAAGTTCTGGCTCTACGACGGCCGGTACGTCGATAACACGTCGATTTTCAAGGTAATTCGCGGCATTTCAGCCCAGTAAGGAAGCCCTTTTCATGACCAAGCTTTTCCCGTTCCTTCAGCTTGTCCGTTTTCCGAACGTTTTTGTGGTCCTCGCGGACATTTTGACCGTGGCGTTTCTCCTGACGTCGCTGGAACTCCTGCCGGCGCAGAACCTGGCCCCGTTCATTGTGGCGGGCTTTGGAGCGGTCTGCCTTTACTGGGGGGGGATGGTCCTGAACGATGTATTTGACTTTCAGGAAGATTCGATCCTTCGGCCGGAGCGCCCCCTTCCATCGGGCCGGATCGCGCTTCCAACCGCCATAAAAACGGGTTGGGGCCTTCTGGCCGCCGGCTGGGTGCTCTGCTTTTTGGCGGGGCTTGGGACCCGAAATCTCACCTCGGCGCTTTCGGTCATCGCGATTGCAACGGTCCTCCGTGCGTGCATCGTCATGTACGACGCCCGGCTCAAAAACACGCCCATGGGCCCGTTCCTGATGGGGCTTTGCCGCGGGCTGAACGTTCTGCTTTTTCTGGCCTTTATGAACCCGGAAATGTTCAAAGCCGCGGTGCCACTTTTCCTCTACCCGATGGCTTTGACGGTTTTCATCGCCGGCGTGACGTTTTACGCCCGGAACGAAACGCAGGACGCGCCGGAAGTTGGGATTTGTCGGCCGGGTTTGGGAATGTTGGTCTTCTCTGTCGTCCTTTTGGTCGGCGGTGTGGCGATTTTGCTGCCGTTCCCGACGCAGTTGAACGCGACGCTTTTGGGGAGTGTGCAGCCGCTTTTCGCGTTCCAGCCTTGGCGCTGGCCAACGCTTCTTGGGATTCTGACCCTTTGGTTGGCCTTCCGCGCGGTGACGGCGTATTTTCAGGATGAGACGGCGGTCCGGCGGGTCGTCAAGCAGGCGCTTTTCCTGGTTTTCCTCCTCGACGCTGGCTTGACGCTGGTCGTTGCCGGAATCCCGCACGCGATGGTGATTTTGGCCCTTTTCGTCGTGGCGTCCCTGATCGGGAGATGGGTCTATAGCACCTGATGAGCCGCAAAATCAGGCCTTTGCAAAAATTTGTGGAAAAATTTCCACGGCCCCCCTTGCAAGAATTTTAAAATCTGTTAGAATACACGTCCACTTGAGTGAAATAAAGTCACCAAGTCAATCTTTGACAAGAAGCAAAACAATTTGGATAAGTGACATCTTAAAAGATTATAATTTTTTAAGAGAGCGCGA
>SAMEA3663299__coassemble_87_pt1 | contig 59106 bp, 44 predicted proteins | sample SAMEA3663299__metabat2_low_PE_003 | metagenome-assembled genome bin SAMEA3663299 (sample SAMEA3663299) | pig gut metagenome | biome: pig gut; feature: pig-associated habitat; material: faeces | place: China | collected 2013 | reverse complement strand
CTGCGCGTAATTCCGCGCTCCGCGCTCCATTACCGCCTCCCATTCCGTGAGTTTCACTCACGGTGGGCCGCCGTCCCTCCGAATATTACTCAATCTCCGCCAGAATCGCATCGACGCGGTTCGCGCCGCCCAAAACCGGGGCGAAATCATTTTCGACGTAGCGCTGAATCGACTCGCTCGTCGCGCCGCAGGCGTCCAGCGCCATGCGGGTCTGGAAGCCCAAATCGTATGCCGAGAACGCGGTCCCCTGGGCGCAGACGTTCGTCAGGAAGCCCGCGACGATCAGGTTTTTGATCCCTTTTTCTTCGAGCAGCGCCTGCAAATTCGTGTGGCTGAACGCGCTGAGCGTCTGCTTGTTTTCCAGTACCACTTCCGAGGCAAGCGGTTTCATGGCGTCGATGATACTCTGGTTCCACGTGTTCGGCGCGAACAGCTGGTTTTCCAGAATCCCCGCGAGGATCCCGGAGCAGGCGTGCGCCTGGACCCACTCCGCGTTCAGAATGAACGGGCAGTGGATGATGAAGCACCCTTTCGCACGCGCGCCGGCCAAAAGACGCTGGGCGTTGGGAATGGTCTGGTTCCGTTCCAGTTCGGATTTTACCGCCTCGAAGAGTTTTCCTCCGGGCGAGCAGAATTCGTTCTGGAACTCGATGAAAATGAACGCGGTTTCGGTGGATTTCATGGTCTTTTTCCTTTCGGGTCAGAAAGTTAAAATTGGGCGTTTGGTCAGCGGATCGCGTCTTTCATCATTTTCACGTACTCGTAAACCTTCGGTCCGGCCGCGTCGCCGTACTGGGCGATGATCTTCACGATGGCGGACCCCACGATCGCACCGTCGGCGATCCGGGTCATTTCGTACGCCTGCTCGGGCGTGTTGATCCCGAAACCGATGGCGGCCGGAACGTCGGTCGTTTTGCGGATGACGTCCAGAATGGACCGCAGGTCGGTCTTGATTTCCGAGCGGACGCCCGTCACTCCCATGGAGGAAACGACGTAAATGTAGCCCGAAGCCTCGGCGGCGATGCGGGAAATGCGGTCTTCCGAGGTCGGCGCGATGAGCGAGATCAGGTCCAGACCGTGACGCTTCATGACGGCGTCCAGCTCGCCTTTTTCCTCAAACGGAAGGTCCGGGATGATCAGTCCGTCGATCCCCGTTTCCTCGCACCGGGCGCAGAAACGCTCGAAGCCGTAGTGGAAAACCGGGTTCACGTACGTGAGGAAAACCATCGGAATGTCCGTCGTTTTCCGAAGCCGCGCGACCATTTCGAAAATCCTGTCTGGGGTGGTCCCGGCCCGAAGCGCCCGAATGTCGGCTTCCTGGATCACCGGCCCTTCTGCGATCGGGTCGGAGAACGGAATCCCGATCTCGATCAGGTCGGCCCCTGCGCGGATCATTTCGTGAATGAATTCTTCCGTCTTTTCCAGGCTCGGATCTCCGGCGGTCAAAAAGGGAATGAAAGCCGGTCCGTTTTCAAATGCTTTTGCGATTTTACTCATGAAGGTCACCTCCCCGGTAGCGCGCGATCGCCGCCACGTCTTTGTCCCCGCGGCCTGACAGGCAGCAGATGATGATTTCGTTCGGACTCATGCTTCCCGCGATTTTTTGCACGTACGCGACGGCGTGAGCGCTTTCGATGGCGCAAATGATCCCTTCCGTCCGGGCGAGATACTCAAACGCGCAGACCGCTTCCTCATCCGTAATGGCGACGTATTGCGCCCGGCCCGAGTCGTACAGGAAAGCGTGTTCCGGCCCGATCCCGGGGTAATCGAGTCCCGCCGAGATGGAATAGACCGGGGCGATCTGGCCGTTTTCGTCCTGGCAGAAGTACGATTTCATACCGTGGAATATCCCGACTTCGCCGCGATTGATCGAGGCGGCGTGCTTTTCGGTTTCAATTCCCTTTCCGCCCGCCTCGCAGCCGACGAGCTTCACGCCGGCATCGGGGATAAAGTGGTAAAACATTCCCATGGAGTTGGACCCGCCGCCGACGCAGGCCGTCACCAGGGCGGGGAGTTTGCCCTCTTTCTCGAGGATCTGCGCCCGGGCCTCTTTGGAAATCACGGCCTGAAAATCCCGGACCATCATCGGGAACGGGTGCGGCCCCATGACCGTCCCCAACACGTAGTGCGTGTCGGCGCAGCGGTTCGTCCACTCGCGCATCGTTTCGTTTACCGCGTCTTTCAGGACCATCGTGCCGGAAGTGACGGGATGCACGGTCGCGCCGAGCAGTTCCATGCGGTAAACGTTCAGCGCCTGCCGGATCGTGTCCTCTTTTCCCATGAAAATCTCGCATTCCAGCCCCATCAGAGCGGCCGCGGTGGCCGTTGCGACGCCGTGCTGGCCCGCGCCCGTTTCGGCGATGACGCGCGTTTTGCCCATTTTCTTCGCAAGAAGGCACTGGCCCAACACGTTATTGATTTTATGCGAGCCGGTATGATTCAGATCTTCGCGCTTGAAGTAGATCTTCGCGCCGCCCAGGTCGCGGGTCATTTTTTCCGCATAGTAAAGAAGCGAGGGTCGGCCCGAGTAGTCCCGGTTCAGCGCGTCCAACTCGGCGTTGAATTCCGGGTCATTTTTGTAAAATTCGTACGCCTTTTCAAGCCGGTTGATCTCATTCATGAGCGTTTCCGGCACGTACTGCCCGCCGTGCTGCCCATAATGGGTCCCCGCGCGTGTGTTATATTCGGTCATTTTTAATTCTCCTGACGATTTCCAAAATTTTGTTTCGGTCTTTGACTCCGTTAGTTTCCACGCCGCTGCTCAGGTCGAGCGCGTAGGGTTTGAGTACCATCGCCTCATTCACGTTTTCGAGGCAAATTCCCCCGGCAAGGAAAAACGGTTTTAAAGGGACGGCGCTTCCGCCGATTCCTATTTTTAAAATGTTCCAGTCAAAAGTTTTTCCCGTTCCGCCCGCGCCGTGGTCGAGGAGGAGGAAATCGGCTCCGCATTTTTGAGCGGCAAGCAGATCTTCTGCCGAGTTCACCCGAACGGCACGGATGATGGGAAATTTCGCATTGGTACGGAGGCGCAGCTCCGCGATGTAGTTTTCGTCTTCAGCCCCGTGGAGCTGGGGCCAGGAAATGACCGAATTTTTCAGAAGCCACACGACGTTTTCGAGCGGTTCGTTCACGAAAACACCGACGGGAATGATTTCTTCCGAGAGTTTTTCACGCAGCGCTTCCGCCTGCTCTACCGTGACCTGTCGGCGGCTTTTCGCGAAAACGAAGCCGCAAAAGTCCGGCCGCGCTTCGTTGACGAAGTCGATGTCGCAGGGTCTCGATAAGCCGCAGATTTTAACACGCATGAAAAATCAAAAATAAAATCCAGTTTAGATATTTAAATGACTCTGGGCTGAATTATACCATTTTCTCTTTTTTCGTAAATCCGGTACCGCCGAAAAAAAGGCAAAATTCTTTGACGATTTTGTTAAAGCTGATCGATCAAAACGTCCAGCGCGTCGAGGTTGCTCGCCAGCGCGTCGGGGTGATGGCGAAGTTCCTCGAGCGTCATCCACTCGATCGTTTTCACCTCCCGAGGGTCGCAGCGCAGCTGGGCGAGTTCCTCGTCGGAAATGACGGCGGTCCACCAGAAAAGGTAAACGTTCCACGGCGTGACGGACTCATGCACCCGCTCGATCGGCGTCACGCAAACGTTCAGCTCTTCCATCATTTCGCGGACAAGCGCCTGCTCCTCGGTCTCACCCATTTCGATCCCGCCGCCGGGAAAGCACCAGGTCAGCGGCGCTTTTACGAATTCCGAGCGCTGAATGACCAGGAATTTCTCGCCGCGCCTCAGAAGTCCCACGACTCCGACCCGGTCGTATTTTTTGAAAAGGTTTTCGTCCATCTTTCGCCTCGCCACGTTGATTTCCTTAATAGTTTAACAAAAAATCGAAAAAAATCAATGGGGAGGGAAGCCGACGCGGAAAGCGTCGTTTAAAGGCCCCCTCCTCGAGGGGGCTGGCTCGCGAAGCGAGACTGGGGGAGTTTTGTGACCGCTCCGTTCGACTCCCCCCGGCACTGCGTGCCCTCGAGGAGGGGGGCTTTAAACACTGTGTTTTGAAGGTGGAGCCAGCACTTTCCCAAACTTTTTTCCAAAAACATCCCCCTCCCTCTGGAAATTTCTGAAAAATCGTGTAAAATGGACAAAATACAATACAATCAAAACGTTTTTATACCCACTCAAGGAGAAACCATGAGAAAATTTTCCGTTTTTATGCTCGCCTGCGTCGCCGCGCTGATGTGTGTCTCCGGCGTTTTCGCGCAGTACCAGCCGACCACTGAAAAGGGAAAAGCCCAGCTGAAGGAAGACTACCTCTTCCAGTGCGACTTTGCCCCCACGTTTGAAAAAGCCAAAGCCGAGATCGGTTACGCCCGCGCCGCGGCGGAACGCATCGCGAAACTCCCCGGCGCGCCGGACTTCAAAGCCCAGCTTGCCGCTCTTGATGAACTTGAAAAGAAAATCAACGCTTCCAAAGAAACCGAAGAACTGGCCGAGGAGCTTTACCTCGCCGTCCGTTACGCGAAGCGTGAAATCGTGATGCGCAACCCGCTCATCAATTTTAACGAGATCCTGCTGATCGACAATCCATACCCGCACGGAAAACCGGGCGACGCGACGGACGAATGGGGCCACGAAGCGCGCCACCGCAACGGTTACATGGCGACCGACGGCGGAAAACTCATCGTCTGCGGCCTGAACCCCGGCGAACTGAAACGCACCATTCTGGATGACGGCGGGTCTTTCTGGCGTCCTGACCTTTCTTTCGACGCGAAGAAAATCCTGGTTTCGCACCGTCTGCCGGGCGAAAAATCCTTCCACCTCTTCGAGATGAACGCCGATGGAACGGATCTGAAGCAACTCACCTTCGGCGACTACGACGACCTCGACCCGATCTACACGCCGGAAGGGAAAATCGTGTTCTGCACGAGCCGTCAGCACTCCTACGTCCGCTGCATGCCGATGACGCACTCGTTTGCCGTGGCCCGCTGCGACGCGGATGGAAAAAACATTTACGTCATTTCCGCGAACGGCGAACCTGAATATATGCCGAGCATGATGCAGGACGGCCGCGTTCTTTTCACTCGTTGGGAGTACACGGACAAAGCCCTCTGGCGCGTGCAGTCCCTCTGGACGATCAATCCGGACGGAACCAACCCGCAGACGTTCTGGGGTAACCAGTCCACCTGGCCGGACGTTCTGACCGAAGCGCGCCAGATCCCGGGAAGCAAGAAGGTCGTGTTCACCGCCGTCGGTCACCACGGCTGGTTCCAGGGCTCGATCGGTTACATCAACCCGGACGAAGGGCTGAACTACCCGGACGGTCTGCAGAAGATCACGCAGGAAGTCGCGTGGCCGGAAGTCGGCGACGGCCCCACCCCGGTCGCGTCGGATTACGAGTACCACGCCGCGGGCAAATATTGGGCGTACAAGACCCCGTACCCGCTTTCCGAGGAATACATGCTGGTCTCCGCCCGTGACGGCGGTCACCTCTACAACGGCCCGGATAATGAATGGTTCTTCAACCTCTATTTCCAGGACGTTTACGGAAACAAAGAGCTCGTTTACGAAGGTGATTTCAACGCGTACTACGCTCAGCCGATGCGTACCCGCGACGTCCCGATGCAGAAGCCGGACCTCGTTCACTGGCCGAAGATCGGCACGGGTGAGAAACCCGAGAATGGAGTTTTGTACTCGAATAACGTTTTCGAAGGCGCCGACCCGATCCTCAAGAAAAACGGCAAATACATCCGCGTGATCCAGATGGACCCGAAGACCTACACCACGTGGCACAAGACGGTCCAGCACGACGGACCGGCCATTTCGGTCTTCCAGGCCGACGGCGTGAAGCGCATCCTCGGCACGGTTCCGATCGAGGCCGATGGTTCGATCAACTTCCAGGTTCCGCCGGGACAGGCGATCTTCTTCGAAATGTTGGACGAAAAAGGCCAGGCCATTCACGTGATGCGTTCCTTCACGTACGTGATGCCGGGCGAAAACCGCGGCTGCTTCGGCTGCCACGAGTCCAACATGAACACGCGCGGCAACATGCAGATGGGCGGCGGCCAGATGGGTTCCGCTCTGCGTAAACCGGCAGTCGAACTGACCCCGGCGCCGTGGGGCATGGAAAGCATCAGTTTCGCCCGCTTCGTCCAGCCGGTCCTGGACAAAAACTGCGCCAAATGCCATCAGAATCCCGAGTCCCCGGCCTACGCCAAGCTGAACATGACCTCGCGTCCGTCCGCCAAGGGCTGGTGGGGCTGGGTCCATAGCCGTCCGAATGATCTCAGCCCGTTCACCGAGCCGTACCTGACGCTCGTCTCCGGCGACTGCCCGTGGGGCCGCAGCAAGGTGAAGAACGAGCAGGGCGTTCCGACCAACCTCGCCGGTGTGTTCGTCGTGGAAGGTTACGACACGACTGACCCGAAGAACCTCGAGACCCTTCCGCCGTATTCCGCCTACTCGCCGATGAGCACGCTCGTTCAGAACGCGACCAGCGGCAAGCACCACGGCGTGAAAGTCAGTGAAGAAGACGCCCAGCGCCTGATCGCGTGGGTGGACTGCAACGGCCCGTACCTCGGCGACGAGGAAGTCCGCGCGATGTATGACCCGTACTCCACGGCAATCGAAAACGTCCCGCCGGTTCGTCCGCGTATTGCGACCGCGCCGGTCATCAACCGCTTCGACATTCGTCAGGACGGCGACTCGGCCAAGATCTGCGGCCCGGTCAAACTCCAGCCGGACATTCAGGAAGGCTTCAACATGAACGAGAAGCACCGCCCGTACATGGTCGAAATGCTCAAGAAAGAGAAACTCGACGGTGAGATCGTCGCGGCCAACTACGGTATCGACGACGACAATCGTACGGACGTGACCGAAAAGGTGAAGGCGAAGTTCGACGGTTCCATCATGATCGACATTCCGAACTATAACGATGAATTCGGCGACGTGTGCCCGAACAAGGTGAAGAACCTCCGCATTATGGTCCGCTATAAGGACGGCACGGAGAAGCACTTCCGCTTCGGTGAGAACCAGACGATTCTTCTGACCCGTTAATCAACCAGACCCTCACCTCAAAACGAAACATTTTGGGGTGGGGGTTTTCTTTTTTTCAAGGAGTTAATTATGCTTACACGCCGCGATTTCCTCAAAGCCTCCGCGATCCTGGGGGCGGGCGCGGGTTTTGTCCCTTACTTCGAGTCCAATCCGGTCCAGGCTTGGGCCGATCCGAATAATCGCCTCCGCATGGCCTGCATCGGAGTGGGAAGCATGGGCCGCCTCGATATGCGTTTCTTCAACGATCTGGTCGATATTGTGGCGGTCTGCGACGTCGATCAGGACTACGGCCTGGCTTCCGTCCTGAAGTGCGGCTTCGGCCGTAAAAAAGGCGACGAAGTGATCCAGCCGGACACGTACACGGACTACCGCAAGGTCCTGGAGCGCCCCGATATTGACTGCGTGATGATCGCCACGCCGGACCACTGGCACACGAAAATCGCCGTGGAAGCCCTTCAGGCCGGCAAGCACGTTTTCTGCGAAAAGCCGCTGACGCTGACGCTCGAGGAAAACCTGATCATTCGCCGCGCCGCGGAAAAGTACGGCAAGGTTTTCCAGGTCGGCACGATGCAGCGCTGCTTCCGTGACCAGTTCCAGCTTGCGACGCTGATCGTCCGCGGCGGCTACCTGGGCAAAATCGAAAAAGTGACCGTGGACATTGGCGAGTCGCCAAGCTCCCCGGTGATCCCGAAAATGCAGGTTCCTGCGTCGCTCGACTGGAACATGTGGCTCGGCCAGGCGCCGTACACGGAATTCCTGGGCGACGCATACAAACCCGCCGCGTCGTGGGAGTACCGCACCTCGCCGCGGCCGGAGCACAGCCGGTGCCACTTCACGTTCCGCTGGTGGTACGAGTACTCCGGCGGGAAATTCACCGACTGGGGCGCGCACCACATCGATATTGCGCTCTGGGCGATGAACCGTCAGAAGCCCGGAACCGGCCCGGTCTCGATCGACGGAACGGACGCGAAGCACCCGGTCCCGTACAAAGACGGCTGGGCGCAGGTCGATAATCAGTTCAACACGGCGACGCAATTCAACGTTTACCACACTTTCGACGACGGATGCGTGATGAACGTCTGCTCCAACTCGCGTGACGGCAACGGGATCCTCTTCGAAGGAACCAAGGGCCGGATCCACGTCAGCCGCGGCCGGGTGAAAGGGAAACTGATCGAGGAAGGGATCCAGGAAGAGTTCAAGCCGGAAGACTACCTGGCGCTGAACAACGGGAAGGAATTTTCGTCTAACCCGCTTGGCTACGGCGGGCAGGATCTGGCGTACTGGGAGAGCAAGGTGAACTGGATCCGCTGCATCCGTGAGGGCGGCACGCCGATTTGCGACGTCGCGTCCCATGTTCAGTGCGCGCACCTCTGTCACCTGAGCGGCATCGCGGCCCGATTCGGACGTGAAATCAAATGGGACTCCCTGAACGAGAAAATCGTCGGCGACGAACAGGCCGCGGCGTTCTTTTCCCGCGAACAGCGCAAAGGGTTTGAGATCCCGAAGGTTGATTAAAACCTTGCGACCGGAATCAGTGATGACCTCGTAAAAACGACAAACAGCGGGTTTTGGGCCCGCTGTATTTTTTTCTTTTGTGGCGTAATTATCGGGGCATCACTGCTCCCACTCGCCTTATTTCACCGCCCGGGTCGCGACCACGTCCGCGTCGGTTCCCAGCACGTGCGGCAAAATCACCTGATTCATCTCGACCGGGGCCGTGACGTGGACCTGGGCCAATTCCGTCATCAGGTCGAAAATCTTTCCCTTCGGGATCGGTTGGGAGGTTTTGACCGGAAGGCGGGTCACGACCGAGCCGTCGAGCTGGACGGTGGACGTGACGGTCCGCGTGGGATTCGTGACTTCATTCTTGCCGTACACTTCGCCCCGCTTGCACGTGTTGCCGGTCACATTCAGGTTTTCGTCCACGACCAGGTGGCAGCCGCGCGGGCAGACGATGCAAATCAGTTCCGTTTTCCCTTCCATTTTCTCACTCATTGGAAACCTCCACACTCAAAAGGCCGGTTTTGCTCAAAAGTTCTGACGCGCGAATCGTCAGGTTTTCCATTTCTGCCGGGATCAGGAACGGTTTTTTGACTTTTTTCAGGACTTCCCCGTTTTGCTTCACGACGAGCGAAACGTTCTGGAACGGTTTCTGAACGCGGAATTTCAGGACGAAATCTTTCTCATTCCCGTCCGCGTCTTTACCCGGATGCAGCGTTTCGGGGAGCAGGTAGCCGACCCCCGCGCCGGGCTGGGTCTGAATGACGTCGGCCGAGTTTTCGAGTTTCCCCTGAATGTACCGCGCCGCGGCCAGACCGGCCGTTTCGCCTTCCATGCTCACGAAATCGACCAGGTCGTGAACGTGCAGCGAGTTCCCGCAGCTGAAGATCCCGGGGATCGACGTCTGCATGTTTTCGTCCACGAGCGGCCCGCTGGTTTTCGGATGGATCCGCACGCCGATCTCCGTCAGGAGCGGGTTGGAGGGAATCAGACCGACTGAAAGCAGGAGCGTATCGACCTCAAATTCCCGATCGGTCCCCGGAACGAACTGGAACTTTTCATCGACCTGCGCCAGAATGATTTTCTCGAGGCGCTCTTTGCCGATGATCTGCTTCACGGTGTGGCTCAGGTAGAGCGGAATATTGAAGTCGTTGAGGCACTGCACGATGTTTCGCGTCAGGCCGTTGGAGTACGGCATCAGTTCCGCGACGCCGAGGACTTTGCTCCCTTCGAGCGTCATTCGGCGGGCCATGATCAGACCAATGTCGCCGGAGCCGAGGATGAAGACCCGTTTCCCGACGAAGTATCCGTCAATATTCAGGTAGCGCTGGGCCAGACCCGCCGTCATGACGCCGGTCGGACGGTCGCCGGGGATCCGGATCGCGCCGCGAGTGCGCTCGGAGCAGCCGGTCGCGCAAATGACGGCTTTCCCCTTGGCCACGCAGTACCCTTCCGCCTCGCTGGAGTAGTGGACTTCTTTCTCGGGCGTGATTTTCAAAACCATGGAGCGGATCTTGATCTCGATCCCGGGAAACTTCTGCGCCTGTGCGACGAAACGGGCGGCGTATTCCGGGCCGGTCAGTTCCTCTTTGAACCGGTGGAGGCCGAACCCGTTATGGATGCACTGGAGGAGGATCCCGCCGGCGTAGTCTTCCTTTTCCAGGATCAGGATCTTTTCCACGCCGTTTTCCGCGGCAGAGACTGCGGCCGCAAGCCCCGCGGAACCGCCGCCGATGATGATCAGGTCGTAATTCGATGTTTGCATGATAAAAACTCAAAAATTAATCACTTCAGGAAGTTTTCAAACTTCAATTCCTTTTGAACTTGGAGCCCAGCACACTCCAAACTTTTATTTAAACACGGATTTTCACCTTGGACGTCGGTTGATCCTTGAGGACTTCATTTTTATTTTGCTATGATCGCAAAAAGGTCGTACTCGTCGCAGTCCACGATTTCGCACTGGTAAAACTCCCCGACTTTCAGCGGCTCGTCGTCCTCATTTTCAAGCGAAACGTAAACCACGCCGTCGATTTCCGGCGCCCCGAACGCCGTATGGCCGAGCCACGTCCCCTCCTCGTCGGATTCCATGTCGATCAAAACCTCCAGGGTCTGCCCGACCTGCTTTTTTCTCAGTTCGGCGGAAATCCGCTTTTGCGTCTGGAGCAGCTCGTTCGTCCGTTTGAGCGCCGTCTTTTCCGGCACCTGATTCGGCATTTCCGCCGCGGGAGTGCCCTCCTCCGGCGAGAACTGGAAGACTGCCACGTGATCGAATTTCTGCTTCCGCACAAACGCGAGAAGTTCCTCAAACTCGGCCTTGGTTTCGCCCGGGAAACCCGCGATGAAGGCCGTGCGGATCGCCAGGTTCGGGATCCGTTCCCGCAGCCGGTTCAGAAGGGCCAGCGTTTCTTCACGCCCGGCCGCCCGACGCATGGATTTCAGCACGCGGTCGTTGATGTGCTGGAGCGGAATGTCCGCGTACGGCACCACTTTCGGCGTCGTGGCCATGGCGTCGATCAGGTCGTCGCCGAAGTCCTGCGGGTACAAATACTGGATCCGGATCCAGTGGATCCCCTCCACTTCGTTCAGGCGGCGGAGCAGATTCGCCAGCGTGTTTTCCGAGGGCGAGCCGTCCGGGTTTCTCAGGTCGATCCCGTATAAACTCGTTTCCTGCGCGATGAGGATCACCTCTTTCACGCCGTTTTTTGCGAGGTTTCGGGCTTCCTCCACGATCTCGTCCATCGGCTTGCTCGAGTACTTCCCGCGAATGTTCGGAATGGCGCAGAACGCGCAGCGGCGATTGCACCCCTCCGCGATTTTCAGGTACGCGACGTGCGGAGGAAGGAGCGGAAACCGGTGCGGGTCCGACGCGATCCCCTCGGTGTGGCCGTAAAACGTCAGCGGTTCGGGCGCGGCAGTTTCCTGAGCCGTGGCATCCTGCGCGTCGATCTGCACGATCGGCAAAACGTTTTCGGGAGTTTTGACGCCGAAATCCCCGCTCAGGCCGAGCGTCTTCTGAACCGCTTCCAGAACGGAATCCCGGGAGAAAACGTCCAGAAAAGCGTCCACCCCGGGGCACGCCTCGATGAGCGCCGCCTTGTCGCGGGTCACGAGGCATCCGGCAACGATGAGGCACTTCAATTTCTGGTCCGGATCGTGCCGCAGGGCCTCCATTTCCTGAATATTTTCCATCGCTTCGTCCCGCGAGGCCGCCAGAAAACCGCACGTATTCACGATCACGACGTCGGCGTCTTCGACGTCGTAAACCGGTTTCAGGCCGTTCACCTGAAGCAGACCGAGCATCTGCTCGCTATCGACGAGGTTTTTGGGGCAGCCGAGGGAAATAATCGCGCAAGTCAGCATTCAGGGTCCTTTACTCTGTTTGGGTTTGAGTGCTTTTCTCCGACAAAGCGGCGATCCCGAGGAAGACCATCGAAAGTACGCAGCCGACGGCGAGGAAAATGAAACCGCCGTTCCAGCCGAAGTGGTCGAACAAAACGCCCATGAGGAACTGCGCGAGGAAGGCCGTTCCGACGAAGTAGCCCCAGAAACTCATGAAGCCGGCCGAGGTCCCCGCCGCTTTTTTCGGTGCGATCTGGAGGGCCAGCACGCCGATGAGCATCACCGGGCCGTAAACCAGGAACCCGAGCATGATCAGCGAGAGGAAATCCAGCCACTTCGCCTCGAGCGGGTTCAGCCAGTACAGAAGCAGGAACGGGATCGTCAGCGCCATGAAAACGATCGACGTGAGCGCGTGCCGCCCGCGGAATACCGTGTCGCTCATCCATCCGCAGATCAGCGTGCCGGGAATGGCTGCGAATTCGTAGAGGCAGTACGCCCAGCCGAATTCGTCGATGCTGTACCCTTTCGCCTGCGCCAGATAAGTCGGCGCCCAGTCGGAGATCCCGTACCGCAGCAGATACACGAACGCATTCGCGATCCCGACGAACCAGAGGAGGCGATTATTTAAAATGTACTGGAAGACGATCTGGTACGTCGTCAGTTCCTGCTCGTTCTTTTCGGAATACGCCGGCGGGTAGTCATCGTGGAAGACCTCGATCGGCGGCAGACCGCACGACTGCGGCGTGTCACGGACGAGGGCCCACGCCAACAGCGCAATTCCCAGCGCAATGAAGGCCGGCAGGTAGAAAACGCCGTATTCCCAGTGCGCGACCGTGAAGATTCCGACCCCGAACGCGGTCAGAGGGGCGAGCAGACCACCGCCCACATTATGCGCCACGTTCCAGATGGCGATCGTTCGGCCGCGTTCCCTCGGTGAGAACCAGTGCGTCATGACGCGCCCGCACGGCGGCCAACCGCACGCGCTGAACCAGCCGATGAGGAACTGGATCCCGAACCAGACGAGCAGGATCGACTTTTTCGTGAAGATTTTCCCCTCACCGACCCAGGCCGGGCTGGCGAAAATGCCCGCGAGGATCGTCAGGACGGCCGTCACGACGAGGCCCAAACTGAGGAAATTCCGCGCGTTGCTTCGGTCGGAGACGGTCCCCATGACGAATTTGCTGACGCCATAAGCCAGAGCCACGCCGGACATCGCGAAGCCCAGCTCCGTCTTCGTGAAACCGAGTTCCGTGAGGTACGGGCCGGCCAGCGTGAAATTCTTTCTCAGGAGGTAGTAGGCGGCGTAACCGATAAAAATTCCAATGAAAACCTGGAGACGGTATTTGCGGTAGGTACTGGGAACCTGCTCTTCCGGAAGCGGTTCCGTTGCTGGCGGGGGAGTTAATAGTGAAAACATGGTATAAAGTCACGTGAAAGGCGGTAATGGAGGCCGAAGGCCGGAATTACGCACTGGGTTAAATATTCTTACGGACACATTTCACTATATTATACCCAAAACCCCCAGAAATTTCAAGACCCTCGGCAAAAAAATCCCCTCCCCCCTTTACTTTCCCGGGATTATTTTCTATAATAAACGAAAAATCGTCCTTCTTTAAAGGAGAAAAACCCATGAAACGCCGTTCCTTTTTGTTTCTCGCCCTTCTGTGCGCCCTGAGCGTCGTTTTTTCTGCCGCCCCGGGGAGCGCGAAGGAGTGGAAAGCCCGCGTCCTGCGCAACATCACGTACAAAACGACCGACGAGCAGGAAATCAAGCTGAATATTGCCCTTCCGGAAGACTCCAAGGGAAATTTGCGTGAAGGCGCGCCGCTTTTCGTTTGGATCGACAGCGGGTGCTGGTACAGCAAAGGCCCCGGGACCGGAGGTTTCTGGGCGCATTACGGTCTGATCGGTCGCGGTTGTGCGGTGGCCAGCGTCGCGACGCGGAGTCTGGAAAACGCCTGCTTCCCCGCCCAGATCGAGGACGTGAAAGCCGCCATCCGGTTCCTGCGTGCGCACGCCGACGAGTACAAAATCGACAAAAACCGCATCTGCGTCAGCGGCGCGTCCTCTGGCGGACATCTGTCGAATATGCTTTCGATGAGCGACGAGCAGCGCATCTTCGACGTCGGCGACAATCTGGAGGAATCCTCTCAGGCCAACGTGGTGATCAACTTCTACGGCCCGACCGACTTCGTGAACGCCGTCACCCGGACGGTCTGCACGTCCTGCATTTATCCGGCCCTTGGGGACCCGAAAGTTCACGGGCGCACGATGGACGACGTTACGCCGGAGCTCATCGAATCCGCCAAAAAGTACAGCCCGATCACGTACGTGACGTCCAAAACCGCCCCGACCTTCACGCTGCACGGCGCGATGGATACGACGGTGGGGCTTTCCCAGGCCGCCCTTTATAACGAGGCCTTGCGCCTGGCGAAGGTCCGCTGCAAACTCTTCATTTCCAACACGGGCGTCCACAGTATTCCGACTCTCGGCTCAAAAGAAGAACTTGGAAGCATGATCTTCGAGTTCATCGGGTGGGAGGAAGTTAAAGAGTGAAGTAACTGGGAGAAAAGCTGGGAATTTCTGGGAATTAGTCGTCAAGTTTAACCTCAAGCCATTTTTTGAAGTATGAACCGTTCCATTACTCGCCGTCGTTTCCTTCAAGCTGCCGCACTTTCTGCGCCGTTGGTCCTCGCTTCCCGCGTTCTGGGGGCGGACGGGCACGTCTCGCCGAACGAGAAAATCGTTCTTGGGATGATCGGTCAGGGAAATCAGGGCCGGCTGGACACTTCTTCGTTCCTGATGCTTCCCCAGTGCCACATCGCGGCGGTTTGCGACGTCATGGAAAGTCACGCCGCCCGGGCGAAACAGATGGTCGATGAGGCGTACGGAAACGCCGACTGCAAGCAGTTCAAATATTCCGAGGAGATTTCCCACGCGGACGGGTTTGACGTCGTGTACATCGGCACGCCGGAACACTGGCATCCGTGGCTGGCGATCGACGCGATGCGTCACGGGAAGGACGTTTACTGCGAGAAACCCGAGACGTGCACCGTCCGCGATGGCCAGCTCATGCGTCAGACGGCCATCGAGACTGGCCGCGTTTTCTCCGGTGGTTCCCAGCGCGTCTGGAACGACTACCACAAATTCCACAAAATCGCCCGCGCCGGTTACCTCGGCGAGATCCGCGAAGGGTGGGCGAATCCGGGCCTCCCGGGTTTCACTGCCCGCGCTCTGAAAGCCGAGCCGATTCCCGAGGGGATGGACTGGGACCGCTGGCTTGGCCCGGCGCCCTGGCGGCCATTTAACCGCGCGTACCTGACCTGCGGCCGCGGAAATGGCTGGTTCGACTTTACCGGCTCGAATAACGGCTGGGGCTCGCACTGCTTCGGCGGCCTGATGTTTGCCATGGAACTGGATTACACCGGCCCGACTGAGATCATTCCCCCGAGTCTGGACGAAAGCGGCCTTCTGACGTTCCGTTTCGCCAACGGCTGCGTCATGCACACCGGTGGGACGTGGGGCACGGTCCCCGGTTTCCGGAACGGTCTGCGTGATGGCGGCGGCGGTGAGATCTGCCTGCGCGGAGACGACGGCCGGCTTTGCGAAGAAGACATCGTAAACGGCAAATACCCGGTCCCGGACGTTCCGATCCCACACTACAAAGGGGAGGTTTTCCACCGCCCGACCGACGGCGCGCTCGATCTGGACTCGCCGATGTTCGCCGCCGAGGGCGAGACGTGCATCATGGGCGATTTCCTCCACTGCGTCCGTACGCGGGAAGTCCCGTTCCGGAACATCGAGCGGTGCCACCGCGTCTGCTCGATCGGTCATCTGGGCCGAATCGCGCAGCTGCTGAACCGTCCGATCCACTTCGACCCGGAGACGGAAAACATTCTGAACGACCCGGTGGCCCAGGCGATGCTCGACCGCCCGCGCCGCGAGCCGTGGACGCTGGAAACCTGATCCGTTCCTTAAACAAAAAAGCCGGATGATGAATCACCCGGCTTTTTTTATCGATTCAAACGATTAATGGTTCTTTTTTTTCGGGGCCATGACTGGCCCCGCTCGCCTTTGGGGGGCGCGCTAAAACAAAAAAAACCGGGTGACGAATCACCCGGCTTTTTTTATTGATTCAAACTATTGATCTGAAACTCAGTCTTCCAGCGCAGCCTGAGCGGCGGCCAGTTTCGCAACCGGAACGCGCAGCGGCGAGCAGGAAACGTAGTCAAGACCGATCTTGTGGCAGAACTTGACGGAGGACGGCTCACCACCGTGCTCACCGCAAATGCCAAGCTCGAGTTCCGGACGGGTCTCGCGGCCTTCTTTCACGGCGATCTTCATCAGTTTGCCCGGGCCGGTCTGGTCGAGGACCTGGAACGGATCCTTCGGGAAGATTTCCTTTTCGAGGTAATCGTTGATGAAGGAAGCGTAGTCGTCGCGGCTGATGCCGAGGCAGGTCTGCGTCAGGTCGTTCGTACCGAAGGAGAAGAACTCGGCCTTCTTCGCGATGTCGCCAGCGTTCAGGGCGGCGCGCGGAATTTCGATCATCGTTCCGACCATGTACGGGATCACAACGCCGGCGGCCTCGAGTTCCGCGTCGCAAGCGGCACGGATGATGGCTTCCTGGTTGGCGAACTCGTTCAGGCACGTGACCAACGGAACCATGATTTCCGGTTTCACGGTGATGCCTTTGGCCTGGCAAGCGATCGCGGCGCGAATGATGGCAGTCGCCTGCATCTTCGTGATTTCCGGATAGACGATTCCCAGACGGCAGCCACGGTGACCGAGCATCGGGTTGGATTCGGCCAGGTCGTGGACACGCTGCTGAATGAATTCAACGGTCATGCCGGTCTTCGCGGCAAGTTCCTGCTGACCAGCCAGGTCGTGCGGGAGGAACTCGTGGAGCGGCGGGTCAAGCAGACGAACGGTGACGTATTTGCCGTCCATCGCGGTGAACAGACCTTCGAAGTCAGCCTGCTGGAACGGCAGGAGCTTCTCAAGGGCCTTTTCACGGTCCGCGGTGTTGTCGGCCAGGATCATCGTACGGAACTCGTCGATGTGGTCGAAGAACATGTGCTCGGTACGGGTCAGACCAATGCCTTCGGCGCCCAGAGCCACGGCGGCTTTCGCCTGGTCCGGTTTGTCGGCGTTGGTGCGGATCTTCAGGCGTTTGAACTCGTCGGCATAGCCCATGAGTTTGGCGTAAAGCTGATAGATCGGAGCGTCTTCGGCTTTCAGAGTGCCGTCACGCAGAACCTGAAGCACTTCAGACGGAGCGGTCGGGACCTGCTCGCCGTAGATGTTTCCGGTGAAACCGTCAACGGAGATCCAGTCGCCTTCGTTGAAGACTTTGTCGCCGACGGTCATCGTCTTGGCGGCGTAGTCGATCTGGATGCCTTCGCAGCCGCACACGCAGGCTTTGCCCATCTGGCGGGAAACGAGAGCGGCGTGGGAAGCGGCGCCACCGAAGCTGGTGACGATACCCTGAGCGACCTGCATACCACGGAGGTCTTCCGGGGTGGTCTCGCGGCGGACGAGGATCAGTTTCGCGGACGGATCCTTCTGGAACCATTTTTCAGCTTCGTCAGGCTGGAAGCAGATCTGGCCGGTGGCGGCGCCCGGACCGGCGTTCACGCCTTTGGCGATCGGGGTGTGGCCCTTCAGACCGGAACCGGAGAAAATCGGCTGGAGCAGCTGCGTCACGTCGTTGGCCGGAACGCGTTTGACGGCGGTTTTCTTGTCGATGAGGCCTTCTTCGCACATCTCGACGGCGGTACGCACGTGGGCGAAACCGGTACGCTTGGCGTTACGGGTCTGAAGCATGTAGAGCTTTTTACGTTCGATGGTGAACTCAATGTCCTGAACGTCGTGGTAGGCTTTTTCGAGGTTCAGAGCGACGGTCTGGAACTGTTCCCAAACTTCCGGCATGTCGTCTTTCAGGGACTGCTCGATCTTCTTCGGGCGACGGATACCAGCGACGACGTCTTCACCCTGAGCGTTGATAAGGTAGTCACCAGTGATGCCTTTAACGCCGGTGGCGCCGTCACGGGTCAGAGCCACGCCAGTCGCGCAGTCGTCGCCCATGTTACCGAAGACCATGGCCTGAACGTTGACCGCGGTGCCCCAAGAGTGCGGGATGGAGTAGGTACGGCGATAAACGATCGCGCGGTCGTTCATCCAGCTTCCGAACACGGCGCCGATGGCGGCCCAAACCTGTTCCATCGGATCTTCCGGGAAGTCTTTGCCGGTCTGGGATTTCACGGCGGCTTTGAACTCGGTGACCAGTTCTTTCAGGGCTTCGGCCGGGAGGTCGCAGTCCTGTTCGACGTTGTACTGGGCTTTCTTGGCGACGAGGATTTTTTCGAACGGGTCGATTTCGGTTTTGTTGGCCGGTTTCATGTCGAGAACGACGTCACCGAACATCTGAACGAAACGACGATAGCAGTCCCACGCGTAACGTTCGGAACCGGAGCACTTGGCCAGGACCTGGACGGTCTTGTCGTTCAGACCGATGTTCAGAACCGTGTCCATCATCCCCGGCATGGATTCACGGGCGCCAGAACGGCAGGAGACGAGGAGCGGGAGGTTTTCGGTGTCGCCGAATTTTTTGCCCATGGCGGCTTCGATGCCTTTCATGGCGGCTTCGACGTCAGCTTTCAGGGATTCCGGATAAGTCTTGCCATTGTCGTAGAAGTACGTGCAGACTTCCGTGGTGATGGTGAAACCAGCCGGGACTGGCAGATTGTTACGCGCCATTTCAGCGAGGTTCGCACCTTTACCGCCGAGCAGTTCACGCATGTCTTTATTGCCGTCGGCTTTGCCTTGTTCAAAACTATAAACGTACTTCGTCATGGAATAGATCCCTTCTGAGTAGAAACACGAACTTTGTAAACCCCAATAAGCGCCCCCTAAAGGGCTTCACCTAATGGTACACTATAATTTAATTCCAATCATTTTACCCAATCTGGAAAATTAGTCAAGAGGGGGGCCACTAAAACCACCTTACAAAGAAAAAGTTTTCAGACGGCTTTTGGTCCTACTATACAAAAAAATATTTTTTGCTATACTATTAATAATCTTAAGCCCCTCTGGGAGGGGGACTTGAACTTTGCTCTCTAAATTGTAGCCGACTTATGAACGATTTCCTCCAGCTTCAAAACAAAAAATTCCTTGTTTTCGGCGTCGCGAACAAAAAAAGCGTCGCGTACCACATCACGAAAAACCTTCTGGACTGCGGTGCACGTTGTGTGCTGGTCGTCCTGAACGATGATATTCGCCAGAAAGTCGCGAAAATTTTCCCGGAAATCGATGAAATTTACTGCTGTAACGTCGAAAAGCCTGAAGAGATCGAGCGTCTTCAGGCTGAAATTGCGGCCCGGCACGAGGAAGGCTCGTTTGACGGGCTGGTCCACTCGATCGCGTTTGCGGACTACTCGGATGGGATGAAACCGTTCCATGAGACACGGCCGGAGCAGTTTCTCCAGGCGGTGAATATTTCGTGCTTCTCGCTTACGACGCTTTCCAACGCGTTTAAAACGCTTCTTTCGTCCACCGCGTCGGTCGTGACGATCTCCATCTCCACGACCCGCATGGCGAGCGAAAGTTATGGTTACATGGGCCCGATCAAGGCGGCGCTTGACTCGTCGCTGGCGTTTTTGGCCAAGTCGTTCAGCGCGTTTTCCGAGATCCGTTTCAACGCGGTTGCGCCGGGCCTTTTGAAGACCTCCGCCTCGGCCGGGATCCCGGGCTACGTCGATTCCTACCTGTACGCCGAGCACGTGATCCCGCGTGGTCGGGCCGTCGAAACACAGGAAGCCGCCGACGTGGCCGTGTTCCTTCTCAGCCCCCGTTCCAGCGGGATCAACGCCCAGAAAATCGTCGTCGATGCGGGAATGGAGATCAATTACTTCGACAAAACTTTGGTGAAACGGGAGTTTTAAAGCAAAGTAGTCCGTGACTACTCAAAAGGAACAGCAAATGCTCATGGAAACGTTCAAGCGCTTTCGCATGGAAATCGATTTACGGTGTCATGAGTACCCCGCGCCTGTGCTTCCGCCCGGGTACTACATCGAAAAATGGTCGCCGCGGCTTGTCGAGGCGCACGCCACCGCGCACTATATGGCTTTTCGGGATGAGATCGACGCGAGGCTTTTCGATAATTTCCGGACCTACAAAGGCTCAAAGCGTGTGATGGAAAGCATCATGGGGAAGTCGAACTTTCTTCCGGACGCGACGTGGCTGATCGTTTTCCAGCCCAAAGATTCGTATTATGTGGAGTATGTTGCCACGATTCAGGGATTGGTCTCGATGAACGGTGTGGGGGCGATCCAGAACGTGGGCGTTGTTCCGCGTCACAGGGGAAAGGGCCTCGGGCGTGCGCTGCTTCATCTGGCGCTGGCCGGCTACCAGCGTTTCGGCCTGACCCGTGCCGATCTTGAAGTGACGGCTTCCAATGAACGTGCGTTGAATCTGTACAAATCTGAGGGGTTTAAAATCGTCGAGCTTCTGTTCAAGCCCGCGTCGAGTACGAGAAGATAAAGCCTCTCCCTCTTTTTTTCTTTTAAGCCGCAAAGAACTCAAAGGACGCAAAGAGGATAATAAAATAAAGTTTGCAGCGTGCAGCGTGTTGATCGGAGCAAGAAAAAAACTCTTTGCGCTCTTTGCGTCCTTTGCGGCTTAAAAACATGCTCCGTTTTCGGATGAACCTTTCTTTTTGCCTCACGCGGAGATGCGGAGCCGCGGAGTTTTATTGATGGGATGGTTTGGCTGGCCGGAAAAGACCAGAGTGTCATTTTGTCATTGACACGCTTCTTGCAATTATTCTCTGAACAGACAAATTTGACATCAACTCACACCATATAATTTTTTGGAGGTTTCAAATGGCCAAGAAAAAATGCGCCTGTGCCTGCGAGAAGCAAGAAATCGGAATTCAACCCCTGGGTGACCGCGTCGTTGTGGAACGTGACGAGGCGGCAGCCGTCTCGATGGGTGGGATCTATCTGCCCGATACTGCGAAAAACAAGCCATCCCGCGGAATCGTCGCCTGTGTTGGAAACGGCAAAATGCTCAAGAACGGCGAACGTTCTACGCTTCAGGTGAAGGCCGGCGATCACGTCCTTTTCCTCTCCTATGCGGGCGAAGAGTTCAAATTCGATGGAAAAGAATATCTGCTTCTGCGCGAAGAAGACATTTTGGCGATTATTGACTAAGGACATAAAACACTCAGAATTCAAGGAGATTTTAATATGGCAAAGATGATTGCGTTTGATCAGGAAGCCCGTGATGCCATGCGCCGCGGCGTGTCCAAACTGGCTCAGGCCGTTAAAGTGACTTTGGGTCCGCGGGGACGCAACGTCATCATTCAGAAGAGCTTCGGAAGCCCGCTCGTCACCAAAGACGGCGTGACGGTCGCGAAGGAAGTCGATCTGGAAGATGTTTACGAAAATATGGGCGCCAAAATGGTCCGTGAAGTGGCCAGCAAAACCAACGACATCGCCGGCGATGGAACCACCACCGCGACGCTCATGGCCGAGGCGATTTTCAATGAAGGCCTCCGTGCGGTCGTTTCCGGCGTCAATCCGCTCCAGATGAAACGCGGGATCGATAAAGCGGTCGCCGACGTGACCGAGCAGCTGCACAAACTCTCGATCCCGATCAAGACCGAAAAGGAAATGGCTCAGGTCGGCACGATCGCCGCCAATAACGACAAAGAGATCGGCGAATTTCTCGCTCAGGCGATGGCCAAAGTCGGTAAAGACGGCGTCATCACGGTCGATGAAAGCAAATCGCTGGCCATGGAAGTCGAGTACGTCGAAGGTATGCAGTTCGACCGCGGCTACCTGTCCCCCTATTTCGTCACCGATCCCAATACGATGGAATGTGTGATGGAAGACGCCTACGTCCTGGTCTTTGAGAAGAAGATCAGCAACATCAAGGACCTTCTGCCGGTTCTTGAGGCGGTTGCGCAGGCGAACAAACCACTGCTCATCATCGCGGAAGATGTGGACGGCGAAGCCCTGACGACGCTGGTCATCAACCGCCTGCGTGGTTCGCTCCAGATCGCCGCCGTGAAAGCCCCGGGTTACGGCGACCGCCGTAAGGCGATGCTTGAGGACATCGCGATCCTGACCGGCGCGAACGCCATTTTCGAGAACATCGGCAAGAAACTTGAGAACGTGACGATCGAAGATCTCGGAAAGGCCAAGAAAATCGTCATCGCGAAGGACAATACGACGATCATCGAAGGCGCCGGCGACTCGGACGAGATCAAAGCCCGCATCGCGCAGATCCGCCGTGAGATCGAAAAAGCCACGAGTGATTACGACCGCGAAAAGCTGGAAGAACGCCTTGCGAAACTCTCTGGCGGCGTTGCGAAAGTGCTCGTGGGCGCTGCGACCGAAAGCGAGATGAAAGAGAAGAAAGCCCGCGTCGAAGACGCCATGCACGCGACCCGTGCGGCCGTTGAGGAAGGGATCCTTCCGGGCGGCGGCGTGGCGCTGCTCCGTGCCTCTGCGCAGGTCAAAGCCGGTGAACTTTCCCAGGATGAAAAGATCGGCTACGACATTATTCTGCGCGCCTGCCGCGCTCCGCTGAGCCAGATCGCCACCAACGCCGGTAAAGACGGCGGGATCGTCTGCGAGAAAGTCGCCGAAGGAAAAGGAAACTTCGGTTACAACGCGGCGACCGACAAGTACGAAGACCTCGTGAAGTCCGGCGTCATTGACCCGACCAAGGTCACGCGCACCGCGCTCCAGAACGCCGCCAGCGTCGCGTCACTGCTTCTGACCTCGGAAGCCCTGATCGCGGAAAAGCCGAAAGAAAATGCGGCTCCTGCGGCTCCGGCCGGCGGCGACATGGGTGGAATGTACTAAAACGAAAGGCGGTAATGAAGGCCGGAGGCCGGAATTACTCGTAAATTTGAGACAGTAATGAAATGCGGAGCGTGTAATTTCGCGCTCCGCGCTCTATTACCACCTGACATTCCGTAACTTGACCGGCGGGCGCCAGCCCTCCGAATCTCGCTTTAAAATTCTTCTCCCCCCCTTGAAATCAATCTCTTTCTGACTATAATAATTTAAAGGAGAATAACAGGTTAAAAAGACGTGGTACTGCCGCGTTTTTTGTCTCAAATCCAGTTCAGGAACACTCATGAAGCAATTACTTTCAGGAAACGAAGCGTTTGCGCGCGCAATGTATGAGGCGGGCGTGACTTTGGCGGTCGGCTACCCCGGTACTCCCTCCACCGAAATTTTGGAAAACTGTGCCAAACACTATAAAGACTCCTTCCGCTGCGAGTGGGCGCCGAATGAAAAGGTCGCGCTGGAAGTCGCCGCTGGCGCCGCCATGACCGGGGCCCGGGCGTGCGTCACGATGAAGCACGTCGGGCTGAACGTTGCGGCCGACCCGCTTCTTTCTCTTTCCTACGCCGGGACGCCGGGCGCGCTGATCATCATCGTCGCGGACGATCCGGGAATGCACTCCAGCCAGAACGAGCAGGATTCCCGCCACTACGCCCGTTTCGCGAAAGTGCCGGTCATCGAACCGTCCGACTCGGCCGAGGCCAAAGAATTCCTGAAGAAAGCGATCGAGATTTCCGAAACGTACCGCACGCCGGTGATCATGCGCACGTCCACCCGCGTGAGCCACAGCCGGTCGCTGGTCGAGCTGGAACAGCGTCAGGTCCCGGACCGTGAGATCGCGTTCCAGAAGGACCCGAAGAGTTACGCGCTGGTGCCGGCATTCGCCCGGAAACTCCGTCACGTCGTGGAAGACCGCGTGAAGCGGATCGCCGCCGACAATTCAGAGAAATGGACGCTCAATCGCGTGGAGGAAGGCTCGAAGAAGCTCGGGATCGTCACGGAAGGGATCGCATATCAGTACGTGAAGGAAGTTTTCCCGGATGCTTCCGTTCTGAAACTGGGCTGCGCGTGGCCGCTCCCCGAAAAGCTGATCCGTGATTTTGCCGCGGGCGTGGAAAAGGTCCTGGTCGTGGAAGAAGTCGAGGACTTCACCGAGCTGAACATGAAGGCCGCCGGGATCGCGTGTGAAGGCAAAAAGTACGTTCCGAACATCGGCGAGCTTTCCTCGGACGTTCTGCGTGAGTCCCGCGCAAAGATGGAAGGGGTCGGGTACACGCCCTGCGCGTGCTGTGTGAACGCCTCGGACGAACCGCTGCCGAACCGTCCGCCGACGCTCTGCGCGGGCTGCCCGCACCGGGGGCTTTTCTATGCGCTGAGCAAACTGGACGTGGACGTCACGGGCGACATTGGGTGCTACTCGCTGGGCGTTCAGCCGCCGTTGAGCGCTCTGGATACGATCATCTGCATGGGGGCCGGTTTCTCCATGGCGCACGGTATGGCCCAGAGCGGTCAGAAGCGCAAGGTCGTCGGGCTCCTCGGCGACTCGACGTTCTTCCACTCGGGCATTACGGGTCTGCTGAATATCGCGTGGAACAAAGCGAACTGCACGGTCATTGTGCTCGACAATCGAATCACGGCCATGACCGGCCATCAGGATAATCCCGGGACGGGGAAGACGCTCATGGGCGATCCGTCCAACGCCGCCGACATCGCCGAGATCGGCCGTGCCTGCGGGATGAAGAACATCGCGACGTTCGACCCGCTGAACTATGCGGAGACGAGCGCCGTCCTGAAGCGGGCGACCGAATCGGACGAGCCGTGGCTTTTGATCTCGAAGAGCCCGTGTGTACTGATCATGAAAGAGCGCGTCGGGAACGTGCGCAAGATCGACGCGGAAAAGTGCAAGAACTGCCGCGCTTGTGTAAAGACCGGCTGCCCGGCCATCGAGTGCACCGGCAAGAACAAGCCCGAGATCAACCCCATCACCTGCAACGGCTGCTCGCTGTGCAACCAGGTGTGCAAGTTTGGAGCGATCAGCGAGTAAAATGAATAATGAATAATGAATAACGAATAATGAGGAGAAAAAGTTTGAACTCATTCTGCAAATTACGTTACGCGAAGCGTTCATTATTCGTTATTCGTTATTCATTATTCGTTATTTCCAAAACACTTTAGAAATTTGAAAGATTATGAATAAAACTACCAGTATCGTACTCGCCGGCGTCGGTGGGCAGGGCATTCTGCTTGCGAGCGAAATTCTCGCGAAGGCCGCAGGGTTTGCCGGATTTGATGTGAAAACCAACGAAGTCCACGGAATGGCCCAGCGGGGCGGTTCCGTCATCGGCCAGATCCGTTACGGTGAGCGCGTTTACAGCCCGCTCGTTTCGCGTGGGGAGGCGGCCGTTTTGATGTCGCTCGAACGGATCGAGGCCCTGCGTTACGCCGAGTTTCTCGCTCCGGACGGGCTGGCCGTCGTGAACTCGCAGGTCGTGATCCCGACCACGGTCTCCTCGGGAGGCGCGGTCTATCCCGAAAACGCGAAGGAGATCCTGAAGCAGACGTTCAAGCATTTGATTTACCTCGACGCGAACCGCATCGCGCTGGAGCTTGGAAATCCGAAGTGCGCGAACGTGGTGCTTCTCGGCGCGCTTTCGACCCGGCTGACGGACATTTCGTTCGAGATTTGGGAGCAGGCGATCCGCGAGTGCGTCAAACCGAAATTCATTGACCTGAATATTACGGCGTTCGAGACCGGCGCGAAGGCTCCGTCGGAGCTTTGAATTACTCTCATCAATAAAGTACAGAGGTGAGATTTCCCGCCTCTGTATCAAGAAAGATTTACGAAGTTTTTCGTTGTGAGTAAAATCGTTCGCCTCAATTTTTTTCACGTACCGTACCAATGATCCCGTGTTATGTCATTAATTTGGATCGTTCTCCTGAAAGAATGAATAACATTCGGCGTTATTTTGAACCAATGACATCGCTGCGATTGATTCGGGTTCCGGCGATCGACTTGACTTCGGATTCTTTATCGGAGAGTGAACGGGAGGGATATTTACGTCACTATCATCCATTCCGTTTCAGATTATGTATGGGGCGGGGAGCGACTCAAGGGGAGATCGGTTGTTTTTTGAGCCATCAGAAAGCCTTGCGTTTGTTTTTGGATTCCGATAAACCATTTGCGGCGATTTTTGAGGATGATATTTGTCCGAAGCCTTATCTTGCTGAAATACTGGAGGAGGTCATTGCTTCTTCCGCTTATTGGGATATTGTACGTCTGGGGATGAATCGCCCACAATTGGCTATACATTTTCGGGAATTGCATCATGGAATAAAACTGGCTACGTGTCTGAAAGGATTCGCTTTCGCAGGTGGGTATCTTGTAAATCGCAGCGCTGCGGAATTCATTTTGAAAGAGCTGACGGAGATTGATGTTCCGTGGGATTTGAAAATATTTCGTGGCTGGAAAAAAATGCGCGAAGCGTCCCTTATTCCAGGAGCGTATGAGTTAGATGAATTATCTCTTCAATCGACACTGGGCAATCGCAAGAAAAAATTATCCCTTCCCATCTCCCTTTTTTGGTGGACATGCCGTTTTTATCGGATCTATGCTCGCATTGTTCGCACGTGTGTGCAATTACAAAGGGTATGGGAACGAAGACGAGTGGTGAATGATTAAATCATGTGATCAATTCATAAGAATTATACCTTGATTTTTTATTTGACAGTGAATAATATTGGGGGAGTTTAAACAGGAGATTAAATGGCTAAGGCTTCAGAATCCATTCCAATTTTGATTTTTCACAAAGGAAATTCGCCCTACTTGAGGGATTGCCTTGTTCAGGCTCGGAAAACCAATCCTTCCTCCAGGTTGATCCTTTTGGGGGATAAAGAAAATGAGTGTCTGGCACAGGACGAAGCCTTGGAGGGGCTGGAACATTTTGAGGCGGATTCCTTTCCTGGCTTTAAAGAGTTTCAACCTTTTTATCATCATTGCAGTAATTTGTCGTTCAATTTTGAAATTGTATGTATTCAGCGTTGGTTTGTGATGCGGGATTGGGCGAGGCAATTTGGAATCAAACGGTTCTTGCATCTTGATTCGGATGTCCTGCTTTTTTGCAATGTTACGGAACTGGCTCAGCGGTTTGACAAATACGACATGACGTTTATGCGTTGGGACGCAGACCGACTTTTAGCGCATTTTTTCCTGTTGAATCGAATCGAATTTCTGGATGAGTTTTGCGAGTACATTCTGAAAATCTACCAAAATGACTCGGAATTTGAGCGGCTTGTGAAGCGAAGCATGAATGAAAATAGAGTTCGCCAGCAGGATCCGTGGATTAGTGACATGTCACTTTTGGCTGGTTTTTATGATGTTTCTGGCTGTAATGCGTATTTCCTGGAAAACGCTCGGGAGGAGGGCCTCTTTTTCGATGATCGTATTACGTTAGCCGGGTCTTTTCAGAAAGAATTTGGCATATTGCGTAAACATAAAATTAAAAAAGTACGTTTTTTGGATGGTCATCCGTTTGTTTTTACGCAAGAAGGAAAACCTATGGAGGTACAGATACTGCACTTTCATGCCTTTACCAAATTATTAATGCACAATTTTGTACGTGGTCGAAATCCTCGCTGGTTGTTCTTTTGGTACACGTTGATTTTAGAGCATAAAATGGTCAAAAGATTTATGAAAAAAGGGATCTATAGCCCAAAAATTTTATTTTTTTGATCCTCGAGTTAAAGTTTGTTTCCTTAAATATTTTTACCCCCCCCCTAACAAAAAGGAGTTTCAAAATGCTTCGTCGTGATTTTCTTCGTACTGCCGTGAGTGCCGCGGCGGTTTCCGCTCTGGGAGGCGTTTCGGCCCGCCTGTTTGCCGATGATGACGCGCCGGTTGCCGGGCCAAAAATCAGTTTCGATCCCGTCGAGGAAAAAGACGGTTGGGTCTGGTACGACGTCGCCACGCTGCCGATCGAAGGCCGCGCCTGGGAAGATGAACTGCGTGACGCGCCGTTTGATCGTTTCCCGAAACGCTGGATGGAAAAGATCCCGGTGCGGCATCTTTCGACCCATTCTTCGGGACTTTGCCTTCGTTTCGTGACGAACGGCCCTGTGAAAATGACGTACGACCTGCGCGGCGCGAGTTTGGCGATGTATCACATGCCGTCAACGGGAATGAGCGGTTTCGACCTCTACGGCCGCGATGATGCCGGGAAGATGAGGTTTTGCCAGATGATCCAGAAAGGCAAGACCATTGACGAGGAACACGCCATCACGTTGAATACACCGGTCGGAAAGCCCGAAAATGATGGGAAACGCGAGTTTATGCTCTATTTCCCAACCTACAACGGCGTGAACACGCTGCGGCTGGCCGTCCCGAAAGGGAAGGTTTTCGAGGCTGCGCCTGCGCGGAAACTCAAGCCGATCCTGTACTACGGGACCTCCATCATGCAGGGCGGCTGCTCGTCCCGCTGCTCGACCTGCGCCCCGGCCATCGTCGGACGCCGGCTCGATCTGGCGCACTGGAATTTCGGTTTCTCGGGTTCCGGCAAAATGGAGCCGGTGATGGCGGAAGCGTTCGCCGAGCTGGATCCGTCGGTTTACTGCCTCGACTGCAACTGGAACATGAGCCCGGACCTGATCCACGAGCGGCTCGTTCCGTTTGTTCACCGTCTGCGTGAGGCCCATCCCGAAACGCCGATTTTATGCGTGGAAGGCTACAAGCCGCCGTACCCGTACAGCTGGGCCGGCCATGAAGGACAGAGGGACGCCAGAGGCCAGGCAAACTGGGAAGAGTACCAGAAACTCAAGGAGGAAGGCGTGAAAAATCTTTGGTATTTGGATGCCGACCCGCAAATGCCCGAAGACGGCGAAGGGACGGTCGATAATTGCCACGCGACCGACTACGGATTCTTTGTTCAAGCGAATGCGTACGAAAAAGTTTTACGTGAAATTTTGAACCTTTGAGGTCTTTGTGTCGTAAAGTATAAAAAGCCGGGGCGGAGAAAACTTTTGAGATTCGTCAACGATTGCTTCTGGAAACGTCGTTTTCTCTCCCGGCTTCTTTTCTGATTTTTTTGTGTTGGTTTCTTCATCCGGATTTTCTTGGAATCAGAAATTCTTTGAAGAGTTACTAAAGAAAGAGAGAGAAAAAATGAATTTTGAGGACATTATTTCGACTGGTCCCGCGTCTGGAATTCTTCCGGCGGGAAATTGTTCCCCGGTGAAAATCATTGCAAATGAGGCGATTCGTCAAACGTTTGAGGAGGCGACGCTTCAGCAGGCGCTCAATGCGCGGCACGCTCCGGGAGTGACCGGCGTGATGCTGAACCCTGACGCGCATCCCGGCTACGGCGCGCCGATCGGCTGCGTGACGCTTTCGCCCGACCACATTTACCCCGGCCCGGTTGGAGTCGATATTAAGTGCTCCATGAGCCTGCTCCAGCTTGACGTTCCAACGGAAGCGCTCGCGGAAAAACCGCTGCGGCGTGCGATCATCAACGCGATCGAAGCCCGGATTGCGACGGGTCAGCAGAAATCCTCCCGGCTTAAAAAAGCGCCGCAATTCACCGACGAAGACGCGGAACTGGCGATTCTGGAAGGCGCGTCAGAGGAAGTCTGCCGCCGCTTTGGGATCCCGGAATCGTGGCGTCTGCGCTGCGAAGATTTCCAGCACACGGCCCCGGACGGAACGCTCGGTTTGGGAAGCGCTCTTCAGGAACGGCTTGAAGTCCTCAAAGTCACTCTCAAAGCATTTCAGAAATACTACTCGGCGCGCCTGCGCCAGCTCGGGACCTACGGCGGTGGAAACCACTTCGGCGAGTGCGAAGACGTTCAGCTTGCGGACGACTCCCCAGAAACTGCGGCCATAGCGGAAGTTTTCGGCCTGAAACCCGGCTGCGCGGCGGTCCTTTCCCACTGCGGCTCGCGCGGGTTTGGGAATATTCTCGGGACGAACCAGTTCCGGGTCCTTCAGGAGAAATTCGACCTTTGGAGCATTCCGTTCCCGGGTGAGGACCGGGAGTTGGTGTACGCCCCGGCCGGCACGAAGGAGGCGAACGATTACCTGTGCGATATGGCGTTGGCCGGGAACTTCGCGACGGTGAACCATTTGCTGATCAACCGCCTGATCCTCGAAGCGTTTCAGGAGGTTTTGCCGGGTGTGAACGGCTCGCTCGTGTACTACATCAGCCACAATTTCATCCGCAAGGAGCCGATCGGCCCGCAGAATTCGCTGGTTTACGTCCATCGTAAAGGGGCAACACGGGCGTACCCGGCGGGGCATTTCGTCCTCAAAGAGACCCCTTTCTTTGAGACGGGTCACCCGATTTTGCTTCCGGGAAATCCGCTCGGCGGGTCGTGCGTCATGACTGCGCTTGAGGGCTCGGAAAAGAACGCCTTCAGCATTAATCACGGCGCGGGCCGGGTTTTGGGACGAAACGTGGCGAAAAAGACGCTCGACCAGCGGACCGTGAACGGTGAGTTTGACGCGGCGGATGTGCTGACGAATTGCCGGCAGTACCCTCTTGATGAAGCTCCCGCGGCTTACAAAGACTTCCGCGAAGTCGTGAATTCCGTGAAAGAGGCGGGACTTGCGAAGGAGGTCGCCCGGCTGAACGCCCGCTTCGTGATCAAGGACGGAAATTCCCCGGCGGATGATTAGAAATTTCACGCATAAAACCGGTTGCTTAACCAGTTTTCCAACCCCAGGAGTACAAGCAGCAGTAAGGCGATCCAGCTGAAAAGCTCACTGCTGGCCTGTGCTCCTGAGCGTGTACGTTCCATCCGTGAAGCCGTTTCGAGAAAAGTTACGCCGAACGGGTTGAAAATCTGCTTCACCGCTTCGGGCGTGGTTCGGGTCAGATCCGTTTCAGTGAACGGAATGTTGACACTGAAACCGCGCTCGAAATCCCCTTTTTCTCCGGAAACGCTGTAATTTCCCGCCCTTTCAAGTCCTGGAAGGTCGAGTTGACGGCGTTCCAGGTCCGGGACCAGGACGGAGACTTTTTCTGCTTTCAGCTTCTGATCCGTGTTTAGTTTCTTCTCTGAATTGTGAGTGCCGCCTGACTGGGGAAATTCAGATCGGCTCAGTGTAAATCTTTCTTCCTGAGTTCCACGAAGCGGAAAAGTGAGTGGTTCCTGAGTCGCGACGCAGCCGGGCGTAGTTTCCACAGCCGTTAGAACACGTGCGATTTCATTCATTGCTACGAGAAAAACCCACGAATCTCCCTGAGCCAGTAAATTCCAGATTTCACGCGAGTCATTGGCGGAAGAATTGACCGGTGTTCCGAACAGAAGCACACGTCCTGCGCCGCGGGTTTGGAGGAGCAGGGCAGGCGAGCCGTTTGACCACGTGAAGATCTGCTGTGCGTCAGGGGTTAAATCGGTGAGTGTCCACGCGCGGAAAACCGGCGATTCGTCCCACGGGATCGGCGTTCCGAGTGACTGGAACGTTCTTAAAATCGGATGCGCCATTCCGTACTGCGGTCTAAGAAACGTTCCATCCTGAAAACGGGCCTGAAATCCCGGAACGGCCGGAAGGATCTGCCTCGCCTCGGCGAGCTGAAAATCTGCGGGGTTTTTAAGCGCTGGGCCGAGAAAGAGCGCCAGCCCACCGCCGGAATGGACGTACTGCGCCAGCCGATTCCACTGCGTTGCGGTGAATCCCGGCGGGTCCAGAAGAAAAATCGCGTGGAAGCGTTCCAGATTTCTCAGTCTCACATCGCCGCCGATTCCATTGCCGAGCCCGCCTCCAAGCCACTGTTGAAACTGGGAAAAGGAAAGGACTGAACAATCGAATTTAGCCCGATTTTCCAATGTGAATTGCATTGGCGCGAGAGCCTGACGCAAGAGAAAAGCGTTTTTCTCGGCGGGCTCGTTCGCGATGAGCAAAACCGGGGTGGGCGGGTCTTTCTGAATGGTAAACGCCCGCGAATTATCGGCCGCAAGTGCATCACCGTCCAGCAAAACCAAAAAACCCTGATTCGAGCCATTTTTCAGTGCGCCAAGCGAAAACGAGAATGGAAGAGCGGTTTCTTTACCTGGCTCCAGAGAGGACGCGGAAACGATCGTTTCACCCCGAAGCTGGAGTTTGCCCGTTTCATCCATGAGAAAAATTCCCAGACGGTGCGGCTGTGTATCGGAAACCGAAAGCGAGGCGTGAACTTCTGTCGCGCCGCCGGAAACCGTCTGGAAGGATCTTTCGGTCGGAACTTCCAACCGACAGTTCACGGGAGCTTCCACGCCAACTTTCACGACCGAAATATGTACGTTTGGATTTTTCTTCAGAGCTTCATCAAGCGCGCGGCGATGAACCGACCCGCCCATTTCCCAGCTTCTGGCCGTTAAATCTGTAAAGATGAAAATTTCTTTTTGTTCCAGCTCGGACGTTTCGAGAAGCGCCATTGCCTCGGGAAGAACCTCGGGAATGGAACGCGAGGATGCGCTGGTTTCCAACTGCTCGATCTGACGCAGAATTTCACCCCGGTCGGGTGAAAAAGCAATCGGCGCGAGGTGTGTCGAAACCACAGAAGCCACGCTTTGCGGCGGAAGTGCGGCCAAAATCTGTGACGCCTGATCCTGTGCGGCCTTCAGACGGGATCGATTCTGAAAGACGTAATCCATTCGGATTGACGAGTCAAACAGAAAAACCGCTGCGGTGGGCACGCTGGAATAAGTGGATTCCCCTGATTTGGAATTTTGAGGCGATAGGTTTTTACTTTTCGGGATAAATCCTGGCTGGGCGAAAAGCAGGACGGCCAAAACGATGATAAACATCCGCGCCAGCAGAAGCAGCCATTGCTTCAGACGCAGTGACCGCCGTCGGTTTTTTTCTTGCGACTGCAAAAAACGAAAAGCTGGAAAAGTGATTTTTTTCGGCTTGGGCCTCATCAGGAAATGAAGCAGAACCGGAACGCCCACACAAACCAGCGCAGTCAGGAAAAGTGGGTGAAGGAAGTAAAACAAAGGAATAATAAAGTGCAAGGAGTTACGTCACGGCCAACCAATCAGTCCAATGGCCAAAGCCGATTATTCTCCAATCAGCCTTTTTATGCTTTCCAGCAGTCGATCCATCGGGAATGGCTTGCGGATGTAATCGTCCACCCCGAGGGTTTCGGCATAGGCTTTATGACGGTTCCCCTCATTGGCCGTAATCATAATGACACGAATTGGAACCGGCATGGAACGGCGAAGTTTTTCAAGTACAAGAAAACCACTGCGTTTGGGCATCATCATGTCGAGGATAATCAAATCAGGCGATTCCCGTTCTACCAGTACCAACCCTTGATTCCCATCCACTGCATTGAAGACTTCGTAGCCGCGGGCCTCCAACGTTAAACGAACGGACTCCGTTATTTCCTGGTCATCGTCAATAATCAGAATTTTTTTCGCAGTTTTGACTTCTTCACTCATAATCAGGCTCCTAATCTTTTAAGTTCGTGAGTTCACGGTTTTGGGACGTTCAGCGTTGAATCAATGATCGGTCAGTTTCCACCGTCTTTCCATGAAGTTTCACATATTTTATTATTATAAACAAAAAATCACTAAAAGAAAAGGTGGGGTGGGAAGAATATTTTTTGAAAAAACTGCTCTTTCCCTGAAATTAAATATCGGGTATGATATTCTATCGTATTCAATTTTGAGGTAAAAAAATGTTTAAACACGTGATTTTATCTGGAATATTTATCGTTTTCGGTGTCATTACGCTCGTTTTCGGCACAGACACTTTGTCTGCGCAGGATTTTACGGCCTCGCCTCAAGAATACCCGGTGACCGAATATGGCGAATCGTCCCCCTGCACGATGACGCGCGATTCGGCAAGTTTGGGGTATCCGTGGGTTGGAAGTGATGGAAAAACGGAAGGCGATTGGGTTACCGCGAACAGTTCCAGCGTGACCGGCTCCAATGCGATGCCGTTGGGAAACTCATTTGGCTCCTATTCCGTTGAGGGTATGGCTCAAGCCCCGCTTTACACACCGGAAGAAGAGCGGTACCACTACTGGGACCCGTCATTTCGCGCGTGCATTCCCGGTCTGGGACGTGATCTTCCATTTTCTGACGAGACGTGGACCTGGCAGCTTCTGCCTGGCGGGACGCTTTATCGGGCGCACTTCGCAAGCAACCGCGAGGGAAGACTTGGCATTCATTTTGTTAATGAGAACACGACCCACAACGCGTACTGGGACCCAACTCTCGGTGGACGTATTAATATCGTGCGTTACGGAACGACCAATCGGCTTTACCCGGAAGGGTTCCAGTTCGATATGGAATGCGGCGCGATCGCGAGGCTTGTGCTCAAAGGCGACCGGGACCTCCATGGAACGGACTACCGGTTTGGCGCACCGCTGACCTTCCGAAAAAGAAACTGGGAATTCAAACTCGGGTACTACCATATCAGCTCCCACATGGGGGATGAGTGGATGGTCAAGCACTACGAGGAAACCGGTGAGGTGTACCGTATTAATTATGTGCGCGACTGTATCATGTGGGGCATCGCATACCGGCCGGACGCGAACTGGCGTTTCTACGTCGGCGGCGATTATGTGTTTTATCGCGATGGAGGCGCAAAACCGTGGCAGTTTGAGGCGGGGGCCGAGTATTCGCCCATGATGCTTCCGAATTTCCAGGGTTCACCCTTTATGGCCGTGCATTTCCGATGGAGCGAAGACACGAATTTCGATATGTACACCGCGCTGGAAGTCGGCTGGCAGTGGAAAACCATCTACCAGCAAACCATGCGTACCGGTTTATACGCGATGAGCGGTTACGCCGACCAGTACCAGTTCTATGACCGATGGGAAAAGCAGATCGGGTTTGGTTTCTGGTACGACTTTTGAGTTTTCTTGAGTTTTCAGTTCTCCGTTTATTATTCTAAACCGGGAACTGAAAACCGGGAACTGAGAACTAAAAAACTTCCATCTCCGCATTTCTCTTCCGCGGGAATTTCTCTCTAAGGCCTTCTTTCTCCCTGAAATCTTAAAATAGTTAAAATAGAAAAACATTTCCGGTTAAATTGAGTGTAAAAAATAAAAAAACTTTAACAATAATTCAAGATTTAACGACAGAATGGACGATAAAACCTAAAGAGAATCCTCAGACGGACAAAAGTGTAATTAATTTTAGACTTCGAACCTCAAGGAAACTCAAGCATTAATTGACTTCCCCATTAAGCTCAATTAGGACAAAGTATTATGAAACGCACAACATTCAAACTTTTTTCCGCTCAGCTGCTTACGGGCGCCCTGATTCTGGGAGGATTCCTCTCCCTGACCGGCTGCAACCCGCAGATGCCGCTGTACCTTGGAAAGCACGCGCCGCTGCCGGTCGATCCGTACCTTGATATGGCTACGCAGATCGAGTATCCGAACACGGAAACGGAGACCATCGAAGAGGTCAAAGGCGCACAGGCCCCGTTGACGATCAACAACTCAAAAGGAAAAGAGATCGTCAACATCACACTCGAAGAAGCGATTCGCTGCGGTCTTTACAACAGCACGGTCATTCGCAACCTGGGCGGCATCTCTTACGGTGCGCAGGGCGCGAACGGTGAACCGACCGCTCTGACCATGAATCCGTCGAACATTTCGACCATTTACAACCCGGCCATCACGGAATCGGATGGACGTTATGGTGTGGAAGCGGTTTTGGCCGATTTCGACACGCAGTGGTCCTCCGCGATCAACATTCAGGAAACCAATGACGTGGAAAACCTGTATTCCAACGGTGGCTTGGCCCGTCTGAAGGGGAGGGGAGCGTCCTTCAGCACCCAGCTTCAGAAAACCAACGCGACTGGTGGTACGGTGACGGCTCGTCTCCGGACGGACTACATCTGGTCGAACTCCTCAACCGTTGCGGTCGATGGTTACTACAATACAAAAATTGAAGCGGAATTCCGTCAGCCGTTGCTCCGTGGAGCGGGTACGCAGTTCAACCGCATCGCTGGCCCCGGCGCTATCCCTGGCTTCTATAACGGTGTGATGATCGCCCGTCTGCGCACGGACATTTCCCTGGTCGATTTCGAGCAGTCGGTCCGTAACCTGGCGGTGGACATTGAACGCGCTTACTGGGAACTGTATTTCGCGTACCGTCGTCTGGACTCGGTGGTTGCCGGTCGTAACAAGGCTCTGGAAACCTGGCGTCAGGCTCAGGCGAAATACGAATCCGGTTACCGCGGTGGTTCCGCTCAGGAACGCGCTCAGGCCCAGCAGCAGTACTTCATGTTCAAAGGCTCCACCGAATCCGCTCTGGACGCCCTGTACAAAGCTGAAGCCAACTTCCGCTACATCATCGGCCTGACCAGCGCTGATGGACGCCTCTTCCGCCCGGCGGATGAACCGAGCGTTGCGAAAATCAACTTCGACTGGTGTGAAGCTCATACCGAATCCATGAACCGTAATATCGAGCTGCGCCGTCAGAAGTGGGTCATCAAACAGTCCGAACTGGAACTCCTTGCCTCGAAGAACTTCCTCCTTCCGTCCCTCGACCTGGTTGGTAAAGGAAGTGTCGGTGGAGCGAACGAACACTTCTGGAGTGATCGTGGAAGCGACAGCTCCTGGGGTCAGCTGACTCACGATGGAATGTGGAGCGGCCTGGTTGGCGCTGAATTCACCGTTCCGATCGGATTCCGCCGCGAACGTTCCGCGGTCCGTAACGCCGAGCTGAGCCTCGCTCGTAACCGCGCCATCCTTCAGGAACAGGAACTGGAAGTTACGCACCGTCTGGCTCACGCCGTCCGCAGCCTCGAAGACAATTACGTCCTTGCTCAGACTTACTTCAACCGCCGTGTCGCGGCCCAGAAAGAAGTCGAAGCCACGAGCGCCGCCTATGAAACCGGAAGCATTACCCTGAACATCCTGCTTGACGCCCAGCGCCGTCTGGCGGAAGCGGAAATCGACTTCTTCCGCGCCGTCATCGACTACAACCTGGCCATCGTGGACATTCATACGCAGAAAGGTTCACTCCTCGAGTACGACGGGATCACCCTTTCCGAAGGCCCCTGGGCTTCCAAGGCTTACTTCGACGCTCAGAAACGTGCGAAGATTCGTGAAAAAGGCCGCTATATGAACTACGGCTTCACCCGTCCGAACGTCATCTCGGAAGGCGCTTACCGCCAGCACACCGGAATGGCTGACCCGGCGAGCCTGAAGAATCGTGTCCAGGAAGAAATGTACTACCAGAACGTTACGCCGACCGCGGCTCCGGAAAACATGGAAGTGATTCCGACCCCGGCTCCGAAAAATGGAAGATCGATTCTGAATTCCAGCCCGGAAAGCACGATGGAAGTCATTCCGACCCCGGCCCCGCGCCAGGTCACCAGCACGGGGATCACTCAGACCTCTTACATTGACCCGACCAACGTCGCTGTCGGTCCGGTCCCGGGAGAAAGAAGTGAAAAGACCTTCCTGAAACTTAAAAAATAAAAAACGTACTCTGCCCGGCAGAGCTTAATGGGAGAAAATCCGCTGAAGAGATTCGGCGGATTTTTTTGTGTTTTTTGGGGTGAGCCTCTTGCAAAAAATGATTTTAAGTGTAAAATCTCTTTGGTTGATTCAAGTTTTTTCGAGTCTTTTGGGTTTGGGAGTTTTTATGGCCTGGTACGACGCGGGACTTCAATTTGAGTGTCAGGAATGTGGTGGCTGCTGCACTGGCGCTCCGGGATATGTATGGGTTTCCGAGGATGAAATCGAACGGATCGCCGACCGGTTTGGCCTCACGAAAGAAGAGTTTGAAGCGAAATTCGTGCGGGAGGTAGGAACGCGAAAAAGCCTCATCGAGTTCATCAATGGCGACTGTGTCTTCTACGACCGGTTTCATACCAACTGCAAGATTTACCGTGACCGCCCGGTCCAGTGTCGGACGTGGCCATTCTGGGACTGCAATCTGACAGATGAGGCGGCGTGGGAAAATGCCTCACGCGGCTGCAAAGGGTGTAACCGTGGGAGACTCTATACCCTGGAAGAAATTGAAGCACGGAAAAACGAACGCGAAATGTGAGGGCCCCGAAATTCTTTCCGGACGGACACTTTCATTTCTTCCCGTCCCCCCTTGCGTTTTGCGGAAAATCGTGTTTAATGGATAAAAAAGATTCAATTCTTGATTTCTTTGAACCTCAATACCTGTAGGACCACCAATGAAACGCATTTTTGCTTTAACCTTGATCGTTCTGGCTTTCCTTTCCCTCCCCACGTTGGCAGAGAATTATTATGTGGATGCTGAAAAGGGTTCAGACTCCAATTCAGGCACGTCCCCGAAAACCGCGTGGAAGACGCTCCGGCATGTAAAGCGTCAGAATTTTCAGCCGGGTGACTCGATTTACCTGCATGCAGGGCAGGTCTGGCGCGACCATTTTTCCTGTACCGCCAGCGGCGAGCCGGGAAAGCCGATCACCTACGGCGTTTACGGAAAAGGCCCGAAACCCGCGCTTTGGGGGAGCGTCGATTTGACCCGACCCGACTACTGGACGGAAGTTCAGCCCGGAATTTGGGCCACGCGCGCCGATGTGATCAAGCCGAAATGCGCCTACAAAAAGTTTGAAACGGCCAACTGGAGCTGCTACAGCGAGAACAAAGCAAAGACAGAATGGTCAGTCGGAGAGGACGAACAGGGCAAGTATTATTCGATCACTTGCCTGAAACCGACCGACCGCGACTGCGACATTCAGTTGAACTGCTCGTCGTTCAAGGTCCCGGCTGAAAAAGGTCTTCGCTTCCGCTTCCTCGTCAAGTTGACCGGCGCAGACGGGGAAAACCTCATGACCGAGGAATTCGCCGGCAAATTCGCGGGGCTGGCCCGGATCATTCAGGCTTCCGCACCGTGGGGTGGTTACTCGATCCTTTCGGGAAAATCGTTCCAACTCACCGACGATGGGGCGGAAATAGAAGTAACGCTCAGTACGACCAACATCGAGGAAAAAGAGGATGGCCGTCTTTCGTTCTTCTGTGGTCCGCTACTCCCGGAAGGAAGCGCCTTAACGATTTACCCACGGGGGGTTGAACTGGTGAAAATCGATCGGATCGGCCTGTTTCACGACGTTGGGAATATTGTGATGCGTCGCGCGGACGCCGATGGAAAACCTACCGGCGACGACATTTGCGGCTGGAAACGTTGGAGTGTGGAAACCCTGGAAGACGAAGGCGATTACTACCACGACCTTTCGACGAACGTTCTGTATTTCAAATCAGAAAAGAACCCGGCGACCGTCTGGGCGAAGATGGAAGCCGCGTGCCGGTGCAACCTTTTCGACGTTGGGAGCCTGCACGACGTAGTGCTCGACGGTTGGGCGTTTGAGTACTCCGGCGGTCACGGAGTACGCGGCGGCACCGGAGCGAAACGGATCATCGTGCGAAACTGCGATTTCCGCTGGATCGGGGGAAGCTGGCTTTACACGCGCGGCCCGATTCCGACCCGGTACGGGAACGGCATTGAATTCTGGAGCGGGAACGAGGACCTGCTGATCGAGAAAAACTACTTCTTCCAGGTGTACGACACGGCCATGACCAATCAGGGACCGGATCCGGGCGTGCTCAAGAATATGGTCTGGCGCGAAAACCGCTGCGAAAAGTGCGAGCAGTGCTACGAGATCTGGCTCTCGAGCGAGGAAATGACGGTCGAGTCGCTGGTCGTCGAGAAAAACCATTTCACGGATTCCGGCTATGGCTGGAGCCACGCCCAGCGCCCGGATAAACGCGCAACGCATTTCCTCGCGTACGGCTTCAACTGCCAGGTGAAGAACATCGAGTACCGAGACAATTACCTCGGACCCTCGGCCATGGTCATGGTTTGGTTCCACCACCCGCGGATCGACGAGTTCCGGTTCAGCCGAAACACGTACGACCTTCCGGGCGCGGACCCGAACACGACCCCGCTCTTTTACTGGGGCGGCCTGCCGAGCGAGGGCGTTTCGTTCGAGAAATACCGCGAGATGACCGGGAACGACAAAGATTCGGTTTTCAAGAATTAAAGAAAGCCCCTGGAACTTAAAATCAGGTCCCAGGGCGCAGACGCGACCCCCTCTATACCGCGATTTAAACACGGATTTTCACGGATTAGGAAGGATTTTCCGGATTACGATTGATTCAATGGAAGCGTTTTCTGAACTTCATGCTTAAAAGAAATTAAAATCCTTTGAATCCTTGAAATCCGTGTAAATCCGTGTTTAAATTAAGGTTTGAAGTGAAGTGGACTCTGAATTGGAAAATTTAAATTTTTTACCCTTCCTTTTGATTGGGTAATGAAATCACTTTTCTTGAAAAAGCCTTTTTTATGCCTGAAACCTTCGGAAAAGATCTGAATCCGGCCCAGCGAGAAGCCGTCGAGTACGGTGAGGGGCCGCTTTTGGTCGTCGCGGGAGCGGGGACTGGAAAAACGACCATGCTGGCGCACCGTGTGGCGCGTTTGGTAGCGGATGGGGCGCGGCCCGACCGGATCCTGCTCCTGACGTTCACCCGGCGTGCCGCGATGGAGATGCTTCAACGTGCCAGGAGGCTTCTCGAGACCGTTAAGAGTGTCCCGACCCAGTCTCAGCACGTTTCGAACGTCTGGGGCGGAACGTTTCACGCCGTGGGGACGCGGCTTCTTCGGATCTATGGCTCCTGCGTCGGTCTGCCGCAGAACTTCACGATCATCGACCGGGCCGATCAGGAAGATCTCATGAATCTGGTCCGAACAGAAACCCTTGGCAAAACCACCGATGGCAAACGTTTCCCGAAGAAAGGGACCCTTGTCTCGATTTATAGCCGGTGCGTGAACTCGCAGGCCAAACTTTATGATATTCTGTCGAAATACTACCCGAAACTGGAGGAGTATCTACCCGAGCTTGCAAAAATTTTCGACGCGTACACCCAGCGGAAGATCGAAAACGCGACGCTTGATTACGACGATCTGCTTCTTTACTGGTCGGCGATGATGCGCCACCCGGAGATTGGCGAAAAGATACGCTCCCGATTCGACTGGGTCCTCGTGGACGAGTACCAGGATACGAACCGGATCCAGGCGGAGATCGTGAAGGGCCTGACGCCGGACGGGAAGGGCCTGACCGTGGTCGGCGATGACGCGCAGTCGATCTATTCGTTCAGGGCCGCGACGGTGCGGAATATTCTGGACTTTCCCAAGACGTTTCCCGGAGCGAAAATCATTCCTCTGGAGGAAAACTACCGCAGCACGGCGTCGATCCTCAAGGCAGCGAACCGGGTCGTGGCGCAGTTGCATGAGCGGTACAGGAAGGACCTTTTTGCCGTTCGGAAGGGGGGCGTGAGGCCGACTTTCTGCCGCTGCCGCGACGACGACGCCCAAACGCGCTACGTCGTGGACCTCGTGCTGGAACATTACGAAAACGGAATGCCACTGAAGGAGATGGCGGTGCTTTTCCGGTCCTCGTCCCACTCGCTGCGGCTGGAAACGGAACTGGCGCGGCGGCGGATCCCCTACGTCAAATACGGTGGGCTGAAGTTCACCGAAGCGGCGCACGTGAAGGATCTGCTCTCGTTCCTGCGCGTCGTGGAAAATCCGGGCGATTTCCCCGCCGGGTTACGGCTTTTGACGCTCCTTCCCGGGATCGGCCCGAAAAAGGCGCGGGACCTGATGGTTCTGCTTCAGCAGGCGGGCGGGAATTTTAACGTCTGGTCCTCGTGGACTCCGCCGAAGAACGCGCAGGAACTTTGGTTTCCCACGGTCGCGCTTCTGAAGCAGATCAACGAGCCGGACCGGCCGCTGAAGGAGCAGCTTGCCGCCGCGATCGAGTTTTATCGCCCGATCCTGACCGAGAAATGGCCGCTGGACGGCGACTCGCGTCTTTCGGATCTCGAGCAGCTTCTGAGCGTTTCGGGAAATTTCAAGAGCCGGCGCGAGATGCTCGCCGACTTTGTGCTGGACCCGCCCGCTTCCTCGGAGGAATTCGCGGATAAACCGGACATCGACGACGACTGGCTGAACCTTTCGACCATCCACTCGGCCAAGGGACTGGAATGGAAGTCGGTTTTCATCATCCACGCCAGCGACGGGAATATTCCATCCGATATGAGTACGGGCCGCCCGGAAGAGATCGATGAGGAACTGCGGCTTTTCTACGTGGCGATGACGCGCGCCAAGGACTACCTGTACATCACGTGCCCGATGAAGTACTACCACGCCAACACGTACTGGGGCGACGCTTTCAGCACGGTCCTCCCGACGCGCTTCCTGCCCCCGGAGATCCTGAACGACTGCTTCGATTCGACCCGCTGCTGGGACGCACCGAACCCGGACGACGATCGGGACTTTCGGAATATTCTGGAAGAAGAGGGCATGACGACGGAAGAATGGATCAAGAAGCAGACGGAAAATTTGTGGTGACCCTTTACAAGGGTGTTATGCTTATATCCGTTTCATCTCAGCGATGGCGTTTTCCAGTGTAGAAGGTTCGTCAGTTCTTTGGCGCAGGAAGTTGATGATTGCCTGCTTCTTTTCCAGAGCTTCGTCCAGGGCAGGGTTGGTCCCCCGCTTGTAGGCGTTGATAGCCAGAAGATCTTTGTATTCGCGCCAGAGGGAAATCATGGAACGGATCTGAAGTGCCGTCTGGACATGCGATCTCTCGCAGATGTCGTTCATTAATCGGCTGATGCTGGCCGGTACGTCGATCGCAGGGTAGTGTCCGCTCTCGGCCAGTCGGCGGGAAAGCCACAGATGCCCGTCCAGCAGACCGCGCACCGTGTCGGCGATCGGTTCATTTTCATCGTCCCCTTCGACCAGCACCGTGTACATTGCGGTGATGCTTCCTTCGCGTGTTCGGCCTGTACGCTCGACCAGGGCCGGGAGCATGGCGAAAACAGACGGCGGGTAACCGTTTCGCGCGGGAGGTTCACCAAGCGCCAAACCAATTTCACGCTGCGCCATGGCGAAACGGGTCAGGGAGTCCATCAGAAGCAGAACGTTTTTCCCGCGGTCCCGAAAATACTCTGCCACGGCGGTGGCCGTTTGTGAGGCACGCACGCGCAGGATCGGTGATTCGTCCCCCGTTGCGACCACTACGACGCTCCGGCGGCGGCCTTCGGGACCCAGGTCACGTTCCAGAAAATCGTTCACTTCGCGGCCGCGCTCGCCCACCAGACCGATTACGATCACGTCGGCGTTCGTGTAGCGGGCGATCATGCCGAGCAGGGTACTTTTCCCCACGCCGGAGCCGGCAAAAATCCCGACACGCTGACCCTCGCCAAGGGTGAACAGTGCGTCGATCGCGCGTACGCCGGTCGAGATTGGCTTTGTGATCCTGGGCCGCTGGAACGCTTTGGGAGCGGCACGGTGGAAGGGGATCCGCTCAGTGTTCAGGAGTGCGTCAGGAGAAACCGGTTCAATGGAATCCTGAAGTACCTGTCCGCGTGCGTCGAGGACTTTGCCGAGCATCCCCTCGCCGATGGTGAGCCAAGGGGCGGTTTGAACCATCCGAACGCAATCTCCACGGCGGATGCCATGGGTCGAATGGAGCGGGTAAAGAATGGCCTGTTCGTTCCGGAAGCCAATCACTTCTGCCGGAAGTGTGGAACGGTCTCCGAGGCGAATTTCGGCCAGAGCGCCGACCGGGGCGGGAAAACCACTGACACGGATCGTGGTCCCACTCGTTTCCAGGACGGTGCCCGTGATGTCCGTCGGAATGACCGAGTCAAGCTGGTTCAGAAGGGAAAGAGGATTCATGAACGGAGTTCCTCCGCGATTCTTTCGAGCTGGACGTCAAGCCGCTGATCAAGTTGGCCGTTTTCTGTTTTCAAAACACAGTCTCCTCGTGCCATTGCGGAAGAGGGTTTGATCGTCATGTGGCCGATCTTCCCAAATTCTCCGGCAAGGCGTTCCAGCGGTTCCCTCAGAAGTTCGGCATCCTGCGGATTCAGCGTCAGGATCAGGGAATTTTCCCCGGCACAAAGCTGAAGCATTTCGCGGATCCACTGGATTTCGATTTGCGGGTCTTTTTCCAGTTCACGCCTCAGAATGACGTGTGAAACACGCATGACGAGTGTCAAAAAAGCGTTTTCCCAGTTTTGGGTCAGTTCTTCGCGAAGTCCCGCACACTGACTGGCGATGGCGTGTATTTGCGCCAAAACCTGGTTGGAAATAGTCTGAACCTGGTTTTGCACACGTTCACGTACTTCCTCCTGAACAAGTTCCAAAGCGTGGCTTTTCCCTTGCTTCAAGCCTTCCTGAAACCCTTTTTTTCTGGCTTCGTCCTGAATTCCTTCGGCTTCCTGGACCGCATTGGCGACGATTTCCCGGGCTTTTTTCTTGACGGATTCCAGATAATCGGCCGCCTGGGCTTCCAAATCTTCGAAATTAAAAAGGTGAGAATTCATTTTATGACGTGCCCGACTGGTTTTCGTTTTGTTAAACTCCCGCGTGTTCCAGCATCCTCTGGCGAGCTTCCTCAACTTCCATCAGACGGATCTTTCCCGGATGTGAAAGTTGAAACTGAAGTTCCTTTGCGGCCGGTTTGGGAAGGACATTCAAAACCCGATCCACCAGTTCAGGCTCGGCCCCGAGAAGCGCCAGATTGAGGTCCTGAACGGGTGTTTCGTTCAGAATTCCGCGCAGTTCCTGGTCAGAACACGACTTCAGATCTTCAAACCGACCTATAATTCTTTCCCTCGGAATCGCCTCTGCCAATGGGCGAATTGCTGGTTTTTCGGGGGTTTGGGCGTTTTTCCCCGTTTTGGGTTTCAGAATCGCTCCCACGGTTTCCAGAAAATCGTCTTCTTCGGTGGGTATTCCATCCAGTTCGTCCAAATGTTCCAGGATCACTTGAGCGGCTTTCCGCAAAATTTCTTCATCAGGATCGTCACTTCCGGCCATTCGGGACTCAATTCCCTCCCGGAGTTTCGTGGGGATGTGCTCCAAAACAGCCGCGGCGGTTTCAGGTTTCATCTGAGTCAAAAGCATGGCAGCCGTTTGCGGACGTTCTTCCAGAAACGCCAGTGCCAAACGTTCCGGTGCGACCTGTTCCAAAGCGGCGATTTCCGGGATGGTTTGCTGCGGTTCCGGCTCAGCTTCCGTCTCGGTCTGGGCAGTCATTTCTGCCGTGAATTCCGAATCATCGCTGGCTTCTTCGGCGATTTCGGAAACCAACTCGGTCATCAGGTCCGAAGTAGTGGCAGAACTTGATTTTTCCGCCGATTTTTCTTCGGATTCCTGAAGTTTTTTATCCTGGCTGATGTTTTGTTTTTTTTCGGTGCGGAAAAGACCTTTTCTGGTCACGTAAATGATCCAGACACAAATCAAAATTACTGGTGCGGCCAGAATTCCCAAAATGATCGTGATTTGGTTTACGTGTGATTCAGAGGTGTTTCCTCCGGGGAGTTTAATTTGACCCAAACTGGCTTGAGTTTTAGGAGTAAAATCGTTTTCGAGGTTTTCGAGCTCAGGAAGCGTTTGGGGAGGAGCAGGAGCCGCAGAGGAATTTCCGAGGGAAATTTGTCCGAGTGAAGCGGATGAGGCTGAAGGGGCGGCAAAGGTCGTTTCGTCCACCGCGGTCAGAAGGATTTCCCGGGACGATGTATTCCAAAGTTCCGGCTGGGGAAGGGGCTCGGACTGCAAAATGATTTTTTGCGTGTGGTTCGAGTTGGCCGATTCGGAGTGGCTGGAGGCGTTTTGTACCGGAGTTTCCGGCACGACTTCGACTTTCGGAGCGTCGAAACGCCACGACTGGTTTGTCCGCGTATCGACGATCGTCACGTTGGAAGCGCTCAGGCCACACACGGAGCAAGTGACGAGGCGCAGGATCGACTGAATATCTTCCTGTGTCACGGCATATCCAGCCCGGGAACGGATGGAAACGGCCGCCGAGGCGTGTTTTTCACGGGCAAAACCGGTTTTGGTTTCAGAAACATCGAGCAGAATTCGCGCGGACTCGATTCCGTGGAAGGTACGAATCTGGGCCGCGAGTGCCGCCTGTTTTTCGCGCAGGGCCGATGCTTCACGTTCCTTTTCGGAAACGAACAGACCCGTGGAGGACCCGGATTTTTCGGAAATTTCTGTCGTGAGGAAATCGACTTTTTTCAGGGCCTGGAGGAAGATGGTTTTCTGACGTTTTGGGACCTGGACCGTTCCGTTGGCGATTATGTAGTCGGAAAGTTTGGCATCGGCAAACGCCAGTTCGATCTGGATCAGTTCGCTTTCGGTGAATTGTTTTCCAGAGAAAATCGGCGCGTATTTCCCCTCCCCTCCCGTCGATTTTCCGAAATCAATACAGAAAACGAGCGAGACGGCGCAGGCCGCAAGGATCAGCAACAAAACGAGGATATAACGCTTAGAACGGTTCATTCCAAATTCCCGCCTTTACTCTATTTAAGTGCCGTTTCAATTCCGCTCATGATCCACCGGTCGGCATCACGCAGCATATCGAGCTGGAGCGATCCCATGGTTGGGTAGGTTTTCAGGGAAACACATAATCCGGCGGAGTGAAGAACCCGTAAATTACTGCACATCGGTTCAGTCGGACAGGTTCTGGAACCGCGTGAAATGGCGTAGAAAAACCGCAGCGAACGCAGTTCCCTGTAACGTTCCAGCAACATAATATCTTCCGGGACGGCGCCGTCAAACGAAATCACGCCGTTAAAGCATTCGGGATTTCGGAAGGCCAGGCGTTGTGCCATGGTCCCACCTTCTTCGCAGCCTGCCAGATAAATCCGTTTCGAGTTGATTTTGTACCGCTGACGAACCGAGGCCAGAGCTTCCAGAACAGAGGTGTAAGCCGTCTCGTAGGTCGTAGCGTCCCAGTAAAACCCTTTCTTCGGTAAGCCGTTTAACCCGAACGAAAGGTTTCCGCGAACGGCCACGGAGACGTAATTTCGCAGACTCATCATCGGCATAATACGCATGAGCTGCTGCTCGTTTTCACCTGGTGTGTGGAGCCATACGATAAGTGGATAGGCGTAGTTCGGCTCGTAATGCAAGGGCGCAAATGTGGCGGTCGGCCGGGTCGTTTCCAGAGTCTGAAAAAAACCTTGATCAACTCGGGAAGAAGCGGTTTTTGCCGATTTAACTTTCTGGCCAAGCGGTTTTGTTTTACACGGATTTTCGACGTGGGAATCGAGGCCCTGTGTGAGATCCGTATTTTTTGTTGGTTTGTCTGTGGATGAAAAACTTTGCCGATTTTTCATTATAAATCGATTTTATGTCCTGAAAGAAATAATGTGTGGTTTAAATTCGAAAATCCGATAAAGAGTTTATATCAAATTTGGCAAGTGAGAGCAAGAGCGAATTTGAACTTTTTATTTCTTGCCCCCTCTTGTGATTTGGAGAATTTAGGGTGTGATTGACCTCATTGAATATTAATATCTGCAGTCTCTAAATTGCCCAAAGCGCTTAAAATACGCATTGCTTAACCTTGCGTGGTGAATTTATGACTGCAGAAAAATACGGGGACAGCCGTAATAATCTGATTCATCATCCCAGAATTGCCCGTTTTCTGGGAGGTGGAATCGTCGAGAAAATTGGAATTCAAATCCTTTCTTTTTTCCAGCTCCAAATCATGGGCGGACATAAAATCCCGAATGATGTTCGGAGCATCCGCAGAGTTCGCTGGAAACGCAGTTCACTTCTGACCGGTGATGAAAACTTCAATATTCTTTCTCTTGCGCGAGGTTTTGCAAAGAAAGAAGGGGCTTTTATCGAGATCGGAACGTTCCAGGGTTGTTCTGCCCGATTGATTTGTCAGGAAAAAGGCGACAAGAAACTCTATGTATGTGATACGTATGAAGGTTTGCCTAAAGATCATGCGAATGACCGTGGAGTCCATCGTGTCCATCAGTACACCTGCTCGCTGGAGTCGGTCAGAGAGTTCCTGAAGGATTTCCCCAATGTGGAATTTGTGAAAGGTTTTTTCCCGGATTCGGCACAGGGAGTGATCCCGGAAAATGAAAAATTCGCTTTCGCTCATATCGACGTGGACCTTTATGAAGGAACGCTCGCCGGGATCCGTTATTTGTATCCTCGTATGATCCCGGGTGGAATTATCGTTTCCCACGACTTCTCGATTCTCGCCGGAGTCCGCAAGGCGATTTACGAGTTCATCGAAGAAACGCCGGAAGCGGTTATGGTGGAACTGCCGACGACTCAGTGTATGATCATCAAACCGTAATTCTGAACTGAATGAAAGAGAGGGCCTTGCTTATGGTGAGGCCCTTTTTTCTTGATGCCGGAGGGATTCGCTTTCTCAAATTCTGAAAAAATCCTCCGAAAATCTCCCCCTACCCCTAACAAAAAACAGGAAATATGGTATAATACAAAAAAGATATTATTACTGGTTCAGATTCTTTGAGGTAAAACCATGTCAGAAATCAACACTATTCGCCCGGATTTTGCGAAATGTGGCGGGCTGTTGACTACAGTTGTGCAGGACGCCGCTACCGGAAAGGTCCTCATGCTGGCATATATGAACGAAGAAAGCTACGACGAAACCCTCGCCACGGGTCGCGCAGTGTACTTCAGCCGCAGCCGGCAGAAACTCTGGCGGAAAGGTGAGGAAAGCGGAAACGTTCAAATCGTGAAAGAAATTTTCATCGACTGCGACCGAGATGCGCTTTTGCTCAAGGTCGAACAGATCGGCGGTTCCGCCTGTCACGAAGGTTACGAGAGCTGCTTCTTCCGCAAAGTGAATCCGGCAGATCAGACATTTACCATTGACGGCGAGCGCGTTTTTGACCCGTCCAAGGTGTACGGAAAGAAATAAGTTGTCAGTTCTCAGTTTTCAGTTGGAAATTGAAGAACTGAAAACAGATAACGAGAAAAAGAAAAGAGGAAAAAATGCCCGTTTTGAAATTAGGAATCCCGGCTGGAAGTCTTCAGGAAGCAACCGCTGAATTGTTCGCCCGTGCCGGCTGGAAAATCAAGTTCCAGACTCGCAGCTATTACCCGACGATTGACGATCTGGAAATCGAGTGTATGTCGATCCGTGCGCAGGAAATGGCCCGTTACGTTGAAAATGGCGTTTTGGATGCGGGTTTGACCGGTTACGACTGGATCGTGGAAACTGGTGCGGACGTTCACGAAGTCGCCGAGCTGGTTTTCTCAAAGGTCAGTCGCCGACCGGTTCGCTGGGTCCTCTGTGTGCCTGAAGATTCGCCGGTTCAGACCGTAAAAGACCTTGAGGGAAAACGTATCGCGACGGAAGTCATGAATCTGACGACCAATTACCTCGCTCAAAACGGCGTTTCTGCCAAGGTTGAGTTCAGTTGGGGAGCCACGGAAGTGAAACCGCCAAAGCTCGCCGACGCGATCGTGGAAGTCACCGAAACAGGGAGTTCACTCCGTGCGAATAATCTGCGTATTGTGGATGAAGTACTTCAGAGCACGACAAGGTTCATCGCGAATCACGATGCATGGAACGATCCGTGGAAGCAGAAGAAGATCATGAATATCGTGACGATGCTTCAGGGCGCGATGGAAGCTGAAGAAAAGGTTTACCTCGCCATGAACGTAGAGCGTTGCAATCTTCTGAATGTCATTGATATTCTGCCGGCGCTTCAGAAACCGACCATCAGCAATCTGGTGGATGAGACGTGGGTCGCTATCAATACGGTGGTTCCGTCTGCATCGGTGCGTGACCTGATCCCGCGGCTTATTGAGGCGGGAGCGAAGGGGATCGTTGAAATGCCCATCACGAAAATCATCGGTTAGAAATGTTCCTTTTAACATAAAGCTGTGATAAAAAATTTACCTGATGAAATTGGGCGGCTCCGATTCGCCTTCCTTCACCAGGTAAATTTTTAATTTTAAAGTTTGTTCAAACTTACTTCTTTTTAGTGAGTCCAGCAAGCAGCGGGTCGATTTCAGCTTCTTCTGCTGGCGCCGGTGCGCTGCGGATAACACTCCGTTTTTGTGTTGGCATCGGGAACTCACTCAAATCATCCAGGATTCCATCGATCTTGTCCGCGTCAATGACGTTTCCGGTTTCCTCCCCATCACCATTGATTGGCTGCGCATTCGTAATGTTGCTTTTTTTGCGTGAAGGCATTTGGGTCTGTCCTTCCGGTGGAAGTGTGATCGGATGGCTTTGTTTGATGGAACTCTTGTGAATGTTTTCCGGAACAGCACGCCCAGAGAGCGGTCCCTGCTGGTTAATTTCCTCACCAGGAATCATCGAACCAAGGACTTCGTTCGGGACAAAATCAGCGCGGAGGAACTCAGAGGACAGCGAGGACGCCGCTTCTGGAGCCACTTGCCAACCGCCGCCGAGAGCAGCGTACAAAGTCACGACACTGGTAGCGATTTCGGCGTGAACTGTCGCCAAAGTCTGACGGTTTGCCAACAAATGACGCTGGGAGTCCAGAACCACCATGTACTCACGTTTACCGGCCTCATACAGTGCCAGAGAAAGTTTGAGGGCCTCGTCATAGTTCCGAACGGCTTCCAACTGATCGTCGTAACGGGCTTCCGACTTGACGTAATCCGTGATCGCATTGTTGATTTCCTCAGAGGCTTCCAAAACTGCCGCCTGGTACTCGAGGCGCATTTCTTCCGTGATGCTTTCCTGTTTGGCGATTGTGGCGCGAATACGGCCGAATTCAAAAATACGCCATGACATTCGTGGCATAATCGTTGCCGTCAGACTTTCGGACCGGAACAAATCACCCAGTTCTGCAGACTGAAGGCCAAAAACGCCATCGACATAGAATTTCGGGTAAAGCTCCGCCTGTTGAACTCCAACCAGGGCAGTCTGCTGCGCGATTCTGCGTTCCAGTGCCCGAATATCGGGACGGCGGCGCAAAATGTCAGCGGGGATACCGACGGCCAAAGCGTCTGGCGCATTCGGAATGATACCCTGGTCCCGACTGAGAATTTCTTCAACACGCTCAGGAGTTGCGCCCATCAATGAGGCGAGTCGGGTCGTACAGGCCAGATACCGTGCCTGAGTGGTCGGCAGAGTCGCCTGAACTGACGCAAGGTTGGCCTGCGCCTGAACCAGTTCAACGTTGCAGTCCGCGCCGGCATCGTGACGGGCACGAATTTTTTCGAGGTAGGTTTCAAGGTCACGTATATCCTGTTGGATAATTCGTTCCAGTTCCTGATGCAAACGTGCGGAAATATAAGTTCGAGCCGTTTCAGCGAGGATCAGGACCTTCACATTATTACGGTCTTCGACCGTAGCCTGCCAGCCCGCACCGTAGGATTCGATGTAGCGTCGAATCTGTCCGCAAACGTCAATTTCCCAGCTCGCGGTAGTGCTTCCAAAGTCCAGACTCCAGGCGGAACTATACTGGTGAGGAGAGCCGGGATGCATACTGCGGTTAAAGGTCGCAACAGTACCAAGGCGAGGAAACAGGTCACCGCGTACACGGCGATAATCCATTTCCGCCTGATAGATACGCTGGGCGGCTATTTGAATGTCAAGGTTTTCCTCGTTGACGGTCTTCAGAATGAGATCCATCGTGGGGTCGTTGAAAACCTTCCACCAGTCATCTAACGCTGGAAGTTCATTATGAATGACCGTTTCCTGACCGTTGTTCTTTTCATTTGCCACCTCGCTCCAGTTATTCTGGACTCGGGGTGTCGGGGGGCCAACATAATCAGGTCCCACTTTACAGCCAACAGCCAAAAACATGATGGCACTTAGTACAGCAGCCCCACGAATAAAGGGGCGAAACCCTGATGTTTTCTTGCATGACGTTTTTTTTCGGAGCATATTCGTCACCATTTTTGAATGAAACTGATGCGTATAAAATGGTACACACCAAACCATTGGTAATTTGTATTTCTATCATCGGTAGAAATTTTTAGTTATAAAAGTTAAAATGTATGGATTATGGAAAATTTTCCAGATTTTCCAAAAAAAATCGATTACATTAAGTTTAATGACAAGAAAAAGAAAGAGCCGCATCAAAAAGCGGCCCTTATTAATAAATGACTTCGTGTTCAGAAATTTGTTTAAGGATTATTCCATCTCGGTGGGCTTAAATTCAATGCGTTCGGCACTGCCCCAAAGGTCTTCAAGACGGAAGAAATCACGGGTTTCCGCGTCGAACAAGTGAATCACCACATCGCCGTAGTCGCACAAAATCCATCGGCTGTTGCGGTAGCCTTCCGTGCTGATTTTCTTTTCGTGCAAATCCTTTTCAAAAACCTCGTCAATGGCATCGCTCAAGGCGTGGAGCTGTCGGTTGCTCGTTCCTGTCGCAATGACGAAATAATCAAAAGCGTAGGTCAATTTGCGCAGGTCCAGGATCACAATGTCTGTCCCGCGATTATCGGCGATGATCTGGGCGGCAATTTTGGCACGTTTCAGGGATTCGGCTCCATCCCGCGGCAGGATAATGTTTGGCATTTCCAGCGGGTTATGTTTGGGTTCAGTCATAATTCTTCTCCTCGGGTATGGTTTTCAGTTTTTTTCTTTGGTTTCTACGGTTACACTTCCATCTTCCTGGCGCTGGAATGTGATGTGTTTGAGCCACTCGGGGCGGCGGTCCGGGAATTCCGTGCGTGTGTGACCGCCTCGGGTTTCCTCACGCAGAAGGGCCGCGTTCATAATAATTGTGCCGATTTGCAGCATATTCTGGAGGTCCCAGCCTTCCGAATCGATTTGCTCACCGCGCATGAAACGTTTCAGTTGGGAGAGCGTCTCCAACCCGTCGGTCAGGAGTTCTGCGTTCCGCTTCACGCCGGCATTGCGCCACATGACGGACTTCAAAGTGTTTTTGATGTCCTGAAGATGCAGCATTGGATTCCGCGGGGTCTTTATCTGGTTGGAAATTGGCAAAACACGTAGGTGCTGTTCGTCTGTAATCGCCCGGGCGGCTTCTGAGGCTCCAACACCTGCGGCCACGCCGTAAACGATTGCTTCCAGAAGGCTGTTCGAGGCCAAACGGTTTGCCCCATGCAGACCCGTACAGGATGCTTCGCCGATCGCCCAGAGGCCCGGAACATTCGTGCGGCCCTCCATATCGACCTCGATACCGCCCATCATGTAGTGCGCACCAGGGCGGACGGGGATACGGTCTTTGGTGATGTCGATCCCAAAATGCGCACAGATGGCCGCGATCCCGGGGAAACGGTGCATAATCAGCTCCGGGTCCTTGTGCGCGAGCGTCAGGAAAACGGTCGTGGAGTTGGTTTTCACCATCTGCGCGACGATGGAACGGCTCACGATGTCACGCGGGGCCAGTTCCGCCCGCTCGTCATAGTCAGGCATGAACCGGTAGCCGTTTTTGTCGATGAGGAACGCGCCCTCGCCGCGAATCGCTTCGGTGATCAGAGAACGGCTGCTTCCCGCGACGTACAAAACCGTCGGGTGAAACTGCACGAACTCCATGTCCTTGATTTTTGCGCCTGCCCGCAGTGCCATGGCGATCCCGTCCCCGGTGGCAATCGGCGAATTGGTCGTTTCACGATAAAGCTGACCTATTCCGCCTGTCGCGACGATCGTCTGCCTGGCCCAGTAGATCATCTGCCCGATGTTGGAATCATTCACGATCGCACCAACACATCGGCCTTCAAAGGTCAAAAGGTCCAGCACGTAGCAAAGTTTGTGGATCCGAATGTTCGGGGCCATTTTCACGTTTTCCAGCATGGAACGAACCAGTTCGTGACCAGTCGCGTCTCCGTGAGCGTGTGCGACGCGGTTCATTCCGTGCCCACCCTCACGTCCGAGTTCCAGGGTGCCGTCTTTCTGGAGATCGAAATGGGTTCCCATCTCGATCAACTCGTGAATTCTCTTCGGGCCTTCCGTCACGACGCGGGTCACAACGTTTTCGTCACAAAGTTCTGCGCCGGCGACTAACGTGTCTGAGATATGTTTACTGAAATCATCGGTTGGATCGAGTACGGACGCAATTCCCCCCTGAGCGCGATCACTGTTGGAAGCCAAAAGGTCATCCGGCTTGGTCAGGATCGTGACGCTTTGATCTTTGGAAATCGCCAACGCTGCCCGGAGACCCGCCAGACCAGAGCCTATGATTAAAATGTCGGTGAACCGATGCGGGAGTTCTCGAACATTGAAAGAGGTTAAGTAACGCGGGGAGTTTATATTCATTTTAAATGCCTGAGTTGACCCAAAATAAATGTTAGCTCTCTATTTTACCAAAGTTACGGGAGTTTGCAAGGGCGGAAAAGGTAAAAAAGAGGAAATTTTAGAGAAAATGAGAGAAAAAAGAACAGAGCGCGGCCTCTCAATGAACCGCGCTCTCTGTTGGGATTCAGGCGTGTTTCTTGAGCAGCCGGAAAAGACCCAAACCCAAAATGAGCAAAATCCAAGTAGCGGGTTCAGGTACGCTCCCCGAGTTGTATTGAGCAAACAAGCTATTGTCTTGAAGCAGGTAGTTCCAGCCCGGATTCGTGATGGAGATCAGCGCGTCCGAAAAGTCACCGCTCTGGAAAAGTTTCACGAGGCCCAAATTATCCGGGTTTGTTCCCTCGCTTAAATTCAATACAAGGGTTGCATTTCCGAGTTTTGTATTGTCTCCGAGGATGACCAAATCGGAAGCCCCATCCGCGAAAACGTCAAACAGGAAACTCCCGTTTAACACACTTTCGTTGGAAACGATCTGAATCGTCGAGGCTTTCGTTGAGTCCGTTCCCACGACCAGCGCGGCATCTTCGGCCATTTCGGCTTTTCCATTGAGGGTCACGCCATCGTCCAGGGTCAGTGTTCCGCCGTCGATTTTCCAGCCGGAGGCTGCGTCATCGGTGACGGTTCCTTTGAGCGTCATCGCGCCGCTTTTCATCGCAACGGTCTGGCCGGCGCTTGTGAAGGAGTCGTTGCTTACGAGCTCGCCGCCGTCCACGATCAGGCCTCGTTCCCACGAGCCACCGCTGAGTTCCTTGACCTCGTACGATTTATTAATGGCGAATTCGTCCGCTTCGAAGGTTCCGCCTTTGATGACGATCCCGCCGTTGTTTAGCGTCAGTTTGGAAACGTCCGCGCCAGCGTTGAATGTCGCGATCCCTTCGCCGCCCGAGATGATTTCGTTTTCGCCGGTGACTTTCCCGTCAAAGGCGAACGTGGCGAGGTAGAGGTCCGTGCTGGTGAACTGCGGAAGGTTCAGATTCAGCGTTCCTTCGAGCGTCACGGGATTCTTCAGAATGATGTTTCCGTTACCGTTGAACGTCGCGCCGCCGCTCTTGACGGTCGTGGCGGTCGGGTTCAGCGTGTACGTGCCGGTCCCGGTCCAGGAGTTAAGTTTTCCGCCGTCGAAGTTGAGGTAAAGCTCCTTGCCCTCCGAACCGGTCAGCGTGGTGGCGCCTTCGATTCCGAGGGTCCCGGTCACGTTCACGGTCGCGTTTTCCAGTTTGGTGTTCAGGAAGAGGTAGTTCGTGTTTGTGATATTAATCGTCCCGCCGTTTCCGGTCTCGCCGTCGAACTTGACGCCCATGCGCTGGTTGCCGCCGAGGGTGACGTTTGCCCCGTCAGCGATTTTCAGATTCGCGCCCTGCCAGTAAACCGCCGAATTGTAAGTCGTGTTCACGACGGAAGAGCCGTCCTCGCAGATGATCGCGGGGCAGGAGTACGCCTGCTGGCCACTGAGGTCCAGTGTTGCACCGTTTCCGAGGGTGATCTGGCCGGTGAACGAGTTGAATTTGCTGGAGTCGGAGGTTTGAGTCAGTGTGCCGCCCTGAATGATCAGGTTCCCGTTCCCGGTCAGGTTCCCGCCGAGGGTGAACGTTCCTGCGCCGCTTTTCGTGACGGTCACGCCTTCCGCGATGCTGGTTTCGCCAGTCGTCGTAAGGTTCGCATTGGTCTCCAGCGCTGTGTTCTGGGTGAAGCTCAGCGTCCCGACTTCCGTGGCGGTCCCGATGATCAGCGAGCCGTCGGGCTGGTTCATCGTGACGGCTCCGAGGGCCGTCGTTCCGTTCAGCGTGAGGGTCTGAATGCCGGAGATCGCGGCGGCGGTCAGCGAGGCGTTCGGGCCGACGGTCAAAATGTGACCGGTGCTCTTGCCTGTGACGGCGTTGGAAATGTTCCACTCGGAGTAATCGCTCAGGATGATTTCGGAATCGCGCGTGGAAAGTTCGAAATTCGCCACCTTCGTGACGCCTTTCTGCTCGGCGGACGCTCCTTTGAAGATCCAGTGCCCGGTTTGCGGCTGGCCGTCTCCGTTGGTGGCCGTACTGACGATCGCGCTGTGGACGAGCGTTTTGCCTTCGCCGGAAATGTTTCCGGTGAACGTCAGCGTGGAGGAGACTTTACACGGTGCGCTATCGACCTCAATATTAATATTTCCGGTGATCGCCTGCGCGCCGGAGCCGTCTGAGTACCAATCGATCGTCCCGCCCTTGTGGTGAAGTGTACTGAATGTTACGTTGCGGCCCGTGCCCCAGAGCTTCATTCTGCCGCCCGATTCCAGGTAAATGTCGCCGGCTCCAAAGCCGGTCACGTTGGCCTCAACCGCCCAGGTTCCTGCGTTGATGTGCAGCGCCTTGAGGTTGGAAATGTTCGACTTCACGACCATTTCGTTCGAGCCGGTTTTGTAGATTTCGTAGCCGCTGGCGTTCACCGCGCCGGTGATGCAGTAGCGGGTGGGCGTGTCGATCGTCAGGTCACCGCCGAGAGAGGAGATCGTGTAAATGCCGTTCTGGGTGTTCTGGACCGAGGTGGTGATCGTCGCGGCGCCGGTCGTGGAGATCGAGGCTGGGTTCAGGTATGCGCCATTAATGTCGAACGTTACGCCTTCCCCAAGGACGACATTCGCGCCGGAGCCGAGCGTGTTCGTGGCGTAGTTCGAGGCGAATTTGGCGGTCCCGGCCGTGATCGTAAGCGTACCGGCGAATTTGTCGGTGGAGTCCAGCGTGACGTTCAGTGTCTCGCCGGCGGCACCCCACGTGTAGCCGCTCGTGTTGTACGAACTGTTCAGCGTTACATCCGCCGCAAAAGCGTTCCCGGCCAGCAAAGCCGAAAGAATCGCAAAGGCCCAAAAGGAAGATTTTTTGAATTGACGCATTTTTTCAATCTTTATTTTCAGGTACTAAAAACTGACTCATTAACTTAATTATACTCGAAACGTCTTTTCTGTTTCAGTAAAATTTAAAAATTTCTCAAAAAAAGAAAAAATATTCAATGATTTTTAAGGGAGGAGGCTGACCACAAGAGATTTTTGGCGTATAATGAATGAAACTGAGTGGTCCCTGACCCTTTTCCCAAACCTTTACCCCAGACCCGTGCCATGAAGAAACCGAATCGCGCCTTTACGCTCGTTGAACTTTTGGTCGTCATCGCCATCATCGGAATGTTGGTTGGGCTGCTACTTCCGGCCGTCCAGCAGGCGCGTGAGGCTGCCCGGCAGATGCAATGTGGAAACAATCTGAAGCAAATGGGTCTGGCGGCCCTGAACCACGAAAGCACAACGAAGGCTTACCCCTCCGCGGGCTGGAGCTGGGCGTGGGAAGGCGACCCGGATGGCGGGTTCGGCAAGAAACAGCCGGGCTGCTGGGCCTTCTCGCTGCTTCCGTTTGTGGAGCAGAACGCTCTGTACCAGCTTGGTGCGGACGGCGTGTTCTCGGTAGATGCCGCTCTGAAAAGCGCGAACAAAACCCGTGGCCAGACACCGATCAGCATGTTTTACTGCCCGTCGCGCCGGCCTGTGGGGAACTATTACGGTTACGCCTACTACAACTGCGATTCTCTGGGCGGCGTCTGCTGCAAACTCGACTATAACGCATGCGTCGGCGACGGTTATGCTTCGTCTGGAGATGCGTCCACCTACGCCGATGCAGAGGCATATACTACTACGTCAGGCCGCACAGGGGTGGTTTTCTTTAAAAGCACGACGACCACCGGCGAGATCCGCGACGGAACCAGCAACACGTATTTGTTCGGCGAAAAGTACCTGATGCCGGAGCGGTATTTCGTTTCTTCAAGCCCCGGCCCGGCGGTGGGCGACAATCAGACGACATGGTCCGGGATCGATAACGACTCCGTACGTATAACGGCCTACAATGAGTCGGGAACGAACTGTCCCCGCCAGGACCGGTCAAATTACGACACGGGCTCCATTTTCGGCAGTTCGCACGCCGGCACGTGGGGCGTGGTTCTGTGTGATGGCTCGGTACATCGTTTCAGTTATTCCATCGACCCACAGACGCACGCCAACTTCGGGAAAAAAGCCGACGGCCAAGTCGTGACGAATCCGGAGTAAGAGTTTTTTCAAGATATTTGGATTTGGAGAATCTCAATAAACAGGGACTGCCGTTGTGCCCGACAGTCCCATTGGAAGATTTCACTGGAGGTTGTCAGAAAACTGCTTCATCATTTTATAGGCGATGAGAATCGGGTTCATGTGGGCGATCCGGAAAAGTTTTTTACCTTCTTTTTTGGCCATGGTGTAAAGTTCGAGTGAGTGCTTGTGGCTTGCTTTGTCCTGAAGGGTCAAAAGAGCGCCGACCCTTTCGTTTTTAATGGCGTCGATGAAGTGATCCAAAGGCTGGCTGTGGTTGGTTTCGACCCAATCAATTTCACACTGAAAGGCTTTTGCGAAGCACTCTTTCTGTTCTTTTTTGGGAGTTCCGCCCGCAATGACCAGGATTTTGTCGCGGAAAAACTGACGGAGTTTCTGGATATTCGGATCGTTTTGGTATTTATCTTTCAGTTCCTGTTCCGAGCAGGCGGCAAATTCCTTCTCTATTTGCTGGTCGTCGATTGCATCCAGAATCAACGACATTTCATAACTAATATCCAATTTGCCGGTAAGTCTCGATTGGATTTGCTGAATCAAATTGCATATTCTGGAATTATCAGGTTTGACGTGAAAGTCTTGAAAAAGGGTGTAGATGTCTCTTTGGATAGATTTCAGTGAATCCTGAGAAATCTTTCTTGCGTTCTTCAAACTTTTGATTTGCTTCGCCAGACGATTCCAGACCTCCAATTCCGTTTCCAATGGACCCGATTTTTTGAGTTGGTTCGCAATTTTCTTCTCAATTTGAGAAAGTTCAGCCACATCTACTGTTTCAGAAGATTTCAGTTCAGGAACAGGCCACTTGGGATTGATTTCCTGTTCGATGAAAGCCTTGCATTCGACGCTTATCTTGCTAAGTTCCAGATTGGAAATTTTGTTCGCGATTTTACAAAGTTTCACGATACAAGAAGAACATTCTGTGATCCGTTTTTTGTTTTCCTGATTTTCAAGTACGTTACCAAGCCACTGAAAACAGTGGGCCAGACACTTTACAATTCGGAAGGAATTAACGGCTTGCTCTTTAGATTTAGGAGTGATGTCGGGAAGCCCCATAAACAGCGATGTTTTGCAGGCAAGTGAACTGCTCTCGTCGATGGCTTTCTTATGAAGCGAAACTTCATGATCCTTTTTAATCTTCGGAAGGGGCTTGGGATCTTCTGCAGGTTTGAGGGTGATTTTGACTTCAGGTTTGACTTCAGGTTTGACTTCAGGTTTGACTTCAGGTTTGACT
>SAMEA3663299__coassemble_86_pt1 | contig 59453 bp, 39 predicted proteins | sample SAMEA3663299__metabat2_low_PE_003 | metagenome-assembled genome bin SAMEA3663299 (sample SAMEA3663299) | pig gut metagenome | biome: pig gut; feature: pig-associated habitat; material: faeces | place: China | collected 2013 | reverse complement strand
ACCAGCCGATGAATCAGGGCATGAACCAGCCGATGAATCAGGGCATGAACCAGCCAATGAATCAGGGCATGAGCCAGCCAATGAATCAAGGCATGAATCAGCCGATGAATCAAGGCATGAATCAGCCGATGAATCAGGGCATGAATCAGCCGATGAATCAGGGCATGAACCAGCCGATGAATCAGGGCATGAATCAGGCTCCTGTTCCTGAAGCGCCGAAAGCTCCTGAGTCTGCGCCAGCAACACCTCCCACACCGCCGGCTCAGCCTCCGGTCCAGCCCCCGGTTCAACTGACGCAAAAGCCAGCAGCCCCGGCCGCGCCTGTTGAAGCGCCAGCGCCTCCCAAACCTTCTGCGAAACAGCCAATTCCGAAGCCCGGAGCGCCTCGGCTCGTTCAAAAACCCGCATCGCAAATTCCCCCGCGTCCGGCTCCTCCACAGGGAGCTCCCCGACCAACGGCAGCCCCGGTAAAGCGTCCAACTGCGCAAGTCGCTCCACGTCCGGCGCAGCGTCCGCCGCAGCCGCAGGCAGAAGCTCCAAAAGCCCCACCGCAGGAACAGAAAGGAATCCGTGTGCGTCAGGTGGTCCAACGTCAGAAAAATGCGGAACCGGAATACCGGTACAAAGCGCCGGAAGCCCGTCCCCAGATTCGTCCTGAGATGGATCGTCCGGAACGCTGCTACTGGGGATTCCCGGAACTGCCGCCGTTTACGTGTGACGCCCGGCCGATGCGTCATGCTCCGGTCATTGACGAAAAAGGACGAATGGTCATGGTTTCGCAGGGGAAACTCTTCTGCCTCGATATTTCACGGCCGGAACCAGAGATCGTGTGGGAATACATGATTCAATCGCACGTTCCAGGCCCGATCGTGGTGGACCAGAATGGTGACTATCATCTGCATGCGATGGACGGTTACTTGCACATTGTGACAAAAGACGGCAAGCAGTCGTACCGCCCGATCCAGGTCGGCGAACCTCTTGGTTACGCGGCTCCGGTCGTGGATGGATGGGGCAATACGCTCATCAGCGGTTACAACGGCGGCCTGATCCGCGTCAATTCCCAGGGGCAGAAAGACTCCCGTATGTATTTCCGTTCCCGTGCCAAACTGGATTCAGCGGGCGTTATCGCGGGAGGGGTCCTGTACATTGGTTCGGAAGATGGTTACCTGTTCGCGATCGATCTCGACGATGCGGGTGGACGCTCGCTCTGGGATCAGGGGAAAGAGATCGGTTACGCTGGCGGTTTCCTGAATTCCTCCCCCGCTATTGGGCAGGATGGGATCATCGTCGTGGCCACGCGCGCCGAGAAACTCCTTGGTTTCACTTCCACGGGCGACATCGCCTGGACGTGTTATATGCCTGGTCAGTTGCTTGGTTCCCCAGTGATCGACTCGAAGGGGAATATTTATGTCGGCGCGAGCCTTTCGACTCGTCAGGGAGCAAAAGGGTATCTGGTTTGCGTGGATGGCATTTCGCACAAGATCAAGTGGCAGTACGAAACTGACGACATGATCGAATCCACTCCGTGTATCGGCGATGATGGAACGGTTTACTTTGGGAACAACGCGGGTTGGCTATACGCCCTGAACTCGCGTGGTGATCGTAAGTGGTCCGTCAAATTCGAAGCTGGAATCCGGTCTGCCGGAACGATCGTTGCGCCAAACCTTTTGGCTTTCGCGCTCGACGACGATGTTTTGGTCGGTGTTCGTTGCGAGTCTGGGGAACTTTGTGAATCCGGTTGGCCCAAGCTCGGACACGATAATTACCATAGTTTCCTCGGTCCCGTGGCTCCGCCGAAACCGGTTTCGGAAAATGCTCCGGAGTAATTCCCGTTTTTTGCCTGAATCGCTGCTGAATTTCCGGAAAAGTTCCGTCAATATTTTTCAGGACGGCTACTTTCCGGGAGTTGTACAGAAAATTCAAGTGTAACGTCAGTGGATGCAGTTTTGCGCCGCTGACGTTCGTTTTAAATAGTCTTTTAAACGGTCCTGAATATATGAAAACGCCTCTTTTTTTCGTTCATTGTACTACTTGCGGCGCCCGAATCCGTTTTTTTGACGAGTCCCGAATTGGTCAAATCATCCCGTGTCCCAAATGCGGAAGTATGGTGATGGTTGAACGAAATACTGAGGAAAAAGAAAAGGTCCCAGGAATGGATTCTTTACCTGCTTCTGACTCTATCTCCGAAGATGATGTTCCTGATGAAAGCCAAATTTCCGGGAAACCGGCCCCGCCTGTTCCTCCACATCCTCCGATCCCGCCCGCTCCACCCCAGCCGCCGATCCTTTCCGAGCCACCGCATTTTGATACAGATCCATCATCTGAAGAGTCTTTTCAGTTTGAAGGGGAAATTGATTCAAAGATCAATCCCCGTCAAATTCTGATCCTCATGGCAGGAGTAGCCGCCGGGATTTTCATTTGCGCGACCGTTTTGTTTTTCATGTTAAGACCTTCAACCTCGAAAAACACGACTCGAAACCTGGAGCTTCCCTCTGTGGAGAAGTCCGAAACCAAAGACTCCGCGCCCGAAATGGAAACCGAAACGTCAGAAACCGAGCCCGAAATCAATTCCAAAACGGAAATGCCTGACACCATTGAAGACCCGATGGAAACTAAAAATGAGATGCAAATTCCAGAGACTTCCGAAGATGAAAATGCGTCCGAAGAAGGTGAAATTTCTGGGTTGATGCAAAGTTCCATGGGGAAAAAGCTCACAGGCACTTTGCCGGCAAAAGAAGTAAAGGAACCTCTGGACACCCAAGAGGAACCTGGTACCAACGAAGAAATTCTTCCTTTACCCGAAACTTCAGAGCCGGCTGAACCCCCTGCTTCTTTGGAAGTTAACGCAGAAACAGAGACGGAAAATTCTTCGATTGAGAACGATCCGGACGCGCTTCAATTCTCCCGAAAAAAGCGGAAAAGGTCGTACTCCGGTGACCCGGTACTCGATTTTGACGAAGTGACTCGTGAAGTGGAAACGTCCGACGATCCCTCCGTCGAAAAAACCCCGAAAGCTAGCTCTGAGGAGCCGATCAACGTCCCGAACCCCACAGATGAAACCGTCGAAGAATCCCCCGCTGCGCCGGTTCTTCAAGCCTTCCGTATCCAAACACCCGCCATTGAGTACTTACCCCACGATGCCGCGGCCAAACTCTCCGTTCCTCTGGAATCCATTTCCATTCAAAAGAGGCCCGTGACGGCACTCCTTTTAATGGCCACGCAAATGAGCGGCGAAAGACTCGCTGCGGACTGGCAGAAACTGCAAACTCTTGGGGTCACGATGGAAACACCCATCACGTTAAATCTGGAAGGAACGACTCTGCGTGAGGCACTCGATACCGGTCTTTATTCCGCGAATCTGGGTCTGATTCCTTCGGGACTGGCTCTGCGAATTGGAGGATGGGAAGCCGCTCAAGCCGCGCGTCTCGCAGCTGAACGTGGAGAAAAACCGGACAAACACGTCGTAAATCTGGAAGATCTGGCCGCGACTCTTAATGCCGCCACTTCCGGCAAGTCGGGACTGACCGAACTTGAGCGGCTGATTCCGCAGTTTGTTCATCCGGCACTTTGGGAAGATGCGAATGGGCCAGGACATTTAACGCCAAACGTCGCGAAATCCCGGGTCACGATCTCCAATCAATACCCCTCTGTCATTCAGGAAGTTGAACTCTTTTTCGACAAAATCCGGCGTGCGAGGAATATGGAAACGCGAACGATGCCGACCAATCCAGCCCAACGCCGGCTGAAACTTAATGATGGAACGGAAATTACGGACGGAGAGCCAATTCAACGCTATAAAATTTCAGAAAAAGCACGATTCACGCCCATCGACTGCGATCTGAGTGACGGTACAACACTCCGCCAGGCTCTTCAGGAGGTTATGCGCTGCGCCAATTCCAGAATCATTTTTGACGAAGAAGCGATTGCGCGAGTTCCGATCACGAATATTCTTCAGGACGCAGATGTTCCTGATTTTGAAGGAAATAAACCGAAACTTCCCAAGTCTATCCTGGATTTACCTTGTATTTACCGTTTCGAAGGAATTACGATGGAAGAAGCGGTCGGAACGATTTTGAAAAACGTACCCCTGTTATGTTATCCGGTCGGGGAAAGAGAATTTTTTCTCACGACCTACGATGAGGCGGAACGCAAAATGCTCGTGGACTTTTTCCCTGTGGGAGACCTCATCACAAACCCCAAAGCTGCCGGAACTGTTTTGAACGGAATCTGTGACACGATTGAGCCAAGATCCTGGACACGGAAAGGGGGAGCCGGAGCCATTTACTTCGACGTACCCTCTGGCGTCCTAATCGTGCGGCAAACTCCGTACATTTTATACCAGATTGAAATGTTTTTAAAACGTTATCGTTCGACCCAAAATTCAGACGAACGTCTGAAGGAGCAGTCCAAGGAATGAACACACGCAAGATTTCGCCTCTTTTAGGGATTTTCCTGCTTATTTTCGTTCCTCAAACCGTTTTCGGGGCCGAAAATGAGAGGATCCTTGAGCCGACCCGCTTCCAGGATGTTTCTTTACCGGAATTACAGCCGGAGGAGCAGGCTATTTTGGAAGAAATCTGCAATGAACTGAAAAACGGCGCCGAAAATCCTCGTGCCTGTTTTGAAGTTTTACGGCGTTTTCTCGTCCTGAGATCCGAAAAATTCGTGCGGGAAAATGAGGATTTCACTCTTCAGACTCCCAATCTGGAAAACTTTTCCACACTGGTTTGGCCTCCGAAGAACCCATCGGCTTACACTCTTCGGCAGAAGGTTTCTGAAAGGATCAGGGATTTTTTGGAAACACTTTCGCCTGAAACACTCCTCGCCTGGCGGGTTTGGGTCGATGAAAACGTGGAAGCGGTCCTGAATTCCACCTGGAAATCGAAGAATCTCCCCGCACCAGAGGAACTGAAACGTCTGATCCGGGAAAATCCGTTTTCTTCCTACGAGGCCGAATTTTGGGAATTGCTGGCTCAAAACGCCTGGCAGACCGGAAACGCGGTCAGAGCTGCTGCATACTGGGAAATGGAACTTCACGTTCGAGCCCTCCAGATGGAAAACCTTCCCAGGACGTTCTTCCTGAAGAAACTCCCGTCTGAAAAAACGGTCCGGGATCTCCTCCAAACTTCACAGCCCAATTCCCGGATCACCTCTCGCAATATCAGGAAATCAGAAAAAACGTGGCGGGTTTCCATGACGCGGATCCTCTCGCCAGAAGGAGAAACCGTCTTTGAGGACCTGCTTCCGGAAGACCAGCGTGGGCTGCTTTTCCCAGATCGAAAACGTAATTTGAACGCAGAAAATGAGGAAATGCCGCAATTCCTGACGTTCCCTCCCAACCAAAACTTACTGGTCGCCCGTCTGGGGACGAGGGTTTCTGTTTGGCCAGAGGAGGAACGCGAGACACGGCCGCAGTCATTCATCGTGGTTTTGGACCTTTCCCGAGGGGGACAGCTGGTCTGGATGAAACCCCCGATTTCCGTTAATTCGGCCTTCATTGGCAATCCACTGACGGATGCGAAGCGCGTGTACATTCCCACGCTTCGGCTCGGCAAAAACGCGCAGATCTCAGTGGACATTTACTCGCTTTCCGATGGAACCTTGCAAAAAATCATTCCACTTTTTGATGTGGGCCTTGCCGAAATCCAGAATCCCGAAAACGAAACCATTTTTCTGCCGATCGACTGGACGCAGGACGGAAAACTTCTGGTGGGCGGAGTCAGGTCTGGGGTTCAGATGGTTGTGGACTGATCGGGTCGTTTGCATAAATGCGGTTCATCGCCTCGATTTTCTCCCGAACTTCCTGACGAAGGGATTCCGGTTTAATGACTTCCACTTCCGGCCCGTAGCCAAGGATCCACCATATTATTTCCATTGTACCGGCCACTTTAACGTAATAATCCATTGAACCGTCCTCGTTCTTCCTGATTTTTTGAGTTTGATGCCAGTTGACGGCCGAAACATTTCGGGCGACTTTTTCCGTAAAACGGAGATGGATCTCCAAATCCTCCGCCCCGCGAATCATATTCCACGCATTACCCCGAAACGTACTGTAGTCCCAGTTTCCCGGAGTGAAAAACATCATATTCTCCTGAATCTCCAGAGAAATAATACGTTCCAGATGGAAAGTTCGAATTTCGTGACAGTGAAATGAAGACCGGCCCGTCACATACCACGCATGACGCATAAAGTGGACCAGATACGGCTCGACATACGTCTGAATAATTGTCTTATCGTGGATGCTGTCATAGGTGAGTTTAATTGAACGGCGAGTTTGCTGTGCGTGCAAAACAGCCTCAAAAAATTGCGCTTTTGTTCGATAGATGGAAGGCGCCAACTCCATGTGAAGCATTTTGGCATGGTCGTTGATTTCTTCTTCAAAAAGGCCATATCCAAGACAACGCATTTTCCGCATCGCGACCCCGGCCGAATCCAGATAAGGGATCGCACGACTGCTTTGGGAACCGAGCTGACAGAGTAAGTAGAGTGAAAGAGCCTCTATGTAGGTTAAATCGAGGGAACGGAAATAAATCGTTCCATCCGGGATAAAATGGATCTGGCCGTCTTTATTGGTTTGGATCGCGTCTCCGAAAAACTGACGTATATCTTCCAAATCCCGATAAAACGTCCGTTTCGAGTAGTCCGGATGAAGATTCAGAAGCTCTTCCTGGGAGCACCAGCGTTCCTGAAGAACCTTCAATATGGTCAGAATACGTTCTACACGATTAGAGGAATGTTCAGATTTCTTTTCGCCGGAGGGGTCTTCGTTAAACATCATTTCAGCGTTTCCGCAGAGGAAATGTTTGGAAGTGCCGCGTCCCAGTAAAGTAGAACTGGAACGCACTCACTTCTTTATCCAAAATGTTCCAAATGTCATCCGACGGCATCACCTGGAAAAACACCCGGGAAAACAGATTCGCGCAAACCGGCTTTACTTTTGTAGTTGACGAAGCAGCCAAATCACCGCGCCTTTTTGGGCGTGCAGACGATTGCCAGCTTCCGGAATGGTCACGCTCTGCGGGCCGTCAATAACTTCCGGCGTCACTTCAAAGCCGCGGCGGGCAGGGAGGCAGTGCATAAAGTAAGCATTCGGGCAGTGCTTCATCAATTCAGCGTTTACCTGATAAGCTGCAAAATCACGTTCACGCTGGGCTTTTTCGTCTTCCTGTCCCATACTGACCCATACGTCCGTATAAACTGCCACTGCATCTTCAACGGCTTTGACCGGGTCTTCCGTCACTTCGAAATCAGCTTCCGGCGCGTTTTCGTGGATCTGCTGCAGAATTTCATCGTTAAACTGGTATGGTTTCGGCGTCGCCATGGAGAATTTCATACCGAGTTTCCCACAGATGAACGCGAGGCTCAGCGCTACGTTGTTTGCGTCCCCGACCCAGGCGAATTTCTTGCCCGTCGTGTCACCGATCAGCTCGCGGAGCGTCATAATATCGGCCAGAGCCTGGCACGGATGGCAGTAGTCCGTCAGGCCGTTAATGACCGGCACGGACGCGTAACGAGCGAACTCCACGACGTCCTCGTGATGCTTGGCCCGAATCATGACCAGATCGACCATTTCGCTCATCACACGCGCGAAGTCACGGATCGGTTCACGCTTTCCGAAATCAACGTCGCCGGCAAGATAGATCGCGTGACCGCCCAAATGCGTCATCAGAGTTTCAAAACTGACACGGGTACGAAGGGACTGTTTCTGGAAAATCATTCCCATGACACAGTTCGGGTAAAGCGGGGCACGAACACCACGCTTCAGATCCTCTTTCAGGGTTTTCCCAATCGCGAGGATTTCTTCAATCTCACTGGTACTCAGATCTTTGAGGGTAAGTAAGTGACGCATTGCAGTCCCTTTCGATTAAATTAAATACAGGGAGAAAGAAATTATGAATATTTCTTCTCCCTTTTCCCCATATATGTTACAAACTCAAAATCGCATCGCTCATAATATCGCAACCCAGATTTACCAAATCCTCGGTGAGCGTAACGGCCGGGAGCAGACGCAGCACCGTACCGTGCGTGCAGTTAATGAGCAGACCGTTTTCCATGCACTTCTGAACGATCTGCGTGCCGTTGATGTTCAGCTCAACACCAATTATGGCCCCGCAGCCGCGCACGTCCGTGATGACGTCGGTCTTTTCTTTCAGGTCGAGGAAGCGATTCCTGAAAATCTCGAAATTCTTCTTTGCGTTTTCGAGTAGGTTCTGCTCCTCGATCTGGTGGATCGTCGCGATTCCCGCCGCAGCCGCGACAGGGTTCCCGCCGAACGTGGCGGCGTGCATTCCCGGACGCAGGTATGGCGCGAATTCTTTCTTTGTTATCAAAGCCGCCCCGGCGATCCCGCCGCAGATGGTCTTGGCGAGAGTCATAAGGTCCGGTGTCACTCCAAAGTGCTGATACGCGAACCACTCACCAGTACGCCCACAGCCGGTCTGGACCTCATCGAAGTGGAGCAAAATGTCCTTTTTGTCGCACAGTTCACGCAGCCCGACGAGAAATTCCCGCGGAGGAACGTTCACACCGCCTTCGCCCTGGATCGGCTCAAGCAGGATGGCAACAATTTCATCGTCATTTTCGACGATTTCCTTCACTGCGTCCAAATCACCATACGGCGCATAGACGAAACCTGGAAGCAAAGGCCCAAGCCCCTGCTGGTACTTTGGCTGCGCAGTCGCGGAAACCGACCCCATCGTACGGCCATGGAAACCGTTGAAAAATGTCACAATCTTGTAACGTTTGCTTTCGTTTCCGTACATACGGGCGAGTTTGATCGCGGCTTCGTTCGCTTCCGTTCCCGAATTGCAGAAGAAGCATTTCCCGCCGAAACTGCGTTCGGAAAGGAGACGCGCCCATTCACCTTGCTCCTGGGAATACCACGAGTTCGGAATGTGGATCAGCGTGGCGACTTGCTTCTGAACGGCTTCCACGACGTATTTCGGACAGTGGCCCAGCATGCCGCAGCCCCAACCGGGGAAGAAATCCAGGTATTTCTTGCCGTTTTCGTCCCAGATCCAGGAGTCTTCACCGCGAACGAGCGTGACGGGGTAACGAGTGTAATTCGGAATGACGTATTTTTCAAAGGTTTCGAATGTAGTCATGAGCAGTTAAATGAAAATGAATTTCTGAAGTTTTCTTTACTTAACGGGTTTATTTTCCTCTCCTCGAACGCACGATTTCCGTGCCGACGCCGCCGGTCGTGAAGATTTCCAGCAGGAGCGAGTGGCGCTCACGCCCGTCCACGATGTGGACCTTCCTCACACCTTTTTGAACGGTTTCCAGGCACGCCTGAACTTTCGGGATCATACCGCCCTGGATCACGCCCTTTTTGAAGAGGTCCTCAGCCATTTCCACTGTCAGCGTCGGAATGAGCGATTCCGGATCGTCGCGGTCCGCCAGAACGCCATTGATGTCGCTCAGGTAAACGAGTTTTTCGGCCTTGAATTCCTGCGCGATGACCATCGCCACCGTATCGGCGTTTACGTTGAGTTTCTGCCCGTCATCCGTCAGACACATGGACGGAATGACCGGGATCGTTCCCTTGTTCAGAAGGTCCGAGATCGTTTGTTTGTCGATTCGTGTCACGGTTCCAACGAACCCCAGATCGAGCAGATTGCCCTGTTCATCCTTGAGTTTCAGTGGCTCACCGAACGCGATACACTTCGTTTTGAAATTAAGAGACTGCGCTTTTCCGCCGAGGATCGTGATTTGTTCCACAAGACACTCGTTCACTTCATTGGCGAGGACCCGTTCCACCACTTCAAGCGTTTTCTCACAAGTGTACCGCCTTCCAAGCACAAAACGGGACTGAAGCCCCGCCTCGAGCATGGCGCGGTTAATGGCCGGTCCGCCGCCGTGGACCACGATCGGTTTGATCCCGACCGTTTCCAGGAAAACCACGTCTTCGAGAAGGTGCGACATGGCAAGGGGGTTCGTCATTAAACTCCCCCCGAGCTTGATCACAAATATTTTATCGCGAAATTCGCGAATCCAATGCAGCGCTTCAATGAGGACGTCTGCCTTTTCAACCGCGTTAAGCACTTTAAATCCTTTCAATTCATACAAAATTTGGATCGAATTATCCCTTATTTTACCACTCCTGCGCGTAAAGTCAAGGGGGGAGTTAAGCCAAATTTTGGAAAGGAGTGAGGAAGAGTGAGGAGTTGAAATGGAAGGCGGTAATGGAGCGCGGAGCGCGGAATTACGCGCCGGGTGAAATTGCCGCGGACCCGATGCGTAATTCCGCGCTTCGCGCTCCATTACCGCCTTCCATTTGACTACGCCGAAAGCATCATTTAAACAAAGCGGTAAGCGTCAACGCGGACCACGACTCGTAGCCGTCCAGGTCTTTCAGAAGCTCTTCGACCGGGTAGAAGCCCGTCTCCAAAACTTCGTCTTCATTCGGAAAAACCTTTGGTTCTGCGACGTCGATCATGTGTACCACGCCAAGGTGGACCTTTCCGACGTCGTTCGAATCGTCATTGATCAGACCGACGATGGTCTCCTTGAGGATCTCCGTCTCGATACGCACTTCCTCGCCGCGCTCGCGCATCATTCCCGTGTGGTAAACGGCGGAATTGTTCTCGGCCCCGGCACAGTCCACGTCGGAAAGATGGCCGCCGACCCCGACGCTGTGCTTGAGATGGAGCCGCCCCTCGCCCATTCCCGAGCCTCGCGTATAGCGGAAAATCATGGTCTTTCCCTCCGGCGAGATCCAGCGGAAGAGCATGTACGGGATCAGCTGTTTGAATGACGGATCCACCTCCGTAATCGGCCTGAAACGGAAACGAACGACCGATTCGTCGAGTATCTGGGGGATGTAGCGCTCAACGTCCGAGGTAAACCCCTGGAAGTAGCCAAGCTGATGAAAAAAGGAAGTCGGAATGACGAGAACGTTTTCGTTAGTCATGGGATTTTATGTTAAATGTCAGGTAAAAAAGGTTAGGATCAGGTGTAAATCTTGCGCCTTCTGGAGCTGGGGATATTCAGTTCCTTCCGGTATTTATTGATCGTTGTACGCGCAACATTAAGCATTGATGCGAGCTGGTCATCGGAAAGAGGATTCTGTTTGTCCTCTTTATCGATCAAAGCCAAAAGCTGATGCTGGACCGCATCGCGGGAAACGCTTTCATTCTCCGTTCCGTCGTCCTCGGTCTGGGCTTGTGTCTGGGACGGCGCCACACTCGCGCTGAAAAAGTCGGAAAGCGGGAACAGACCGCGCGGCGTCTGTATCCATTTTTCCTTTACCGCCCGGCTTACCGTTGAGGGATGACAGCCAATCGTCTCGGCGATTTGTTTTTCCGTCAAAGGCTTGAGAAACTGCGGGCCTTTTTCGAGGAATTCCGACTGGGCCTGAACCAGCGCATTTCCAACGGCGAGAAGCGTTTCACGCCGCTGCTCGAGCGCATCCAGAAGCCACCGGGCCGCGTTAAGTTTTTTGTGGACGAATTCGCGTTCCGAGTCTGTCGTGCAGCGTTTTCCGAAGTGCGTATTGATAGTAAACTCCGGCAGTCCGTGCTCGTCGAGGGTCACGTACCACTCGTCTTTTTCATTTTTCGCGCAGTAAAGGTCCGGTTTGACAGCTGTCCCACGAGGGCTGAAATCCCTGCCCGGGTTGGGGTTCAAGCGCTTCATCTGGCGCAGAACTTTGTAAATTTTTTCGACGCCCCACCCTGTTTCAGCCGCGATTTTAGGAAGCCGGTTCGACTCCAAATCTTTGGAGTACCGCGTGAGCAGGATCCGCATGGCGGCGTAGTCGGGAATTTCCTCCTCCTCATCTTCATCACGCTCACCGTCGGAATCCGATTCCAACTGCTTCAGCTTCGCGTCGATCTGGAGGAGAAGGCACTCTTTCAGATTTTGCGCCCCCACACCTGTTGGTTCCAATGACTTTACGATTTTCAGCGCAGCCTTCCCACGTTCCAGCCCATCCGGTTCCAGACCGAAAAGGTCCTCGATCGGCGTGACCAGAAACCCCTGTGCATCCAACGCATAAATCACCCGGTCCACATCCTGAATTTGCGATTCTGTCAGCGATAAAATGGAGAGCTGTTCGTGCAGAAACTCGGGAAGAGTCTGCAAATTGGTCGGGATATTCTCTATGAATTCCTGATGTCTGTCGCTGCTTTCCTCCTGCGCAGAACGCGACGGGCGGCCATATTGTTCATCGTAGTACGAAATATCATCCCGCATTTCATCCAGACGGGCGAAGCGGTCCGAATCCTCGTCCCGCCGTTCTTCCCGCTTCTCCGAGATGTCCGGTGGTTCTGATGTGTTTTCCTTGATCTCCAGACACGGATTTTCCTCGTACTTCTGCTCAAGGAACGTTTCAAGGTCCTGGCGCTGAAGCTGCAAAATCGTCATGGCCTGAATCTGACGCATTTGTTGAATCTGCTGCGTCGAGGTGGTCTGACGGAGGTCTGTGTTCTGGGAAAGGAAAGGCATCGGGTACAGTTTTGTGTGAGAAAATAAAGGAAAGGCTTCCCACGATCGTGATGAAGCCTTAAAGTTTAACTCGTAAAAACGCTTGGTCCATTTCAGTTTTGGGAGGCCCGGTGTCCCTTCAGCCGGGAGACGGAGGCCGTTCCCAATACTCCCATCAGGAGCAAAACCCACGTCGCAGGTTCCGGCACGTTGGCGGGAGACTCCGCATTGGTAAGGCTCAACAGGTATCCATTGTCGATTGGGGTCGTCAAAAGGGAAAAATCGCCGGTGCTCAAATTGTTCAATGTGGCAATCAGTTCTTCACTGGTGAGGATTTTCAGCAAGTCAAGTTTATCCTGGTCCTCCAATGCCGCCTGGATCTCCTGGGTTGCCGTTTCGTCTCCAATCAAATCAAGCGTCAGTGGGCCGGAAATGTCACCAGTAATTTCCAGAATGTCTCCGTCCAGAACGCTCGACCGAATCAAGTCGTCGTTCAGATCAATCAAATAGGACGAACTACCCGTTAAAGTGATGGGGGCGTTGATCGTCCCTACACCGCTCAAAATGGCGCCATCCTCAAGCGTGATTCCGCCCGGCGCAGTGAGCAGGCCGTTGACTGTGAGTTCCGCGCCGCTCGCTACGGTTACCGCTTGGCCGGAGGTTACAGAACCGGTCGAACCGATGATCAGTTTCCCTTCGGAAACGGTCGTCGTTCCCGTGAAGGAGTCCGTCCCGGTGAGGGTCCAGGAGCCTGCGCCCTCTTTCACGACGGAAAGAACGAGTCCACTGCTGCCGACTCTGCTGCCGTAGAGCCAGCCTGAGAACGTTGCGTTTTCACCCGCGGGGGTGGCTTTTCCCACCTTCAGCGTAATGTCGTTTTTCACGTTTGCGGCTCCCGCACGGAATTCACCGTTTCCGGAAAGCTCGCCCATCTCGTAAATCCCTGAATCATCTGCCGTGGAAACAAAGCAGAATCCCCCGCAGCTGTCCTGCGTCGTCCCGGCGTTTGAGACCTGGTACCTGGCCAACGGGCTTGTGGACGCGCCGCCTTTCAGACCGACGTAGGCGTTCCGGTCGGAAATGACGGTTCCTTCAAAGGCCGTATTGTCGCCTTCGAGCCAAAGCTGATTTGCATTGGATCCCCTTGCATTGGTGAGAAGCGTCCCGGTCCCCGAGAGACTCCCGCGAATGTAGAGTTTCCCGCTCGGGGTCACGTAAGAGGTCACGCCATCGGCCACTTCAACGTCCTGAAGCACGAAATCGGTTCCGGCGTACGTTCCGCCGTTGAGGATCACGGGCTGGCTCATGCTCCGTTTCAGGGTCCCGCCCGTGTTGATCCTGACTTCCAGCCCATTCTGGAAATTGCCGGTACCGGCCAGGGTCCCGCCGTTGTTCACGTTGACCGGGGATTTGTAATTCCCATTAATGGTGAGCGTTCCGCCGTTCACGTTGGTCTCGCCGGTGAAATCCTGATTGGCCGAAATGGTCCAGTTGCCCGTTCCGACCTTGGTGACGGAGATCTTCTCGTTTTGGGCAGAACTGTTCGGATTGTCCTTGATGAGCCCGTTGAATTCCGCGTTCGTGTTCAGTCCGCCGACTTCCAGCGTAATGTTCGGGCAGGTGTTGGCGTTGAGCGTACGTACCTCGCAGGCCCCCGTGGAGGTCAGCTCGCCGAACTTGAACGTCGCGGTGTCGCCCGTGGTCATGAAGACGAAATTCCCGCCGTTGGTGGACTGGTATTTGGCCGAGGCGCTGGTCGAGTCGGTCGAACGGAACGCGATATAGCCGCCGTTTTGGGCGATGAAGGTCCCGGTGAAAACTTTCCCTTCCGTGTTCGCGCTGCCGGAGAAGTGGAGCTGATTATTTGCGGAGTTATTCGCCTCGTAGGTGAGAGTCCCCGAGCCGGTGATCGGACCGGTGACGTTGGTCGTTCCGGAAAGCTGAATGGTGGATTCCGTCCCCGCGGCAAAATCGACGCCGCCCAGCGCAAAATTGGAGCCGGAGATCTTTCCGCCGGCGAAGTTGAGCTGGCTGATCGTTACGGCCTTCATGGAGGCAGTCGATGAAACGGTCCCGCCCTTGAGCGTGACGCTCGAGATCGTGGAGTTCGCCGAGGCGTTGCCCAGCTGGAGGTCTCCCGCCTCGACCGTGATCGGCGATTTGTAACTATTCTGAATGACCAGCGTACCGGCTTTCAGCGTCGTGGTGCCGGTGAAGCCCTGCGCTTTCGAAATGGTCCACGTGCCGGTGCCGACTTTTTCGAGGTTGATCTTCTTGCCGCCTTCATCCGAGAAGGATCCGGTATAGGTCCCGGTCATGGCCTCGCCGCCGACCTGGAGCGTCGCGTCTCTCGGCATCCCGGTGCTGACTCGAATGATCGCATTCGTGTTTGTGGAGGTGATCATCCCCAGCTGGAAGGTATAGTCGCTGTTGGTGGTCGAGAATACAAAGCCGGAATTTGACGTTCCCAATTCATACGTGGCTTTCGGACTCGCACCCTGGGGAGTACGGAAATTGATCCAGCTGGACGAAATCGTCACCTTGCCGGAAAACTCAGAAGCGTCGCCGAAGAAGTGGAGCTGCTCGCCGCCGGTTTTCGTGATAGTGCCATCACCCGTAATTGGCCCGGTCATGATCAGTCGGGTAGTTGTTGTGATCTCGTTAGTTCCGCCTACGATCACCACGTTGGGGAGCGTTGTTTCGCCGCCCGAGACCGTGAGCTTTCCGCTGTCAAACGTCACGGTTCCTGAAGGAAGCGTTGACGGCGTGATCGCCAACGGATGATCCGCGTCGATCGTCACTTGCCCGCTTGCAGCGGCTCCGATCGCGAAGGAAACCAGAATCAAAACGGTTAAAATGCGATTCGTCTTAATCATTTTTTCAGTCCAATATTTATAACGAATGAACTCGATTTACTCTCTGCAATTTCCGAGCACCATCAGGGCGTAGCCCGTCACCAGGACCGGGCTGTTTTCCATCCAACGGCGGTTCGTGTTGGCCCAGGAGCCGTCCTCGGCCTGGCGTTTGACCAGTTCCGCGACGATTTCCTGCCGCCAGTTGTGTTCCGTGCCGTTCGCGTCGGTGATCGTATCGGCGCCGTAAGCCAGCAGCGCCTTGGTCATGCACATATAATAGTAGTACAGACCTGCGTCACCCTGGCCGGGATTTTCCGTCACGCTGTAGCGTTTGGTGAGCCACGCCAGAGCGGTCTGGACGCGCTGGTCTTCTTTCGTCAGGCCGGCGTAGATCAGGCTCTTGAACCCGGTGTACGTCATCGAGCCGTACGTGCTGAGCGACTCTTTAGAACGCCCCATCGGCCCCTCCGCTTTGGGGTCCTGCGAGTCGATCACGTACACGAAGCCGCCGTCGCTGTTCTTGGCAAAGGGGAGCGCGTTGTGCTCGGACTCCAGCCCCTGGCACCGCGAGACGAAAATGGTCGCTTTCTTTACGGCCTCATCGTCCGGCCCGGCGCCCAGTTCGTGCAGGGCCTCGAGCATGAACCCCGTGTTGGAAAGGTCCGGACGCGACATTTTGCCGCCGTAGCCCGAGCCGCCGTATTTGATGTCGGACGGGTCGAGGCCCTCCGATTCGTCCCACTGGTACTTGCGGATGTAACGTTCCGCGTACTTCAGGATCTCGTCCAGATCGCCGCGGCCGGCCTTCTTCGCCTTCGCCAGCGCACAGATGCCGATGCTTGTTTCGTAGTTTCCGAAGCCCATTCCCGGGTTCACGATCGCGCCGTCGGGCTGGGCCTGGGACTTGAGGTAGTCGATCGCTTTGGCGAGCATGGGATCATCGATCGGCAGACCGTTGCCGAGCATGCCGAGGATCGCGATGCTGGTCAGCCCGGTCCCCATCTGACTGCTGAAGGAGCCGTCCTCCGCCTGCACGGTGCGCAGGTAGTCGATCCCCCTTTTCGCGGCGGCGTCGAGCGCATCATCCGCCCGAACCGCCCCCACTGCGGCAAATAACACAATAAACCCCAGCGCGAACGCCGGGCACAGGGTGAAAATCTTCTTCATCGAAAAATGCTCCAAATCAGGTTTTGATGGAAAGTCTGACTTTAATCATCCTATAGAATACACCAAAAGCCGAAAATTTCAACCCTTTTTCTGAAAAAAAACAGGAAAAAAACGAAAATCGGGGAAAAATTCCCCCCCGGTTGAAAAAGTGAGGGGGGGGAGGAGATAATAGAAAAGTGGCACAGAAAGACTGGGGTAGTTCCGTAAATGCACTGTTTGATTCCTCCCGGTGCGTAATTCCGGCCTTTGGCCTCCATTTACCGTCTTCCATAAACGACACTGAAAGCGTCGTCCCCACACTCCTCCAACTTCATCAATGAGGAGGACTTCAATATTCTAAACTTTTTTTCAAATTTTTTCAAAAAAATTGACCCCAAAGTAACGATCATTCGTTAATTAATGTGGGGACTTTGGGGAAAGTCTCATTCTGACTCTTACACAAAGGGGAAATTTATGTTGAAGAAAATCCTGTTTTGGACCCTCGTGATTCTGATTCCATTGGGTTTGTTCGTCTGGTGGAACTGGTTCATCGAAGTTCCGCTCGAAATCAGCCCGAAAACATCACTTCTGACCTCCCCGCTCACGCCTGACGGGAAAAGAGTAGACTATCCGGTGTGGTTAAGCACTCTGTATCCTGAAGACTTTCGCAGCGAGCGGAACGCCGGCTGGCGGATCCTCAAAGAAATTGATTTGAGGAAACTGACCATTTATGATGACAAAAATATGAAGCCGTTTACGCAGGAATCATGGTCTGAACTATGCACCAGTATGGACCTGGATCCCAATGCGCCACGGCTGCACTGCACGAGTCTCGACGCCAATGCAATCGAAGAATACGCGAAAGTTAAAAAACCAGACGATCAAAATTTCGTCAGCGAGATCCTGCACGACTGGTTCGACAATGATTTCCGCTGGAATGACTTTATCACGAAGTACGAAGATTTTATGCAGTTTTGGGTGGAAGAAAACGCACAGGCACTGGATCGGGTCGAGGAAATCGTCCTGGACCCGAAGTCCGAGTACGTATTTTTCCCTTTACGCGAATTATACCCGAACGCGCCGCTTTATAATTGGGTAAATCCTGTAAGTGATGGCATGTTTGCCCTGACCACTTCTTTGCGCGCATACGCAAGATGGAACTTCTTTCAGGGAAATACAGAAAAAGGGATCCGGTGTGCAGAGGCCGCGAATCGGCTGGGTGTGTTGACACGTAAGGTGAGTCTGGGGCTGGAGAACAAGTTCACGGGGAGCATGATCCAGAACAGTTTGGTAAAGATCCTGTTTGCAGAAGCCAAAACTCCTTTGACTGCTGAACAGTGGAAGAGGATCAGCGAGCTTCCTCTTTACGAGTATTCGCCGGAAGAATACTTGCAGTTGATGAAAAATTTTCAATTTAAGTTCAATATGTGTGGTGTTCAGTATCTTGCAGACCGGGCTACTCGGCATGAAAACTGGCCTTTCATTTTGGAAGACGCGGAGGGAGTCTTGTTTTTCAACCAAGGTTACGACTGGAACCAGATTGCGCGTGAAATCCTTCAAAGCCAAAAGGAAGTGGAAGAAAACTTTTTAAAGGACCCTTGGAATGGGACTTTGATTTTGAGTACGACCATCAAAGACGAGCCGACTTCGGAATGGCAGATTTGGCGAAGAAGTCATTCTATCTGTCGAAAGACCCGTTCCCATGCGCTGGCGCAACTCCTATTGTATTTTTTTTCCCAGAGAATGAGTACCATTGAGAAATTGAATCTCACTCAAATGGATCATACTCACCTTTTCCGGCTGTTTTGTGCCTTCCAGCTTTACCGGCTTGACCACGATGGTCAGCTTCCGCCTGCATTTACGACAGACGCGGAGGGGAAACTGCTGCACTCGTGGACCGTTCAGCTTTTGCCGTACCTCGGAAAAGAGGCGGAGGATCTGTACGCCAAAATCCGGCTTGACGAGCCGTGGGATTCGGAATGGAACGCCCAGTTCCACAAGCAAATGCCGCGCGTTTTCGCGTCCTCAAGAGAGCCGGGGAGCCAGGAAAACACGAGTTTCTGCCGTGTGATTCCCGAAACGGACGAGTGTGATTCCATTCTGTTTCAAAATTATGAAGCCAAAAACTGGATGGATCCCTCGGCATACATGGCCGAAAAAGATATGCAGGAACTTCGGGAGAAAGACATTTTGACGATTCTGATGAAAAATGGAGTCTTGGAAGGAGAAAAGATTTTTTAAAGCCGGCATCTTTGAGGGGATCGCCCGAAGGCCAGTGGAGTTGGTTAACTGGTTCTTTGACACCCCTTAGTCGCACCTCATGCGCCAGCCCTCTCAATGAGGGGGCTTTTAAATGACGCGGGAAACGTCGTCCCTACATACCGTTATTCACTCACGGCTATTAACATTCAACCCCGCCGGGATTGCTGCGGCCGGGCCGGCCGCGGACGGCGAGCCGCCGTCCTTCCGGATCTAGTTTCGGCTCACGATCTCGTCGTACTGCTTGCTGTGGCGCTTGATCAGGCGGTCTGTGAGGGCCATCTGGACGATGATCTCCTGGACCAGTTTCTCCAAAGAGCTTCCCTTTTGGTAATTGGCGCACTCGATGAAATCGACGCGCTTTTCCAGAAGCAGATTTTCGACCTTGGCTTTTCCTTCTCTTCTCACCCCTTTGGGAAAGACCGCGATCGATTTGCCGCCGTGGACCCGGACCAGTTTCATGCAGGGCACATCGGTCAGGCCGTCGCCGAAGTAGATCATGTTCCGGAACGGAATCGCCCGCTGGTCCTCCTCGACGTATTTGTTCAGGGTGGTATTGTCGGACGGGTCGAGCACCCCCTTGTTGATGCGGAAAAGAAACTGTGTCTTGGTCGTGTAATTCACCGCCATCAGCGGCCAGTCCGCCACGCCGTTTTCGTCGTAGTGGAACTCGCAGGCGAAGACTTTTTTGAACTCCCTGTAAATGGCCGAGCCTTCGATGATCTCGGAGAGGCCCGACGAGATGATGTAGTGTTCCAGCGTCACGTTCTGCTCTCTCGCGAAGGCGTTCATCCGGGCGAACCAGTCCGGAACTCCCGGGAAAAACTCGATGCTCGCGCCAAGCTCGACGAAATTCTCCCGCCGGATCGCTTTTCTGGCGGCCTGGGCCGAGCGGACCATCGTGTACATGTAGGCCAAAATCGAATCCATGCCCAACTCGGCCGTCAGTTCCGCCGAGCGTTTCCAGAAGTCCTTGGCCTTCACGCCAATATTGGGGATGAACCCGTACTCCTGCATGTCCCGCGTGCAGAGGGTTTTATCGAAATCGTAGATCAGCGCGATGGTCGTTTTTGGGGCCATGATCAGTTCCTTTCGTGAGGCGTCTTACTCATTCCCTTGCTCCTGTAGTCCGCCCTGCATTTCGAGCATTTGCTCCCAAACGTGCGTACGCGTCTGGGCCGGGGCGGCTTTTGAGCCTTCACTCGTGCCGGAAGCGCCGTAGGTGTACGACCCGCCGCCGTGCTGGACAGAATCGCGGCCACGCATTAATTCAGCCGGTGACTGCGGCGCAGGAGCGTGGATCGGCGAGGCGGTGAGGCCCGCGCTGACGTTTCCTCGCTTCAGTTTCTCGGCACTCGACTGCCCGGGAGCGTAAACCCGGCTGATGGAACTTTGGCCCGGGGCGTAAACGGGGCCTTCGTTCGTGCTTTGCCCCGGTGCGTAGAAAGCGCTTTGTGCCGTGTTCTGGCCCGGCGTGTAAATCACCGCTGGCTCGACGGCAGGCGCTGCAGTTTCAGCGGGCGCACTGTTTGCAGGCTGTGGGGCCTTTTTTTCCTCTGGAGGCATTTCCCCAAGCGCCTCGCCAAACGAACTCAAAACCGCGTTCCAGTCCGTTTTGCTTTTGCGTTTTACGGTTTTGGGTTTTTCCTCATCTTCACCGGAGACCTGCTGAACGGCTTCCGATTCGGCCCCAGCGTCTGTTTCCGCGGCGGCGGGGAGAACGTCAGGCTCGTTCTGAACATCATTTTCAGGGGATTCAAGCGGTTCTGCGTCTTCCTCGTCGTGTGGAAGAAGGAGTTTGTACTGCGGTTCCTGCGGGGCTGCAGGCGCTCCCGGAGCCACTACACCACCTGCGACGTACGCACCGTTTGGGGCCTGATTTCGCGGGTAACATTCCGGGTAAAGGTTTTGCGGGTAAAGGCTTGGATCCACGCCCCACATTTGGCAAGGGCCAACCTGAACCGGAGCGGAATGGCTTGAAATCCGCACCAGCCCACGCTGGGTCGGCGTGAAAACCGGCGCGCCCGGCTGAGGCGGAAGCAGACGATCGCGCGGAATGACGTATTGATTTCGAGCGACCAGGTAAGTCCACGCAATAAGTATCTGGTACGTGGCGTAGTCCTGATTCACGAAAACCGTCCGGCCATCGTTTCCGTGCGGCGTCACAGGTTTCCGCAAAAGCGGGCTTTGCTCCGGCTGAGCAAGATTGATCTGCTGAACGGAAGCGTAGAGATTTTGCAGTATCTCGCCACGTCCCATTTTGGGATGGATCCGCAGTAAACGGTACGGAGTTTCCGTGTTCGGACCGTGGCAGTCGGCCATCATACAGTTCTTTTGAAGGATCGGCTGGACTTTCTTGCGGAATACCTCAATGGATTCTTCCGGGATCGACGCGGCAAAACGTTGGAGTTCCGCATAGGTCGGGCCGGTTTGATTGTGCGCGGATTCTTCAGTCGATTCTGCTTCCGGGTTTTCCGATGCGAACGCCTCACGTTCCTTTTTGTTTTTCAGAAAAGTCAATCGTCGGTCAAAAACCTCGGCCATGGGATGATCCGGCGCGTATTTTTTCAAAAGTGCCAGTTGCTCCTCTGCCTCGTTTACCAGTTCGTACTGAAAACACCAGCGCAGAAGCTCGCATCGTTTTTCCAAATCGTTCACAAAAACCTGCGAGGCTTTGAAATCGTAAATCTGGCGCAGAGACTCGGCAATTTGGGAAACCCGGTTCTGCGGAATGACCACCGTCCCCGTTTCTGTCGTGATTTCGTACTGATCCCCAATGAGTTTCAGGTCTCCGAAAAGTATGGAGCCGTTCAGGAGGGCGATGTACCTTTTGGAAACCTTTGCCGTGGGTACTGCCGGTGGTTCTGGCATGGGTTCCGCACCGGGATTCTGTTCCAGAAGCGGCGCCTGGGAAGCGTAAAGCACGGTTTGCTTCGGCGATTCTCCCCGCACGGATGTCACCGCTAAAAGAAAAATGAAAACGAGCGCAAAATTCAGGCCGGAAATTGATTTCATCATAAACGGTCTTTCGGAAAATGAAATTTCTGTATTTTTCTTTGTGTTGATTTTATTTTTATTGGAAATTTTTGTCAATAGTAATTTTTCACCCTTGCATTTTTTTGAGATTTGGGTAAAATGTTGGATATGGGCTTTACGTGCGTATTCTCGTTCATCAGAAGCAACTCAGAAAGAAAAAAATGCCGGACTTCACTTTTTCGCCGATTTTGGCCGTTAATCACTGGATTTGGTTTAATTTCCAGACTTTTTCTTTTGTGGGGCTTTACCTCCTTGGTGCGCTTTCGATTCCATTGGTGATCTGGCTTCTGCTGAAACTTCCTTTTCCCCGCGCGATGATAGGTCTTTCCGCGATCGCAGGAAATACAGCCCGCAGCGTCATGAAACAGCCGATTTTCTCAATTCTCATGATCATCGGAGTGATGGCGGTCCTGATTTTCCCGTGGATACCTTATAATACGCTTGGCGAAGACGTAAAAATCATGAAGTCCCAAAGTATGACCATCATTAAAGTCCTGGGCATTTTGCTGGCGGTCTGGTCAGCGGGAGTGGCTATTTCCGAAGAAATCGAGGAAAAGACGGCGCTGACGCTTCTTTCCAAACCAATCAGCCGGCGTCAGCTCCTCATAGGAAAGTTCCTTGGGATAATTCTCGGTGTCTCGATTTTCTTCACGGCTTTGAGCACCCTTTTTATGCCGACGTGCGCTTTTAAGATGGTCCACGACGCTCGTGAACAGTGCAAGGAGGAACCGCTTACGGAGGCTTGCCTTGAATCTATGCAGACGACCGTACCGGGGCTGGCCCTTTCGTTCATGGAAATCGTGATGATGACCGCCGTGACGGTTGCGTTGGCGACGCGTCTTCCCATGGTTCCAAACCTGATCCTTTGCACGACGATTTATGCGCTGGGGCATTTGATCCCTCAAATGGTAAAATCCTCCATAGGACAATTCCAGATAGCGGGTTTTCTGGGGAATCTGCTTTCGGCAGTTCTGCCGGTTTTGACCTACTTTAACCTGGAAACGACCGTTGGCGGGGGGGCGACCGTCTCGACCCAATACCTGCTCGGCGCACTGGCCTATTGCTTCCTGTACTCTCTGGCGGCACTTTTCTTCGCTTTGATTTTGTTCGAGGATCGGGATTTGGCCTGAGTTTTCCGATTACGAAGAATTTTCGGGGCGTAGAGGGGACGATGCGCTCCGAATTATCTGGAATTGCCTCTTATAATTCATACAAAGCAAATAATACGAAGCCTGAATTATTTCTAAATAATTCTGACATTTTTTTACGATAGACAGGAAGGTAGTGAAATTTGCAATTCTTATTTATCCCCAGAGTGGAGTTTAATAATGAAAAAAAAGAAAAGAGGAGTCATCACTTTTGAGTGGATTGTCCTGTTCTCACTCTTGTTAGTTGGTATTATTGGTGCTGTTGCGTCGATTCGCGACTCGTTAATTATTGAAACGACTGAAGTCGCGGACGCAATCTTGCATAATAATAAATCCTACATTATTTCTCCGTCAGCGGAAGTTCAAGTCTCTTATGATGGACGTGGTGACGAAATAATATATACAATGCCAAGTTTCTCGGCCGGTTCGCATTACATTGAACCGTTTATTCCGGGTAATTCGCACCGGGTCTTTTTGGATTTGGAAGAAAATCCGGGTGGTTGATTTTTTACACGAACAAATCAACACAGTACGTAAATTTACAATATAAAAAAGAATCTGGTGGGCCAGATTCTTTTTTTTGAGTTTTTCCTTCAGCTTCCTTCCACCGTTATGGAGTCATTTTATGTTTTTGCTTGAAAGTTACCCAATCGCGGTCCTTTTTTGTTTTATCACGATGCTCTGCTGGGGATCGTGGGGAAATGCCCAGAAAGCCGCTGGCAAAACGTGGCGTTTTGAACTTTTTTACTGGGACTACGTTCTGGGAGTTCTGATTACTGCCCTGATTTTCGCGTTCACGCTCGGCTCAAATGGTGAATTAGGCCGTTCATTTATCGCAGATATTCAACAAGCGTCTCCGAACGCACTTGGCTCGGCTTTCCTGGGGGGTGTCGTTTTTAATATCGCGAACCTGCTTCTCGTCGCAGCAATCGCGATCTCAGGGATGGCCGTTGCGTTTCCGGTTGGGATCGGCCTGGCACTGATCCTCGGCGTGGCGTTGAACTACTTCGCGGACCAGGCCGGTAATCCAGCGCTTCTCGCCGGCGGCGTGGGGCTCGTGGCACTCGCGATCGTGATCAATGCCTTGGCTTACGGGAAACTTCCCAAACCGGAACAATCGGGGGCGAGCAAAGCCAAGGGTCTGATCCTCGCGCTCATCTGCGGTGTTTTAATGAGTACTTTCTACTATTTCGTTGCGGCTTCGCTGGCGAAAGTGGAGGTCGGAACGGAAACCGTGGCACTCACCTACGCAAACCTGGCACAGGAAAACGCAGTACTTCAGGCCGGAAAATTGACTCCGTACAGCGCAAACGTCGTGTTCGCATTGGGGATTTTCCTCAGCAGTTTCCTCGTGGTCACGTTCTTCCAGATCAAACCGTTCGTAGGTGAACCGGTTTCGCCGTTCGCGTTCTTCCGCGGTTCCTTCAAAGAACATTTCTGGGGCTGGATCGGCGGTTCCATTTGGGCGGTTGGAATGACACTGAACGTCATCGCTTCCGGGGTGGCTTCGCCTGCCATTTCTTACGGACTTGGCCAAGGGGCGACACTTGTCGCTGCGATTTGGGGCGTGTTCATCTGGCGTGAGTTCCGGGAAGCTCCGAAAGGAACGGGGAAACTGCTCTTTGTGATGTTTATCTGCTTCGTGACCGGAATTGGCCTGATTATTGGTGCAAAAATGTAAACTCCAAGGGGTTGATTTTCCGTGCAACCTTCAATATTTATGAAAACAAGGGGCAGCTTCACGTCAAGCCGGCCCCTTGTTTCTTTCAAACCCCGATTAATCTGAAAGATTCCCGAAAAAATCTCCAAAATTCCCAGGTTCCCACCCTTGCATTAAATTCTAAAACATCTATAATTAATAAAAACCTTTTTATTTAACTATCAATCCTTTGGGAGATTTCCTTATAATGAAACGAAACAGTATTATATCGGCATTTCTTTTCATCGGTACTTTATTGAGCGCATTGCTGCCAGTGGCTGCGGAAGAGTTTCGTGTGTTTTTCGGCTCCTATGATGCAGACTCGGCAGAGCCGGGAATTTATACATCCGTTCTGAATGAACACGCGGAAACACTTTCCAAGCCGGAACGGGCCGCAGAGGTTTCCAATCCGGGATTTCTGGTTTTCTCGAAGGATTTTCATTTTTTGTATGCTGTTTGCGGCAAGAAATATGACTCCCTGGCCGCGTTCAGTGTTTCGGACCTGAGCCAAGCGACCGAGTTTCCCAAATTGACCGAGTTGAATATACTCTCAGAATTGGGGAAATCGCTCTGTCACCTCACGCTGGACCCGTCCGGTAAAAATATTTTAACGGCGAATTATTCCTCCTCGGACTTCGCCCTTTTCCAACTGAAGGAAGACCACTCGCTCGGCGCCGAAACCCAACGCCAGGCTCTCGAAGGGAAAGGCCCCAATGAGAAACGGCAGGAAAAAGCTCATCCGCACAGTGTAAAATTTGGGGCGGGTAACCGGTTTTACGTCCCGGACCTCGGTACGGATCGAATCATGATTTATGAGCTTGATCCGGTAAAAAGCGCCTTCACGCCCAATGACCCACCATTCGCGCAGTGTGAATCAGGAAGCGGGCCGCGGCATCTCTGTTTCCTGCCAGACCGAAAAACGGTTTATTCCGCCAATGAACTGGCCAGTACGGTAACAGGATTTCAAGTCCGTAAAAACGGCGCTCTGGAAGCGTTCCAGACCATTTCCACCCTTTCGCCGGAATCAAAGTCAGAAAAGCCCAACTACCCGGCGGAAATCGCTTGTACGCCTGATGGAAATTTCCTCTACGTTTCGAATCGCGGCGACGAAAGCATCGCATGTTTCAAGGTTACGATGGATGGAACCCTCATTTTGCGCGAAGTCGTACCAGTCCATGGAAAAAATCCCCGTCATTTTGCTATCTCGCCGACCGGGAATTTCCTCATCGCGGCAAATCAGGACTCCAAAAATGTCACGCTTTTTAAGGTTCATCCCGAAACGGGAAAACTCACGTTTCTTTCGGAGCAAACGCTTCCAGTTTCACCGGTCTGTGTGCTTTTTGGCCCCATCTCATACAAAGATGCGGAAGTGGAGCTTGAATCCCTGAAAACCCTGAAGCCCGAACCGGTTTCTCCGAACTGGAATGTAAAAGGGGATTTCCCGTGGACAAAAACACTGAAACGTGTGCCGCAAATCAAGCCGAGTCACTTCCCGGAAGAGTTGATCCTTGCCCGCGTGATGATCGAAACTCTGGATGACCTGCAGAATTTCATCCAGTTGGGTTTCGAGATGGAAAAACGCTCGAATGAGGGAGAAAACCAGGATTTCGTGCGCGAAATGACCCTGCGCGCAGTAATTCAGCACGCCGTTTTTCTCACCGACCGTTTCAGTTCTTTATCTCAGGAACAGCAGCGTCAGCTCAAATCCATCCCGGAAAACATTTTGAAAAACCTGGAAAAAGCAATGGCATGGTCACCCAAGGAACCGACTTTGAACCTTTGCAGCGCGTGGATGACACACTACGCCAATCCCGCCAAAGATGAAAAAGATAATACCTGGAATGTCCTTATCACGAATCCGAAAGCAAAAGATTTTCTGGACTTGGGAATTGATTCCGCTCTGAAGGTTGAAGACCGTTACCCCTACCCGGAACTGCTGGCGAAATCCCTGATGGCTCGCGCGATTACTCAGGTAGATACCGCCCCCGATAAGGCTGTGGCCGATATGGAAAAGGCCGCGGAGGTAAATCCCAAACTTAAGGATCAGATCCGTGACTCGAAACTCCTGCTTTTCATCCATACGAAGAAGTACGACGAAGCCCTGAAACTCCTGAACGAGCAGATCGACGACCTGAAGAAACTGGACGTGAACGTCCCCCAGGCCACCGAGGAGGAAGACGAGGAAGAATCCGGGGAAGCGAAAAATGCCGCCTCGGAAGGAACACCTGGCTCTGCGGAATGGGTAAAAAAGCGTGAGGCGGAAAAAGCCGCGGCACTTTTCAAACTGCAAGCGTTTCGGGTCGAAATTCTTGCCGAGCAAAAACGTTGGGACGATGTTCTGAAAGAAGCAGAACCGCTTTTGAAAACCGATCCGGAAAATGAAGGGCTTTTACGGCTGAAACTTCAGGCGTTACTTTCAGAAGAGAAAATTGAAGAGTCGATCGAAATCCTGAACTTGCTTCTGGAACAGAATTCGCTCGATTCCAACCTGTATATTTTGCGCGGCCAGCTCCTTTTAGAGGTAAAAAAACCGGAAAAAGCCCTGGAAGATTTTTCAGAGGCGCTTTCTGTGAATGGTTTCTCTCAGCAGGCCTGGGATTTGAAAATCGCTACGCTGCTGGGACTTGACAGAGTTGACGAGGCTCTGAAAGAAATTGACGCGCGGCTGAAGGAAGAGCCTGAAAACGCGGAACTTATGGTTCAGGAAGCGCTCATTTACATCCAGAAGAAGGAGTACCAGACCGGTCTGAAACTGGGTCTTGACGCTGAAAAAGCTGTTGAGAAAGCTCTGAAGTCGATTTCAAAGGACGACGAGGAAAAAGAAAAACAACTCCTGGAAACCAGGAAATACGTCCTTCAATTCGTGGCAAACTGGTATCTGATGGCCGGGAAGCATCCCGAGGCAAAAGTTTACTACGAGAAATTCCTGAAGTTGGACGACTCCGACGTTTTGGTGCTGAATAATATGGCGTGGCTGCTCGCGACTTCGCCGGATGATTCTGTCCGGGACGGCAAACGGGCGATCGAGCTTGCGCAAAAGGCCGTGAAACTCTCTCCTATGCCGACTTACATCAGCACTCTGGCGGCTGCGTACGCGGAAACCGGTGATTTTGATCAGGCCCTGAAAACCATCGATGAAGGGCTCAAACAAACAGAAAACGACCCGAATATCCACGAGTCACTCGTCGAAGAAAAGGCCAATTACGAAGCCCAAAAACCGATTCGGGAAAGAACCGAAACGTACAATCAATGATGAACTCCAGAAGTCATTTGACTTGAATCAACGTACAAGGCAGGAAACGCAATGGCAGGAATTTTAGGTTTCGTCGGTTCCCCCAAGGCAGGAATTTTCCCCGAAATGCTTCGTTTCGCCCGGTTGCATCCGTGGTATGAAACCGCCGTTTCTGATCAGAATCTGGCGGCCTGTGGTCTGTCGGGGCTGGGGAACTGCGTGACACGCGAGACTTCGACCCTCGCGTTCTACGGTGAGATTTTCAACGTTCCTGCCGGAGTTTCCCCAGCAGATTTTCTGCTCGATGGTTTCCTGACCGGCGGCAAGTCGTTCCTCGCGACGGTAAATGGCCGTTTCCAGGCCGCGGTTTGGGACGCGGCGGCCCGTAAATTAACTCTTTTTTGTGACTTGTTCGGAACCCGGCCGCTCTACTGGACTCAAACGCCCGATGGGTTTCTTTTCGCGCCGCAGATCAAAACCCTTTTGCAGTGCCCGGACGTGAGCCGGTCCCTTAATCGGGAGGCCCTGGTCGATTTCTTCACGTGGGGGCAATACCTGCGCGAACGCACAAGCGTCGAGGGCGTGGAACTCCTTCCTCCGGCCGGTTTTTACACTTGGGAAGCCCAAACCGGGAAACTGACGAAGGACCGCTACTTCGCGTTCCCGATTGGCGAGGCTGGAACCCCGGAAAGTTCCGTCGAGGAAGTCGCCGAAGCGTTTCGGAACTCAGTCCTCGCTCAGACGCAAGGCTTTCCGATTTCAGAAAATGACGAAGAGGAAACCGGTCTGGGTATTTCCCTCTCCGGTGGTCTGGACGCGCGGTCCGTTTTGGGGATGATCCCGCCGGAACTTCAGGAGAGAATGACTTCTGTCGCTTTGGGTGTTCCGGGAAGTACCGACCATCGTCTCGCCACGGCGCTTGCGGAGCGAGCAGGAACGAACCATTTCAATTACGAGCTGAACACGGATTTCCTTCAGAATTACGACGACGCGCTCACCGAAATGGTGCGTCTGACGGACGGCCAGTACCTTTCCTCGAGCATCGTGATCCCAACTCTGAACTTTTACCGCGAAAAGGGCCTCAAAACCCTTCTGCGCGGGCACGCCGGCGAGCTGTTCCACATGACCAAGGCGTACGCTTTTTCGATGAAAGAAGCAGACCGCAAATCTATGGCGGATGGGACGCTTTCGCCGAAGATCTGGGCGTTTCAGCACCTGCAGGCGTTTATGCTCGATGGTGTTCAGACCGACCTTTTGCGCGGGATTTCACGTTTGGAATGCACGGAAATGGCCCGCAAATCGCTCAACTCCGCGTTGGATGACGTGGGCGGCGACTCGGAGCGCGAAAACGCAATCTGGAGGCTTTACCTCGCCCAGCGAGTCTTCCGCGAAATTCCGCTCTCGATGCGAAAATTCGACTCGTTCGTGAACGTCCGTCTGCCGTTCCTCGACCGGGAACTGGAAGAAGCCCTTTTCCGTCTCCCCTCGCGGTTCCGAATGGGGGAAACGATCCAGCGGTTCCTCCTGAAGAAATGGCGTCGCGACTTCCTGAAGGTCAAAAACGTGAACACGGGCACGTACATCGGCGCGCCGGCGATCTTCCAGAAATTCGCGGGTTTGAAGCAGCGCATCCTTGCCAAACTGGGCGTGAAAGGCTACCAGCCGTACGAGAAAATGGGCCTCTGGCTCCGCCGCGAGCTGAAACCGCTCGTCAGCGACCTCCTTCTGAAAGACGGCCTGAGCGACCGCGGGATCTTCAACCCGGACACGATTTCGGACGTCGTACAAAGCCACAATTCAGGCAAAAATCACACGTACCTGATCCTCGCGCTTCTGATTTTGGAAAAACAGATGCGCTTTTTGGAGATTTAACAAGATTCGGAGGGCCGGCGTCCCACCGGTCAAGTTAGTTCCTTTACTCCTTTCCACTCACCACCTTGCAGAAAGGTCCCGCCATGAAAAAAAGCATTTTCATCTTTTTGTTCTTCCTCACCGCTGCTCCTCTGCTTCTGGCCGAGGGCAAACGTCCTTACGAGATGGACTGGGCCAACCGGTTCCAGGACGAAGTTCCGGCTCTTGAGGATTTCGAGTCCGGCGAATGGACCGTCGAAACAAACGGGACCATCGCGTCCTTTGAGCTGACCAACGAGCAGAAACTTTGGGGCGAAAAAGTCGGAAAACTCACTTACCGCAAGGACCCGGACCCGGAGAAAAAAGCCTCCGAGATCATCATCCGGCCTTCCAAGCCGATTCTGCTTTCCGGGGATTTCGACGCGGTTTCCGTCTGGGTTTACGGGAACAACTGGGCCTGGGAGAAGCATCCCGACACGCCGTCGGTCACGATCCACGCTTTATTCTCCGTCCCAACCGAAAACGGTGAGAAAACCGTCCTGATCCGTCTCGGAACCGTGAACTGGAAAGAGTGGTTCCTCCTTTTCCGCCGCCTCACCCCCGAGCAGTTGGCGGACCTTCAGACGCCCGGCGCCGCGTTCACCGGTTTCCGAGTGGAAGGGTGCGGGAACCCCCAGGACCGCATGATTTACTTCGACGGCTTCGCGATCCGCAAAGACGTTCAAAAGCCGCTGACGTTCAAACCGAGGCCCAAGCGCGGCGTGGTCATTCCGCAGCAGATCCAGGGCGTGAATACGGGGGAAGGGACGCTTCCGTTCCCCACCCGGCCGGAAACGATCCTCCCGTTGAATAAAGTCGGGGATTTCTCAAACGGGATGAAAACCGTCTCGGAAAATAAAGAGTACGCGCTCACTTACACCGCCGTGGATGGTGGTCTTGAATTCCGTCTTGCATTCCAGCCGGACCAGAATCCGTGGTCCTGCGTCTCCGCGTCGTGGAATGGTTCCGAGCCGTTCTTCCCGCTGACGAACGGCGGCGTGACGGAACTCGCGAACCCGACGAAACCGCTGGCGCCCGCATGGAAAGTGACCTCCTGGAAACTCATCTCGCAGGAACTTAAAGGAAAGAAACTCGAAACCGTCTGGCTCCTGACCGCCCCAAATCCGGCTTCGACTCCCGGCGAGGGTGAACCCGCCGAAACGTCCGCCGAGGTGAAATATTCCTTCTCGATCCAGGGAAAATCGCTCATCATCGAGACTGAATCCGGCGCGGGTTCCGACTCCCCCAACGTCGCGAACGTCCAGTACGGCGTGCTGAAAACGCACGGGCTGGAAAACGTCAAAGTCTTCAAAATTCCGTACTACTCCTACGCCTACTCCGGCCCGAACCGGCCCGCGGCGGTCTGCTTCAGGCCGACGGACAACGAGCAGACGAAAGCCTTGCGTTCCACGGCGCTCAGTCCGCTTTTCCTCATGGGAAACACCGACTGGTATTTAAATAACGGAAGCAAAATTTACGGTCAGACGGGACTTTTGAAGGCGGAAGAGATCGCCCGCTATAACGGCGGCGTGCAGTACCTTCCCAAGACGGACGGGAAGCGTAATCCGTGCTACGAGCGTTTCATTCTGACCATCAGCCCGGACTTTGAGGAAGTGCTTCCGTACCTTCCCAACCCGATCTCACCGTGGAAGCACATCGCGGGCAAAAAGCACTGGATCGTCATTTACTCCAATCCGCCGGATCGTGAGACCAACAAAAAGCACTGCTTCGACCTATGGCGGCACGGAATTCGTGAACTCGTGATCAACGACCATGAGGTCTGCTTCCGTGACGGCGGCGAGAGTTTCACGTTCCGCACCCGATCCGCGCCCGCAAAAGGCGGTGACCCGAACCTCCGCGCGTATTCCGACTACGTGAACCAGGAGCTCGGTTTCGTGTACGGCCCGTACAATAATTTCACGGACTTTGCGCCGGTGAACGAGTACTGGAGCACCGACATGCCGTCACGCACGGTCGAAAACCAGTTCCAGGGCGCGTGGGCGCGCTGCTACGCCCCCAAGCCGACCTGGGCGGTCGAGTACTGCGAAAAACTTTCCCCGATCAACCAGGAAAAATTCCACTTCCGCACCGCGTACTGTGACGTTCACACGGCCGTGTCGTCCTCGGAACGCACCGACTATGACGCGCGTGTCCCCGGCGCAGGAACGCAGGCCGCGGTCTATTACGCCTTCGGTGAGATCATGCTCCTCCAGAAAGCCGCCTGGAACGGACCGGTTTACTCGGAAGGGAACTACCACTTCCCGTACTGCGGTCTGACCGACGGAAACTACGCGCAGGATCAGGGCTACAGACCAGCCGAAAACCCGTGGATCGTGAACCACGACCTGCGAAACATGCACGATAAATGCTGCAACTTCGGGATGGGAAGCCCCGGAATGTTCTACCCGCAAAAGTCGGAGCCAAAGCACGACACGCCGGAAACGAAAGACGTTCCGTCCGACCGTTTCTTCTGTGCGTCCATGGCGTTCGGTCATCAGGGCTTCCTTGCGACCCAATACGGAATGCGCGTCGCCATGCGCGGCTACTTCAACGCCCAGCAGCTCCAGAGCCGCTACACGCAGGTGAGCGCCGACCAGATCCTGTACTGCGCCGCTGACGGGTGCCTGCTGAACGCCTCCGCCGCGATCGCGTCCGGCGTTTCGGACCGTTCGCAGGTCGTCGTGAAGTATGCCGACGGAACCGTGATCTGCGCGAATGGAAGCATGACCGAGCCGATGGTCTGCGACTTCGACGGACGTAAAGTCGATCTTCCGCCGAACGGTTACACCGGCTGGACGGCTGACGGAACGGTTTACACTTTCTCGGGCCTGCGCGCCGGCAAACGATGCGACTATGCGGAGTCCCCCGAGTACGTCTTCCTCGACGGCCGCGACTTCATGCAGCGCTTTGAAAAGGCGATCGGCGCCGGCTGCGGTCTTTGCCGGAAAGTGGACGAAAAGCACTGGGAAATTCTGACGCTTGACGGCGCGCAGATGGGCTTCAAACTCCCGCCTGCCGCCAAAGTCACGGCCCTGAACCACGAAAACCAGGAGATCGGCCCGGCCGAATTCGACCTGGTGAACGGCTACATCTACGTGAAACCGGTGGACGGCGCGTTTTCGTATCTCGTGGAACTGGCGGACGATCCGGCCCAAACCGCTTCAGAGCCGTTGAAATGCGACCGCTGGGAAGTTCTGGCCGGGGAAACGGTTGAGATCCAGACCCCGGACGGCCCGGAGAAATTCACGATCCCGGCCGACGCTCCGCTTCATCAGCGCGTCTGGTTCACGCACGGCCCGAACCGGCTGGAATTCTGCCCCCGTCCGCTCGCCCAGATTTTCGCCAAGGCCGACGCGGAAAAAATCACGTTCCACGTGAAACCCAATTTCCCGCAGTACTCCGCACTGACGGTGGAGCTTAACGGCGAGAAAAAGACGGTGGACGGCGAGGGCGACGCGGTTTTCCCGACGGTCCTTCCAACCTCCGAAGATGCGCAAAACGCCACGCCTGAAACCCCGCTGGACGGCGTGTTAAACGTCACGGTCTCGAACGGAACGCATACGCAAAAGGCCGAATTCAAGACCCGATTCTTCATGGATTTCGAAAGGTTCGACTTCCCGATGGAATCCGGAATGACCTTCATCCAGTACCCGGGCAAGGAGCCGGAAGCGGAGAATACTCCCGAAACGGGCGCGACGTGGATCCCCCAGAACGGCATGGTCTGCGGAACCGTTTCCAAGTCAGGTTTCTTCACTCACCCGCCGTACAAAAAAGGCACGGGAACGATTTTCCGCGTGTGGGACGTGGATCTGGCGCGGGACTTCGCCGGGCCGGTCTTTTTTGACGCTTCGGTCGGTAAGAAAAACGATTCCGACCTGGGGGACGGGATACTTTACCAGATCTACGTTCAGGAACAGGGTTCTGAACCGGGCGAGTGGGAAAAACTCGCGGAAGTACACATTCCGACGCACGAGTGGAAGCCCATTTCTGCGGATCTGGGGCCTTGGGCCGGAAAGAAAATCCGCCTTCGTCTCGAAACCAACCCGGGGAAAAACACTTCGGGCGACTGGGGCGTATGGGCCGACCTGACATTCCGCACGACGGAGATGACGCCGATCTTTGAGATTGTGGACTGAAGAAGACTCAGTCCCATAAATAATCAAATACCCTTTTGGGGACTGATGTTTACGATGCCGAACAAACATCAGCCCCCAGGAAACAGGGCGAAACTGGGGGAGTACGGAAAATGTTTCGTTGAAAATTTTACATCCAAAATGGGTAAAAGGGTTTTCTGAAAATTTTATGATTTTTTGTGGAAATTTCCAGACTCCCCCTTGACATAATCCCAAAAATATGGTAAATTACGCGCACTTCCATGAAACATCAGGCTTTTTCTTTCGTTCGGTGTTTCTTCGGAGTACTTCATTTCTGCGGTCTGCAAGTACCATTTATTTTGATCAATCCGTATAATCAGACGAATGATCGATTCATGGAAAGAGCCTCTCGCTTTTTTCCGATTGACTTTACAGGCAGACAAACCGCTTCAGGAAATTGATTTCATTCGCATTTTTGATTCGTACTGCTAACTAAATTCATTTTGAGGACTTACATTTTAAGAATTTCTGTAGCATTTGGCTCTGCCGATGCTCTTCATTCTTGAGTAATTTCGATCTCAAATCGTCCTTAGTGGGGGACAAATAACACGAACATGATTAGAAAAAAAGTAGGTAATACCGCACGTGGTCAATTCACTTCCAGCGATGTGTCTTCTTATGGCTACGGCGATGTTGACGAAAACCGCAATTCTTCCTCTTTCGACGTCGAAAATGACAAAAAAGAGGTTATCGACGCCCTCGGTTTGGGGAATCCCAACAGGTACGCTGACAACCGGGATGATTACGACGACCGCTCTGATTTTGGGGAATCCCGCGGCGGTTACGGCAGTCGGGGCCTGGATCGTTCGGGTTACGACTATGGCGACCGGGGAAATTATCAGGATCGCGGCAGCTACAATGAGCAAAATTACAGCGAACGCGGGAATTATGGTGAACGCGGCGGCTATGGTGAACGCGGTGGTTACGGCGGACGCGGGAATTATGGCGGCGGGAACTACCGTCAGAACTACGGAAACCGCGGGAACTACGGAGATCGCGGCGGCGATTATGGCAATCGTGGAGGTTACGGCGAACGTTCCTATGGCGGCTACAGCAGTAACTTCCGCACTGGCCGCACGATGCGCCCGAGAATGAACAAAATGCGGACCAGCAACGATCCGATTGTCGCCGCGGATCCTTTCAAAGATGAAAATGGCGAAGAAGTTAATGAAATCAACATTTCCGGGATCCTTGAGCTTCACCCGAACGGCTACGGATTCCTGCGTGACCCGGCGGTGACTTACACGCGCCAATTAATCGACCCGTTTGTTCCGGGAAATCTCATTGAACATTTTGGTCTGCGCGAAGGTGTTTTCTGCACGGGAACGATGATCCCCGGCCGCAAGAATCAGGGGCCGCGTCTGAAGGAACTGCTCACAGTGGAAGGCGAACCTCCGGAAGAATATCTGAAAGTTCGTCCCTTTGATGAACTGACCGCCATCACCCCCGACACGTGGTACAGGCTGGAAACCGGCCAGGAACCGATCAGTACCCGCGTGATGGACCTTCTGACGCCTCTGGGCCGCGGCCAGCGTGCCTTGATCGTGGCTCCGCCGCGTACCGGCAAAACGATTCTCATGCAGCAGATCAGCGCAGCGATTTCTCAGAATTACCCGGACGTGAAACTCTTTGTTCTTCTGATCGACGAACGCCCCGAGGAAGTCACCGACATGCGCCGGGCCGTGAAGGGCGAAGTCGTCGCCAGCAGTCTTGACCGCGACATTGAAAGCCACGTGCGTCTTTCCCAGCTCATCATCGAACGCTGCAAGCGTCTGGCCGAAAAAGGCGAGCACGTTTTCCTGCTTCTCGACTCGATCACGCGACTGGCCCGCGCGTTCAACAAGTGGGTGGGAAATACCGGGCGCACGATGAGCGGCGGCGTGGACATCAAGGCGATGGACATTCCGAAGAAGCTCTTCGCCACGGCGCGCCAGTTCGAAGAAGGCGGCTCGCTGACCATCATCGGCACGGCCCTGATCGATACCGGGTCGCGCATGGACGAGCTGATTTTCCAGGAGTTCAAAGGCACGGGCAACATGGAGCTGGTTTTGGACCGCAAACTGGCCGACCGCCGCATCTGGCCCGCGATGGACATCAGCATGTCGGGCACGCGCCGCGAAGAAAAACTCCTTCCGCCGGACGTTCTGCACGCCGTGACGCTCCTCCGCCGGACTCTCGCCAGCATGAACCCGATCGACGCGATGGAGCAGCTGACGCAGAAGCTCGGCAAGCGCAAGTCGAACCAGGAATTCATCAACCAGATCATGGGGTCCAGCTCCCGGTTTGATTGAGTTTTCAACTTCTAACGAAAAGGCGCACGGCAGGTTTTTGGCCCACCGTGCGCTTTTTCTCTTTTTAAACTTTACCGTTCCACCCGTGAGTGAAACTCATGGTGAAAGGCTCTGCTCGCCTGTGACCTCAAAAGGAATTTGGTTTTCTTCGGCGAATTCCTCGGCCTTCGACCCTTTCGGAGCGTGGATCGTCAGGTTTGGACAGTCGATGAACGAGCCGTCTTCAATCTCCGTAGTTCGGTCGGAAATCGTCACCGAAGTCAAGACATTACAGTTAAGGAATGCGAGGGGGCCAATCGCTTCCACTCCTTCGGGAATCGTCGCCGACTCCACGTTCAGACACGCGATTACTTTTTTGCCGTCTTTCGACATCAAAAGCGGTCCTTGTACCGTGAAATTGGGATTGCTTTCCGACAGTTTCCATTCTTTCAGACGTTTTCGGCCAATAGACACGATACCCACTAAAACACCGGTCGCGTTCATATCATCTGGAATCGTTACCGACTCCACGTCAAGACAGACGATCGCCTGTTGATTTTCCTTCCTTATCAGGAATGGGCCTTGCGCCGTGAAATGAGTGTTCTTTTCCGACAGCTTCCATTCTTTCAGACTGGAACAATAAGTGAAGGCGCCGTCCTCGATCTCCGTGACACTTTCAGGAATTGCGACCGATTTTAAGGAACGGCAGTTCGAGAACGCGAACATCTCGATCCTGGTCACGCCTTCGGGAATCACAACCGACTCCGTGTCGAGGCATCCCAGTACGGTTTTGCCGTCTTTTGTCATCAACAGCGGGCCTTGCTGCATAAAATGGGGATTCGTTTCCGCCACTTTCCACTCTTTAAGATCAAAGCAGTAAGCGAACACGCCTTCCCCGATCTTCTCAGTTTTTTCAGGAATGACCACCGATTTTAAGGAACGGCAGTCTCTAAACGCACATGTTTCGATCTCGTACAGGCTTGGGGGAAATACTACCGAAGTTAAGGAACTGCAGCCATAGAACGCGTGGTTTCCAATGCACGACAACCCATCAGAAATCTCCAGGGAAGTCAAGGAACTGCAGCCATAGAACGCGCCCTCTTCAATGGATATGGTCCACGGGATCTTTACGGTTTTTAACGACGTACAACCGAAAAAAGCCATTCGTTCGATACGGTTCACGCCTTTGGGAATCACAACCGACTCAACGTTAATGCTGGCAATCACTCTTTCCCAGTCTTTTGTTATCAAAAGCGGCCCTTTCACCCGATAGAAACGATTCTTTTTGTCCAGTTTCCACTCTTTCAGACCGATGCAGCCTGCAAACGCCCCATCCCCAATATGGTTCACACTTTTGGGAATCGTTATGGACGTTAACGAACGGCAGCCTTCGAATACGTTGGACCCGATATGCTTCAGCCCCTGAGGAATCGCCGCGGACGTTAACAAATGACAACCCGCGAAAGCGTTATCCATGATCGTTGTTACGCTTTCGGGAATCGTCACCGACGTTAACGAAATGCAGCCGGCGAACAGGCTTTCCCCGATCTTTTTCACGCCTTCGGGAATCGTCACTGACGTTAAGGAGTAACAATCTTCGAACACCCTGTCTCCAATCTTCTTCACACTTTCGGGAATTGACACCGAGGTCAAAGAATGACAGTTTGCGAATGCGCTCTGGCCAATCGCCTTCACGCCTTCAGGAATGACCAGAGAAGTTAAAGAACGACAGTTCTCGAACGTATTCTCACGGATACTCCCCAAGCCCACAGGAAGAACAACGGAGGTCAAGGAATGACAATCTGCAAACGCGCGAGTCCCGATCGTCTTTACCCCTTCGGGGATATCCAAGGACTTCAGAGAAACGCAGCCGTCGAACGCGCATTCCCCGATCACCGTCACGCCTTCCGGAATCACAACCGACTCCATGTCAAGACAGGCGATTACTTTTTTACCGTCTTTTGTCATCAAAAGCGGGCCGTGGACCTTGTACTTTGGATTCTTTTCCGACAGTTTCCATTCTTTAAGATGGTTGCAGCCAGTGAATACGTCGGAGTCGATTTTCTTCACGCTTCGAGGGATATTCAAAGAAGATAAAGAATGACAATCCCTGAACGCTCCAGGTTCGATCTTTTTCACACCGTTGGGGATCACCACAGATGTCAAGGAATGGCAACCAGAGAACGTGACTAACTCGATTTCCTTCACGCCTTTGGGGATCACCACAGACGACAAGGAATGACAGTTAAGGAATGCGGCCACACCAATACTCGTCACGCTTTCAGGAATGACTGCGGACGTTAAGGACGTGCAGTCTTTGAACGCATTCACGCCGATCCACTCGACGCCGTCCGGAATCACGACCGACTTTAAAGAACTGCAGCCCGTGAATGTAAACCTCCCGATCGTCTTCACCCCTTCGGGAATAACAACCGATGTCAGGGATTCACAGTTTGCGAAGGCGCATGCCCCAATCACCTGCACTTCTTTGTGAATCACCACCGACGTTAGAGAATGACAGCCGGCGAACGCGGAATTGCCAATCTCTTTTACACAATTTGGAATGACAAATTCCCCTGCGGTATCATTATGGACATCCAATAAAATGCGGCCATCCGCACTCAGCAACGGTCTATCCAAAGAAGCGCAGCCTGCGAACGGGTCGTATTCAGAAAATGTCACACTCTCGGGAATTTCCACCAATGTCAAGGAACTGCATTTTGCGAACGCGCCCCACCCAATACTCGTCACACTTTTGGGAATCACCAAGGACTTTAAGGATTTGCAGTCAAAGAACGCGCCATAGCAAATCTCCTTTACTCCTTCAGGGATTACCACGGACATTAAGGATTGGCAGCCGGAAAATACACTTCCTTCAATCTCCGTTACACCTTTGGGTATCTCCACGGAAGTCAAGGAACTGCAATCTTTAAACGCGCCAACTCCAATCTCCGTCACACCTTCGGGAATCACAACCGACGTTAGAGAATGGCAGCCTTCAAACGCGTCTACTCCAATCTCCGTCACCCCTTTGGGAATCACGACGGACTTTAAGGAATCGCACTTGGAAAACGTCCAGTCTTCAATCTTTGTCACGCCTTCTGGAATTACTACGGAGGTTATGGATTTATTATCAGAAAACGCGTGGCTACTGATCTTCGTCACGCCTTTGGGGATCGTCACGTCTTTTTCAGAACCGCAGTATCTGTCCAGGATCGTCTGGCCGTCCTCCTCTATTATCCGAAAATCAGGAGATTGCTCAGACCAGGCCTTGCCGCAAAAGAGGAACAGACTACACAAAAAAAGAGGGATCAACGTAACGCGCGGCATGATTTGCCTCCAATTAAAAGATACGGGGACGGCGCAAAATGCTTCGTCCCCTTGACTTGACCGGCGGGACGCCGGCCCTCCGGATCATTACTTTTTCATACACTTCTCCAGCATGTCCGACGCATTGAGCAGCGCGCGAACTTCGTGGTAGGCCGTTTTCCAGAGGTGGGCCTTTTCCAGTCCGTGCGAGACCTGCGAGAACCGATTGTCCAGCCCGCGCGGGTTGCCGCCGTCCGCGTCCACAACCGGGTACCAGCCGCCGTATTCCGCGTCGATGATCTTCGAGTCGATGAATTCCCACTGCTTGACCGCCAGGTCGTAGTAGCGCTGATCGCCGTAGCGGACGTACATCCGGAGCAGCGAGTTCAGCCCCTCGGCCTCGACCCACCAGAATTTGGTCGAGTCGGCCGGCTCCGCGCCGAACGTCGCGCCGTCATAGTAGAAACCGCCGTTGGTTTTGTCCCAGCCGAATTCCAGGGCGTGATCGACCAGATTCCTGCAGACTTCGAGCGTCTTGGCATCGTCCGGAGTTCCGAGGACTTCCAGCGCTTCTTCGATCAGGTAGGCCGTCTCGATGTCGTGGCCGAAGGAGACGTACGTCGCGGCGGGGGTCCAGTCGGCGCGGAAGAACTGACGCATAGCGCCCGGCCAGGTCGTGACTTTGTCGCGCATGATCATCACCAGTTCCTCAAGCCGACTGCGCAGGACCGGGTCTTTCCAGACTTTGTAAAGCTCGATGTACGCTTCCAGAAGGTGCAGGTGCGAGTTCATTGACTTGCAGCCGAGCAGTTCGCGCGTCTTGCCCTTCACGACGTCCGGACGGTCTTTCGGCGGGCAGAGCATCTGCGTCCCGTCGCGGTAGAACGCTTCGACGTAGCCGCCGTTCACCGCATCGTGGCCTTTTTCATCGAGCCAGCGGAAACCTTCGACGGCGCGGTTCAGGATCGCTTCGTCGCCGGTCAGACGGTACGCGTTCGCCAAACCGTAAATCGCGAACGCGATCCCGTAGGCGTGTTTCATCTCGGAGTTTTCATCGGTCAGGGGCATGCCGTCGGCCTTGACTTCCCAATAGAAACCGCCGTACTTGGCGTCCCACATTTTGTTCGCGACGAACTTCGCGCCCTGGTGGGAGATCGGCTCCATCGTCTTGCGCCATTCCGGACGGCGAAGAGCGACTTCCGCCGCGACCCAAACCATGCGGGCCTGCTGAACGATCCCCTTGGTTTCATACGGCTGGAGCTTCCATTCGCGGGAGATGATGGAGTGGTAGCCGCCGTGTTCCTCGTCGATGGAAAGCGGGTACCAGAGTTTCAGGTCACGCACCAGCTCGGCGTCCACCTGGGCTTTGAACTGGGCTGGGGTGAGTTGGGCGGGCGCGTCCTGCGCCGAAACGGAGTTGGTCAGCATGGAAAGTGCGGCTCCTGCGAGGATCAAAAAGGAAAAAAGGGTCTTGGTCATGAAAATCTCCAGATGAAGTATGAAATGAAAGGCCCCCATTTACGGGGGCTGGTGAGTAAATTGCGTGATTTGTGAAGTGGTTTTACTTTTTCCGGCGCCAGAAGATCAAGCCCGTGCCGAGAAGAAGCAGAAGCCATGCAGCCGGTTCCGGGACCGTGAGCTCGGCAAAAAGCAGTTGCGAGCCGCCGACCTCCGCGATGCCGTAATTCCAGGCGAAACCGGGAAGATCCGGCAAACTGCCCATGATGGCGAGGCAGTCGTTGACCGAAATGATGGGGGCCTCCGCGATGACGATCCGGTCGCCAATTTCAAGCGTGCTGAAAAGGGACTCGCTCAGATCCAGTTCGACCGAGCCGGAAAGCTGGAGTTCCGAATCGCTGCCGCCTTTCACGAGGTCGTTGGCGGGGTTCCGCGTCCAGTTCTCGTCGATCACGTCCAGCGCACCGGCGTTGATGTAGATCGAGCCGCCCGCGAGCGTGTAATTGCCGTTCAGAGTCGTGATGGCCGCCGCGTCGTTACCGCCCGGAGAGAGGAAACCGCCGTTTTGCGTAATGTCCGCGGTGGAGGTCGTGACGTTCAGCGTCCCGCCGGTCATTTCGAAGGTTCCTTTTCCCTCGACGATGTTGAGCGTATCGACGTTCAGCGTTCCGGCATTCAGCGCGACTTTGCCGGTGTGGGTCGAGCTGGCGTCGCCAATATTCAGCGTTCCGATGGTCGCCGTCGCGCCGTCGATCAGGAGCTGGGACTCGCCGTCCACCAGGACCTGCGCGGTATTTCCGGTGGAGAAAGGCGCGCCGACCGTGACGGATTTCCCGGAAGCATTCGCGGTAAACGTTCCGTTTTTCAGTTCCGTGACGGCCGTACCGCTGATATTCACGTCTCCTTTGAACGTCATCTGCGCGTCGTCGCCGTCAAGCAGAATGTAGCCGTGCGCGTTCGGGTCCGCCGCGTAGGAATTCTGGACCGTCCCGACGACCTGCGCGTTCCCGTTGCCCGTGTAGGAACCGTCCGTCACTTTCAGCGTGCCACGCTCGCCGACCTGGGTCGAGCCGGTACTGGTGTACGTTCCGCCGGAAACCAGCAGGGTCCCGACCCCGCCGACGTGCGTCCCGTTCGCGTCCGTGAAGTGCTGCGAGAAACCGATTTTCGTGGAAGCGGCGGTCACGCTCCCGCCCTCCTGAACGTCCACGTTTCCGGTCGTCCTGTTTTTGTCGGCGATCCATAAGGCATTTTCCGAGGTCAGGATTCCGGGCCGGCCGTCCTCGTTTTCTTTCACGATCACGTTTGAAGTGAGGGCCGCGGCCGAGTCACCGAGGTAAATGTTCTTCGCCTTCAGCGTGCCGCCCACGACGTTGATTTCCGCGTTGCCGTTGATGCCCGTCAGGATGTAACTTCCCGTATTTTGAAGCGTTCCATCGTAAACGTTCAGAATTCCTTTGCCCGTGGCATTTTGTCCGAGGCGGATGATGCTTGGGATCGTCGAGGTCGATGCGTCCGCTTTCGTCAGGATCCCCGTCCCGGAATACCCCACGACAATGTATCCGTTCGAGGCGGAAGGTGCGTTGAAGGAGCCGCCGTTCAGGATCAGCTCACCGAGGCCTCCCGCTTCGTGGCCGATGGTGAACGAGTTGCTGCCGGTGACGTCCAGGAGGCCGTTCGGGTTCAGCGTGATGGTACTCTTTTCGGTGGACCTTTCGCCGAGTTTGAAGGTTTTCGTCGTTACGGTGGCGGTTCCCGATCCGCCGCCGATCGTCATTTCACCGGGCGCGTCCGCATGAACGCCAAGGACCAGCGTGGCGCCGACGTTTACCGTTCCGCCCGTCACGTTGAATTTCGCGGTTCCGGCTGAATTCGTTTTGTAGCCGAGGACGAAATCGTTGCCGGTGGTCAAAGAGCCGGCGCTCATGACGCTCTCCGTGGTGTCGGTCAGTTTCAGTCGGTAGGCCACATTCAAATTGGAATCCGTGTTTTGGACCTTCATGGAGCTTGTGTCGGCAAAGACCAGGTCGGTCGTTCCGGTGCCTGTATTCGTGAATGTTCCGCCGTCCACGACCAGACTTGAGGAATCATGGAAAACTGCCCAAGGCGTACTGTTATTGCTAAAAGTGGAGTTGAAGTAGCCGCCCGGTTTGACCGTCATGACGGAATTTTCGTAAGTGTTGAGCGTGCTGGAAAGCGTCATCGTGCCGGTTTTGCCCTCCGTCCCGCCGACGTTGATCTCGCTGGTGCCGTAAATCACCATGGCCCCAGTCCCGTCGAACGTGCCGTCGCCAACGTTCAGGGCGCTGGTCTTGCCGATGTTTACCGCCTTCGCGTTGACCGAGCCGCCGAGCAGGTTGAACGCGACGGTGCCGCCGTCCTGATGGTTCGTTCCCTCATCGCCCCAGTGGTTGCTGTAGCCGATTTTCAGCGTACCGTTCGCAGTCCAGTTCCCGCCCGTGTTCACGTTTACCGTGGTCCTGGTGTTATTCTTGTCGGAAAGCGAAACGGTCGCGGCGCTTTCGATCTTTCCGCCGTCATTAAGATTAATGGTCGTCTGCGAGGTCGTGACGTTGCGCGAGTCCCCGGTGAAGAAGTTTTTGGTCGCCTGGAGCGTAGCGTTCGTGATGTTCAGTTCGGCCTTGCCCGAGTTGCTCAGAATGAGGTACGACCCTGTGTGCTGAACAGTCGAGTCGGTGATGTTGATCGTTCCCACGGCATTGGAGCCGTATCCGGCGCGGATGGTTCCGTTGATGGTGAACGGAGCTTCCGCCGTGCCGGAGTTTTGAATGTTCCACACGCCGGTCCCGCTGTTTCCGACGTAGATGGTCGTGTCGCCCGTGGCAAAATTGATCTTCCCGTCGTTGAACGTCAGCGTCTTGACGTTATTCGTATCGACGATGAAATTGGCGTTGGCCCCCAGCGTCCCGTTCTTCTCGACGGTCATCAGGTTGGTTTTGATCGTGCCTGCCGTGAAGTTGAACGCGCCGTTTACGACCTGGATCTCAGGTGCGGTCAGCGTCCCGTTGATGGCCTCCCCAGCGGCGTTCTGGCCGGTCGTCATGTTGATCGTACCGGTGGAAAGAGCGTTGCCGGAACCATCGACCGTACCGATGTAAACCTTTCCTTCCGACGGGATCGTCGCGGTCCCACCCGCCAGATTGAACGTTCCCGTTCCGGCCGTCGCGGGGTCTTTCAGGTTGGAACCGACGTGCAGGTCGTAGCTCTTCACCCGGGAGCCGGCCGCGGCCGTGTCACTGATGACGAACGCGCCGCCCTCCAGATTATACGTGCCGGCACTGCAGTCCCCGATGTACAGACTGCCGTGGTCGAGCTGGTACGTTCCTGTCGCCTGATTGACCGTGGAGCCTGAAGTGATGTAGGTCATTCCGTAGAAATTCGCATTGTGCAGCATTTCCAGCCCAACGGCATAATGCTCCGGGTAATCACCGGAGGCGAAATCATCAACGAGGTACAAATTATTGGCTTCCCCGATGAGCCAACTGGTGTTGGAACGCGCCCACCCGTTCCCGATGAGGATGTTATTCATTCCGGCCAGAGTATTGTACGTCGTATAGTACGGCGGATTGTAGTTAATGGTCACGCCCAGCGGGTTCGTCGGTTCCCCGGTATTATTATGCCAGAAGGACGTATTGTCAACCGTTCCGCCAGCGGCCTCAGCCGTGCCGTTCCAGATGGCGTCCCACGTCGTCGGGACCTCAAAAAGCGTGTATGCCCGCGCGGGGAGTGCCGAGACTGCGAGAAACAAAAGCGTCAAAAACGTCCGGGTCAAATTCGTGTTTTTCATGAGGATCAGCCCCCATCAGGAATAAAATTAAAGGAAAATCCAATTCTTAACCTTTAATTGTACACGGATTTGATGGTTTTGCAAGAAAATTTTAAGAAAAAGTTGAAAATTTTTGAAAATATGGGGACAACGCTTTACGGGGACGATGCTTCCAGCGTCGTTTCAAAATCCAACCTCTGCGGGGACGACGCTTCCAGCGTCGTCTTAATGAGGGATCAGGAGTTGGGAAGAAGAATTGACGCTTCGCGTAACGCCTATTTCAAAAATTTTCCACCCATAAAAGCCGAAGACCTTTCGATTCCCAACTCCTCATTCCTAATTTGGGGAACGACACACAGGTGTCTTCCCCTTACTTCTTCAGCTGGATCGGCGCGGTGTGCAAAATTTCATCGTCGGTGTAACCGATCGACTGACCGTAAAGAACGCGCTGGCTCGCCTTAAGTTTCAGCGTTTCCGCGATGGCCGACCGATCGATCGAACCGCGAAATGCCGAGCTTAAACCGTTCGCCGCCGCGAAGAGGTACACGTTCTGGCCGATGAACCCGCAGTCCACGCAGGCGTACGACTCACTGCTCTCCGGCGAAGTCAAACTCTTTTCCAGATCCGCGACGTACACGAACGAAACGGGCACGCTCTGCGCGTAACTCTGCGTCCCGGCCAGTTTCCGGAAATCGCCCTCAAGTTTCCGTTCGAGCGCGTGTTCTTTCGGCTCGTAAACGTAAATCCCGCCCTCCAGAATGACATAAATCTGGATTTCCTGCGAGTTCAGAGCGCTTGGCGCAGTCCGCCGGCCATCCTCACGGCTGATCCCGAACGCGGCCCAAAGGAGACTGGAGAGCGTCTGCGCGTCGAGCATCCGGGAACTGTACACGCGCGTCGTTTTACGGGTCGAAAGCGCGTCCAAAAGCGGCATTCCACCGGTCTTTCTCGGCGTGGGTAGCTCGATCCGCTCCCCTTCCACCACCGGCTGAGCCTGAGCGGAACCCGAAACCAAAGCAAGGCCGCAAACCGCCGCGGTTCCCGCGGTCACGAAATTTCTGCGAGTTATACCCATTACGTTTCTCCTTTCAATTAAAATATTCCGCGCAATTCCGGGCCGTTTCCCAGAGCGCGACTCGCGTGACGTTCATCCCCATCGCGCGTCCCTGGCGGCAAATCATCTCCGCGATGTTTTCCGAGGTTGGGATCACGTCCATCACGACGACTTTCTGCCCCGCTTTTTGAAGGATCTTCACCAGCGGATCCAGGCGAAACAGGATCGTATGGTGATCCAGTTCCTCGTCGATCCACGCCTCCAGACTGGAACGTACTTTCGCGAAGTCGAGGACCATCCCCCCTTCATCGAGCGAATCGGCGGTGATGGTAATTTCCACATGACCATTATGTCCGTGCAGAAACCTGCATTTTCCGTCATATTCCGGAAGACGGTGAGCGTAACAAAAATCCAAATGGCGTGTAATTGTGCAACTCATAATATGCTAGGGCTGATGAGAGAGAGCGTCAAGCCGAAGCTGAAGCTGGTTGAGAATACTTTGTTCCAAGGCGAAATCCCGTCCCTGCGGAAGCCAGCCCTCATTATAGTCCTGTACCGCGATCGGGTCATTCGTTTCGGGGATTTGCGTGTCTAACCGGAACGTCGCAGACGGAAGCCGGGCGTGGCTCGGCTGCGCCAGATCTTCCAGTTCTTTATCAACACGCACGTGAATAATATAATGCCCATTGGCGTGACGAACGCGCACTTTAGCGGTGCGACGCATCGACTGAACGGTAGCGTACTGGCGTTCAGTCACGTTCACCGAGTCCCTTCGCCACGGTTCGAAACAGGTCGCTCCGATTTGCGGTTTGGTCCGCAGAAGCCCTTCCGTAATCGTTTCTCCGCTGCGTTGGCAGGGGTATTCGTCGATGATCCGGTCAAAGTAAAGCCGTATCACGTCCACTGTAGTTTCCCAGACCTGGAACGGGTCCAGATCGCCGCGGATCTGGAGCGGGTTCTGCGCGTTCCCTTTGCTTAGCTGATTCGCGTCAAATGAGGAATAAGAGGCCCGATTCGCGTTGAAGGCTCTGCACCCCGCAAGCGTCCATACACAAACGACCGCAAGGAGAAGCGCTCCCGCAGACAAAAATCGAGTATATGGCAGCTTTGGACCCGGCATGAAACAGTCCCTTGAGGAAATATCAACACAAACCGGATTGAATTTTAACCAAAATTTCCCTTTTGCGCAAGACTAATTTACCCTCCCGGCTTGACATTCTCAAAAAAAACGTTAGAATATCAGAGAACAAGCTAAAATGAGGGTTTCCAATGTCCTATTTCCACGTTCTGAGCGATCTTTCCGACGAGCCGTTCACGCTCCCGTTCCACGACGACGGCCGGCCGCTTCAAAAGAGCTACGACCTCACCCCGGAGCAGTGGCGGGAGCGGTACGCGCTGATGAGGGCCGAGTACACTCGCTGGCTGTGGCTCTATTCCCCGATCTGTTCCCGGCTTGAGGGCATGAGGCGGCTTCTCCTGCGTCTCTGCCTGCAGATCCTCGAAGCGGAAAACCACCCGAGAAAAAGTGACCACTTCCGCCACATTCGCGACCTGGATCTCGTGCTGGGCCTCATCACGGAAGAGGAGTACAAAGCGGAGGAAGCCCGCGAAAGGGCAAACATTCTGAAAGGCGCGATTTCCGATGTGCACGTAAACCGGACGCTGGACGAGATCTGCGCAGAAATGCGGCGAGTGAGCGGCCACTACGGGGACGACGCTTCCAGCGTCGTTTAAATGCGGAATGCGGAATTGGGGAGACGACGCTTTCAGCGTCATTAATTCGGAGGGACGGCCCGGCCGCCAAAGGCCGAGAGACGAAATTCAGAAAAAAATTCTGCCTCCCACCCTTGCACAAAATCAAAAAAATGCTATACTATAATTAATCGTCGCATCCGTAGTTCAATGGATAGAGCATCGGTCTTCGGAACCGAGTGTTGGGGGTTCGAGTCCCTTCGGATGTGCTAGGGCGCAAAGCCCTTTTTTTATGGGGTTTTCCGCGACTTCTGTGCGGCAGTCCTGGCTTGTGTTCATCCTCGAAAATTCCGACATGTCGGAAATTTCCTTTTCATCGGCCGCGGAAAACTGACAACGGTCAAAAGAAATTTCTCAAAACGACGCTATTGGGCTGCGCGAAACGGAGGACAAAATGGATTCGCCCCCCTCAAATGAAATACTGGAACAATTTTGGAAAATCTGGCATGAAGGTTATGTTAGTTGGGCTGAAATCCATATAGCGCCCCAAAAATTTTACACCTTTACGGGTCCAAATGAAGGTTATATTTCCGTTGGTTACAAAGATTTCACAGGAAAATACCAGCGTTTTTTGGACTTTCAGGGATTTCAGACTGTCGAAGAAGCAGTAAACGCCAAAATCTTCGACGACAATAAAAGCGTCGCGGATATTATCTGTGAATTTGGCTTGGAGGCTATAGACTTTTTTTCATGAATCGGAATTGGAAGACCATGGATGAGAACCTGAAAATCTTTTGGCGTGACTGGTATGAATGCAAGGGAAGTTGGGCTGAAATCTATGTCGGACCCAGGAAATGTTACTCCCTTTATGGTGAAAATGAAGGGAGAATCAATGTCGGGTATATCGATTCTTCTGGAAAATACGAAAGCCATAAGGTTTTTTTTGGATTTCAAACGGTTGAAGAAGCGGTAAACGCCAAGGTTTTCGATAACAATAAAAGCCTCGCAGATATTATTTGTGAGGCAAAGCCCGAAGACATTCGTATTTTTTCATGAATCGGAATTAAAATACCATGGATGAGAACCTGAACAAAGAAAAAATGGAAGAACCGCTCATCAGCAGGATCCCCGGCTCCAAAGTGGGGCTTGAGGAAGAGGACCCCAATTTCGCCCCGATCGACAACCTTTTGTACTGGTTAGATTATGGTGGTTTTGAACGATGCCAATTCAAATACAAAGGAGTTTGGTATGTGATTCGTTGCTGGGCTGGGGATGATGAAGGGGATGAAGATTATTTTTTTGAAACGAAAAATGAAGGTAGCCCTTTGATGGAATCGAAAAGCGTTTGGGATATTTTGGATTCTCCATTGCTTCCAGATGGGAAAACTCCGCGGCAGGCTCTTTGCGAAGTATCCTTCGATGAATATCAAAATATTTGACGCTGGGTTTGGCAAAGATGCGTGCTGAACGGTAACAAGAAAAATCCCTTTGCGTTCTTTGCGTCCTTTGCGGCTAAAAAAATCAAATTTGAAGCCGCATTCCTTGCCTGGTCGCGTCTCTTTCAGATCTCACGCGGAGATGCGGAGGCGCGGAGGAGCAGAGAACGTTTCAACCATAAAACTCCGCGGCTCCGCATCTCCGCGTGAGATAAAAAGTACCCGTTTTCACTCCGGGACCTGGCTCAAATGGCAGAAGGCAGACGCAAACAGGAATGGTACCGGACCGCCTTCGCAACATGCGCCATCGCCAACACGTGGCGGGGTACACGGTCCGCTTTGAAGGTCGAAAATTTCCCTTACTGCCAGAAGCCGCAAATGCGCAAGGCCACCAGAGCAGAGTGCAAAGCCTTTGCCGAGAACTTTTTCAAGTAGGACTTAATGGAGCATGGCGTGGATTCCAATAAAGGCGAAGATTAAAAACGCAAGAAGGAAACACACGATGCCAAAATAGTATAATTGCCGATCTGTTTTGGACATGTTTTTCCACAATTCACGGTTTTTTGCCCTTTGATTTTGTGTGCTTTCCTTCCAGTACTGCGGATCCATTCGCCGTGCCTTGGCTTCCTGTCTTTCCTTTCGGGATTCAGGAGAGGCCGCGAAGCGAAAAATGAGATAAACGAACCCGACCAACAACAATAGGGCCAGAAGGCTACCAGGACCTGTATAAATAAACATAGGCCCCCCCATGGAAGATGGAATTCATATTCCGTTAACGACGGATACCAAACAAATTGATCAAGCCACCAAAAGTTTAGGCATGCTTGAGAAAGCGCTAAATTGGGTGGGGAAAGCAACTCGGGGAAATTTGACTGAGCTTGCAAAATGCGCTGATGTTTTATCTCCTATTGCTTCCATTGTCCCCTTTGTACATGCACAAATTGCTACCCATATTATAGCACCACTTCAGGGAGCTGTCAACAGCTTTATGACCTTTGGGGACGAAATTTCCAAAACTTCTCAACGGCCGGGGGATTTTTGAGGTTTCCCCCCTTGCAAAAATCCTTTTGTGTGCTAAAATAAAAGGGCAAATTGGTTCTTGTTTCACCGTTCTTTACAGGGTTTTTCAAATGGCTAAAGATCAGAAGCATTTCATTCCCAAAGGGTTCAAATTCGCCGCGATGTACACGGGGATCAAGCAGGATAAATCCCGGGCCGATATGACGTTCATCGCGTCGGACGTTCCGGCAAGCGCCGCCGGCGTGTTTACGCAGAATCTCGTTTGTGCCGCTCCGGTCGTGCTTGACCGCAGTCTCGTTCCGAGCGACAAAATCCAGGCGATCGTCGTGAACTCCGGAAACGCCAACGCCTGCACCGGCGAGCGGGGTCTGAACGACGCCCGGCAGATGGCCGCCTGGGCCGCCCAAGCCGTCGGAGCCGCAGAAGACGGCGCGCTGGTGATGAGCACCGGGATCATCGGCCATTTCCTCCCGATGGACGTGATCGGGGCGGGGATCAAAAAAATCTCCAAAAAACTCAAGGACGACGAAAAATCGCTCATCGCGGCCGCCAAGGGGATCATGACGACTGACACACACCACAAACTTTTCTCGAAGCAGATCACGCTCGAAGACGGCACGGTGGTCACGATCGCGGGAATGGCCAAGGGCGCGGGGATGATCGCCCCGAACATGGCGACATTCCTCGGGATCGTCCTGACCGACGCGGTGCTTGACGGGAAATCCGCCCAGAAACTCCTCAAGAAAATCGTCCACACGACGTTCAACTGCATCACGGTGGACGGTCACACCAGCACCAACGACACGCTGCTGCTTCTGGCGAATGGGGCCGCCGGCGGTGAAAACGTCGCGAAAAACAAAGACTTCGCAGACGCGCTGGAATCGATCTGCGCCGATCTGGCCCGGTCCATCCCGGAAGACGGCGAGGGGGCCTCGCATCTCGTGACGCTGAACGTGAAGGGGCTGAAAACCGAGGCCGACGCCCGGCAGATCGCCCGTTACGTCGCGGAAAGCCCGCTGACCAAGTGCGCGCTGTACGGGAACGACCCGAACTGGGGGCGCATCATGTCGTCGGCCGGGTACTCGAACGTTCCGTTTGACGTCAAGAAAGCGACGCTCCACATCAACGGCTTCCTCGTCTTCGCGAACGGCGCCCCGACCGACTTCGACGCCGCGGAGGTTTCCAAATCGATGGCCGCCAACCGGGAGATCGTCATTGACCTGAAATTCGGCGAGGGCCGCCAGGGGTGCCGGTTCTGGACGTGCGACCTGACGACCGAGTACGTGCACATCAACGCCGACTACCACACGTGATTTACGGGGACGACGTTTCCAGCGCCGTAAATTGGCCCCAGCGTTTAATCCCACGAAAAATCGACCCGATACCATTTTCCGTCACGAAACCCGAGCGTGTGCCAGTGATTCGTCTCGATGCTCAGCCGGGTCCTCAGATACGCTAGCGACCGCAGTGAAACGAGATGGTCATAAAGGGGTGCGGCAAGCCCTTCGTCTGTCAGGAGCCCCCACTTTTGACTGTCGGCAAACTGCACGAACACCGCCGCGTGTTTCGTATGAAGCGAATAAGTCCGCGAATGGGCGTTCATGAACGGGCCGTAAGTCCGGGAATTCCATTCGATCTGAAACGTATTTGAGGGTTCATCGGCCAAAACGTTGAATTCCGGCCAGCTCGCGGAAACGTCCCATTTTCCCCGGCTCCAGCGGTGGACGCGGTCTTCTTTCGTCTGGGCGCTGTAAACTTCAAAACTCAATTCCTCGGAGAGCCAGAAAACGTGATGGATCACGTCGCAATCCTGAATGATGGTTTTCCCTTCCTCGACCCACGTCAAACGCTGCTTCCCGTCCGGGTCGGTTTCCAGCCGGATCGTCTGTTCGCCGCTGGGACTCACAAAGGTTCGGCGCCAGTACATCTGTTCCGGCCTGATTTTTCTGACGGTTTGGGGATCGAGGAATTGAACTCGCTCGCCCCCGGATTTTTCCAGCACGGCCATGGGAACGGGTTGGTTCTGTTCGGGAACTGGCTCCAGCCAGAAGTCGATCACCTGCAGATCTTCGGAGGAAGAAACGTTCAGAAAACGCTCCTTGCCGACCCAGAGAGTCAGGTTCCGCACCGGCTCAGTTTCCACCAGGCAGGAATACTCCGCCAGGATCCGATCGTCCCACGGATTGGAAAACAGCCAAATCCCGTCGGGTTTTTCCTCCTCTTTGCAGGGCAGGAGTTTGCCGTCCACGAGCAGATTTCCCGGAAACAGATTCCCGATCGTGTGCTTTCCATCCGGCGAAACTGCCAGAAAAATCGAATCTTCGTATTCGGAGCGGAAATGTTCGGGAGACGGCAGGCCGTCGATGGGCGTTTCCCTGATCTCGAACGCATAAACGGAGCTCCACAACGGAAACATAAAGGCCGCGACCCAGAAAATGATGTTGATTTTCAGCTTCATGTATTCCTCCGTGAAAACCTCGTACCGGTTCGGTGTATGGTGTTTTTTACCTCACGCGGAGCTGCGGAGCCGCGGAGTTTTTTGTTGGGAATGCCAGGGCCAGTAACCGTTGCCAATTCGCGCTCCTTCTCTCCCCCTCCGCGCCTCCGCATCTCCGCGTGAGATCTGAATGAGGCGCCAGTGTTTTTTTAAGCCGCAAAGGACACAAAGAGCGCAAAGGGATTTTTCTTGACATCAATCAACACGCGACATGCAACAATCTTTTATTCTCTTTGCGTCCTTTGCGTTCTTTGTGGCTTAAATATTTTTTAGTTCCATTCAATCGTCTTTCTCCGGGAGCCACTGGCTGATCGTCTCGACCGTCCCCGCCGTGGCGCGCAATTCGCGAATGAATTCCGAATAACGTTCCGGCTTCTTTTCCCTCAGGATGGCACTGACCACCTCGAAACATCGCCACTCCCGGCAGTCGGGGAGCCGGGGCCATTTTCGCAGCGTGCGGAATTCTTCGATGGTTCGGGTGAGCAGGGAATCCATGGATCCATCCCACGAATCCGAGAGGAAAACTTTTTTAATGGCCTCATCCCACTCGAGGGAAAGGGCGTACAGTTTCAGCATTTCGTGCGTTTGCGCCCGGACTTCTTCGGTAAAACGCGGGGAATCAAAGCCGCGGACCTGCCTGGCAAGCTCGTCGAGTTGGTTCTTCGAAAGATTTCGGACTTCCCCCAAAGGCGGTGACGGTCGCAGGTAACCGTCCACCGCCCACCAAAAGGTTTGCGCGTCGAGGACCTGGTTCTTCCGGGCGGCTTCCAGCCGGGTCTTTATTTTTTCCTCGAGCGGCTGGTGCGAAATCATATCTTCGTAAAATTGGGTGCGCCCCCAATCCAGATATTGCAGCGCGCGAGCCTGATACTTGGCGGGCAAAACCGCGAATTGGATTTCCTCCTCCTTGGGATCCGGGAACAGGTACTGGCACAAATTCCCGCCGTTGGGCAGAACAATCGTATAACACCGATACTGGAATTTCCTGACGACAAAAAGTTTCAACGCCTCGTCGGCCTGTTCCGGCGTAATATCGGGCCGTTCCAGTATCCGCGTGAGGACCGCCAGACAGTATCTGTCGTCTCTGGCCATCTGTTCCTGGTACAGATATCCCGCCCATAACAGAAGATCGCTGCGCTCGAATTCGATTGCCTGCTGAGCGCCGTTGATTTTCGCGGCATTACCGAGACTTTGCAGTCCGTCTTTCTGAAGGCAGGAAAACAGATCGTCCAGCGACGCAGATTCCGGCACAGCCTCCGGTCGGCGCAGCGTTTCGACGGCCTCCAGGACCTCCTTCGGAGGCTCCGTCGCCTGAAGCACAGCGCCGGGGACCAGGGTTAAGACCAGGAGTAAACAATATTTCAGATTCATGAGTTTCTCCTATTGGTTCGATTCCGAAGGGATCAGCGTCTCGAAAACTTCCTGACGATCATGGACGCCAGTTTCACGATTCCTGCCAATATCATAAAAAGAACCATCGACGTCGCGGAACCAGGCAAAAAATAAATGCCGTACAGTAAAACAAGGACCACGAGTCCGAGGAATTGCAAAACGGAGTGCGCCGCTGACAGGCCAAACACCAGCATAACGCACTGGGTGAGCAGGGAATTGAAAACTCCGTGAAGCAATACAAACGGGTAGATCCGCTGTTCACAGGCGGCCTGAAGCGTCTCGCCCGAGCGAAAGCCGATGAAACACAAAAAAGGGAATTGGACGAAACCAACCGTCAGCCACACCATAGGAAATGCGAAGTCGTTCAGGTCGTCGATGAAAAGGTCCGGGGGGTTAAACCACGCGATGGCGCCGATCGCCAGTGCCGAGAAGAACATGCACAGCCCATCCATCCAGCCAAATGTCACCCGCGTGGGGGCCTCCCGCCAGGCGTTGAAACACTTTTTTCGTTTCTTGGGTGAGAAGCCGGTCAACCAAAGCCAGTAATAATTAAAAAGAATCAAAAGAAGGGCAAATTTTTCTTTTTGGGTATAGGGCGCGAGGACAAACGGGACGACGAAAGAGATCCCGGCGCATATCAGCATCACCGCCAAAAGGGAACGGCCTGCCAAGTCGCAAAGAAACTCTCCCGACCCCCAAAGAAAACGACCTTCCAGGCCGCTGACAGATTCTCCCAACCACCAGGCAAAGACTATAATTCCCACGTACGCAAAAAGAGCGAATGGGAAGAAAAGCAGTGCGCCTCTCCAGACCAGTACACCGACGTTAAAAAGTCCCGGGAATATGCGGGTTTTTAAAATTTCGTTCATGATGTATCAGGTTTCCCTTCCTTTGGTTCATTGCGTTTAAACGGTCGTCAATGCTCGGACTCTTGCCCCGGAATTTTCGGTGGCATAACTGCCACCGCTCGCCAATCATAAATACGGGGACGACGCTTCCAGCGTCGTTTAATTCATAATTCAAAATTCTTAATTCATAATTAGAGACGACGCTGGAAGCGTCGTCCCCGTATCATTCCGCGCCGAGGCTGAGCAGGAACTGCATGCAGTCGGGGTTTTCTGCCCGCGAGGCGGCATGGAGGGCCGTTCGTCCGTTGCAGTCCCGGCCGTTGGGGGCGGCGCCCTGGCTGACGAGGTACCGCACGACCGGCAAATGTCCCCGGCTCGCGGCGGCGTACAGGGGCGGGCCGTACAGGTAAACCGCCTCGCAAAGCGGCTTTCTCGCCTCGGCAAGCGGCGCGCTCCAGCGGCCCCCTTCCGAGTTGACGTCGGCCCCCGCCTCGACCAGCAGACGCACGATTTCCAGATCTCCATGCCATGCGGCCCGTTCCAGAGGGGTCAGCCTCGCGGCCCCCTGCGCCCGAGGGTCGAGCCCGGCTTCCAGAAGAAACGCGACGAGTTCCGCCGACCCGCTCTCCGCCGCGTGATGGAGGAGCGTGTTCCCGTCCGGGTCCAGGATCCCCGGCGAGAGGTGAAATGCTTCGAGCAGAGACCGCACCAGCGCGGTATTTCCCGACTGGGCCGCGAAAAAGACACAGAGGTTTTCCAGGTCCGGCTCGGCTCCATGCTCCAAAAGAACCTGAACAACTTCCAACGCACCCTCTGCCGAGGCCGTCTGAAGGAGTGTCCACCCCTCCGGAGTTCTGGCCCGAGCATTCCCTCCCGAGTGTATGAAATCGCGCACCCGACCGGCATCTCGTTCCCGAATCGCGGTCAAAACCGGTTCCAGCTCTTGAGCATTCTCGCCGGAGTTTTCTGCAAAAGTCAGTTCTTCGTTCATTATTTTGGGTATGGCAATACAGAAGCCGCAGACTTCCTTTGCAGTTTTCACTTAGTGATGAAAAACACAAGGGGCAAAAGATCAAGGAGACGACACCACCAGCATCGTTTAAAAATAAAGAGACGATGTATCAAGGCATCATCAGAAAAAGTTAAAGGTTGGGAGTCAGGAGACGATGCAGAAAGCATCGTCCCCTATAACCGATTCACTCACGGCTGCTTGCGAAGCTGGAGCCACTCGGCGTGGAACGCCTGGTCTTCCGCTTCGTCGATGCGCTTGAACGTATGCGCGCCGAAGTAGTCACGCTGGGCCTGGATCAGGTTGGCCGGGAGCCGTTCGCTGCGGTAGCCGTCGTAGTAGGAAAGCGCGCCGGAGATGGCCGGGCAGGGGATTCCAAACTCGACCGCCGTCTTCACGACGCTGCGCCACGATTCCTGCGCGTTGGTCACTTCCGCCTTGAAGTAATCGTCCAGCAGAAGGTTTTCCAGTGCCGGGTTTTTGTCGAACGCGTCTTTAATTCTCTGGAGGAAGACCGCACGAATGATGCACCCGCCGCGCCACAGCAGGGCGATCGGGCCGTACTGCAGATCCCAGTCATCCGCCTGCGCCGCCATGCGCATCTGAACGTAACCCTGCGCGTAGGAGCAGATCTTCGAGGCGTAGAGGGCTTTGCGAACCGCTTCGATGAACGCTTTTTTGTCGCCGGTGAATTCTTTCTTTTCCGGGCCGACCAGGACTTTGGATGCGGCCACGCGCGCTTTTTTCTGCGAGGAGAGCGAACGGGCGTAAACCGCTTCCGTCACGAGCGTGCTTGGCGCGCCGAGGTCAAGCGCCAGCTGCGACATCCACTTCCCGGTGCCTTTCGCCCCCGCCATGTCCATGATGAAATCGACGAGGTAGCCGCCCGTTTTCGCGTCTTTGACGCTAAAAATGTCGCGCGTGATCTCGATCAGGTAACTGTCCAGGTCGCCTTTGTTCCATTCGGCGAACACGTCGTACAGTTCGTCGTTGGTGAGGCCCAGAATGTTCTTCATGAGCCAGTACGCCTCGGAGATGAGCTGCATGTCGCCGTACTCGATCCCGTTATGGACCATTTTGACGTAATGACCGGCGCCGCGCGGACCGATCCACTCGCAGCACGGCAGGTCGTGATTCGGGCCGACTTTGGCCGAGATGCTCTGGAAAATGTCCTTGATGAGCGGCCACGCTGCGGGCGAACCGCCGGGCATGAGGCTCGGACCCTTGCGGGCGCCTTCTTCACCGCCGGAAACGCCGGTCCCGACGTAGAGCAGACCCTTGGATTCGACGTACTTCGTGCGGCGGTCCGTGTCGCGGTAGTGCGTGTTTCCGCCGTCGATGATCACGTCGCCCGGCTCAAGCATCGGGATGAGCTGCTCGATCACGGCGTCCACGGCCGCGTTGTTCGGGTAAAGGGCGATCTCCGGAGCCGGGACCGGGTCTTTGGACTGGATCATAAGCATGATCTTGCGCGGACGTTCCAGATTCGCGACCAGTTCTTCCAGCGAGTGGCAGCCCACGATCGCCTTTCCTTTGGCGGCGTCGGAGTTTACGAAATCATCGACTTTCGAGGTGGTCCGGTTGAACACCGCGACGCTGAAGCCGTGATCCGCCATATTAAGTACAAGATTCTGGCCCATGACCGCCAGACCCATCAGACCGATAGAGCATTTTGCCATTTTGAAGGTTCCTTCTTGGACGTTAGGAATGGTTGAAAAATAAGTCAATCCTCTAATTATACGTGCGAGAAATCATTTGTCAAGAGGGGGGGAGGCGCTGCGGGGACGACGCTTCCAGCGTCGTTTCCAATTGTGAATTATGGATTTTGAATTATGAATTTTAGACGACGCTGGAAGCGTCGTCCCCGTAAAGATTCCCCACCTCTTGACTTTTTCGCGCTTCCGGGTATAATTGGAGACCTGAGTATTTCCCCTTTTTTGCCCGGCCACTGGCGGGATGGAATCATGGAACCTGATTTCAATTCGATCAATTATTACGACTACACACTCCCGGAACACCTCATCGCGTCGCGGCCCATGGCGAATCGCTCAGACGCCCGGCTTTTGGTCGTGGACCGGAAAACGCAGACGATCCAGCACCGCCACGTGCGGGATTTGCCGGAGTTTCTCAACCCGAACGACTGCCTCGTCCTGAACAATACCAAGGTCGTGCCGGCCCGGCTGAAGGGGTTGCGGACACTCACGGGCGGCGCGTGGGAAGGGCTTTTTCTCGAGCCTGCCTCCGACGCGGATCTGGAAGGAAACGGTTTCCACTTCGACAAATACCCGCGCAGGTTTCAGCGTTGGCACATTCTGGGCACGACTCGCGGCAAGCTCCAGCCCGGCGAGCAGGTAACGCTTTTGGACGCATATTCCCGGCCTTATGTGCGGCTTCTGATGGAGCGCAAAATCGCTGCCGATGGTTCATGGATCTGCCTGCCGCTTCTGGACGGGGACCCAACCGATGAGGTCTGCTGGGACATTTTGCAGGAAGTGGGCAGCGTCCCGATTCCGCCGTACATCCGCAAGGGGGTTTCGGACGAGCGGGACGTGGAAAACTACCAGACGGTTTACGCGCAGGACCCGGGAGCGGTCGCGGCCCCCACCGCCGGCCTGCACTTCACGAACGAGCTTCTGGCCCAAATCGAGGCGAAGGGCGTAAAGAAAGAATTCGTGACACTTCACGTGGGGCTGGGAACGTTCCGGCCGATCTCGTGTGAGAAGCTGGATGAGCACCAAATGCACAAAGAATGGGGCCGTTTGACGCCCGAAGTCTCGAACGCCCTGAAAAACTGCCGCGCCAACGGCGGCCGGATCGTGACGGTCGGGACCACGTCCGTCCGAGTTCTGGAAGCATCGCACGAACTGGAACCGTTTTCTGGCGACATTGATCTCTTCATTCGTCCGCCGTACCGGTTTCACGCGGTGGACGTCCTGATGACGAATTTCCACCTCCCCAAATCGACCCTTTTGGTTCTGGTCCGCACGTTTGGCGGCGACGAGCTGATAAAACGCGCGTACGATGAAGCGATCGCGAACGAGTACCGGTTTTACAGTTACGGTGATGCGATGCTGATCCTCTAGGGAATGAAGTTTGGCTCATCCGGTAACCGCGTACCGAAAAGATAATTAAAATACAGCCAGGTTCAGGGGCTGTTGTTTTTATCACACGCGTAAGATGCGGAGCCGCAGAGTTTTATGGTTGGGAAGGTTGGGAGTCCATATCGCCGTTGATAATTCGCGTAAACGTACTTTCTAATTCTCCCCGTCTCCGCAGCTTACGCGAGCGTTCTAAAAGCGGCTTAAAAATGATTTTGTTCGACCACATTGATTGGGGCTACAAAACAAGACGACAAAACGTCGGAGTTATGGTTTTCGCGATGGAGAAATTTCAAGCTGAAAAACCGGAAATTAAAGGGTTGATACGCACTTGCCGGATGAACCAAATTATTTATGGATACCAACTCCGGAAGAGGTGGAATCGGGAATCGTTTCATTGCAGGAGTATCAACTCCGTGTACTGACATGTAATGAAATGAAAAAAAACGGAAGAGAATTCCGGTTTCTGTCCACAAATGAACTTCCACCCGAAGACAGAGCCGCTATTTTAGGAAATGCTTCTGGTACAATTCCGGAAAAAAGTCCCGAAAAAACGCCGGCTGAACCGGAGCCAGAAAAGACCGTGCTCCCACCGCTGCCCGATACGGTTGTGCCTCCCAACGACGAGTTAAGGTGACGCGTCAGAATATGGGGACGGCGCTTGTGGGCGTCGTCGATACGGAGGGCCGGCGTCCTCGCCGGTCAAGTTAATAAAAGGCCTAAAACCTCTAACTTGAC
>SAMEA3663299__coassemble_81_pt1 | contig 60629 bp, 33 predicted proteins | sample SAMEA3663299__metabat2_low_PE_003 | metagenome-assembled genome bin SAMEA3663299 (sample SAMEA3663299) | pig gut metagenome | biome: pig gut; feature: pig-associated habitat; material: faeces | place: China | collected 2013 | reverse complement strand
CATGCCCTGATTCATCGGCTGGTTCATGCCCTGATTCATCGGCTGGTTCTGACCGAAACCGGAATTCTGTTGGAAACCACCGTTCATGCCCTGATTCATCGGGGAGTTCATACCGGATTGCTGATTAAAGCCGGGGCGCTGGCCGAAACCACCGTTCATTCCCTGGTTCATTCCAGCGTTCATCCCTTGATTCATGCCGGGCTGCTGAAAACCACCCTGCTGAGAACCACCCGTGGGCTGCGTCTGACTGAATCCGGGACGCTGTTGGAAACCGGCATTCATTCCCTGATTCATACCGGGCTGCTGGCCAAATCCCCCTTGCTGAGGACGAAAACCGCCGGGCATTGCGCCGCCCATCCGATTCATATTTCCAGAAATCGCACCGCCGGGGATCCCGCCGCCAAAATTGGATTGAACTGGACGTTGGAAACCACCCATTCCGCCCTGCTGTTGGAAACCGCCGGATTGCTGGCCGAAACCGCCATTCATTCCACCCTGTTGACCAAAACCGCCGGTCTGTTGTGTGTTGTACCCCCCATTGGGTTGGCCGAAACCGCCTTGAGGCGCACCGAAGCCGCCTTGAGGCTGGAATCCACCGGGTTGCTGAGGCCGAAAACCACCCTGTTGGCCCATTCCGGGATTCATGCTGTAACCACCGCCGACCCCATTATCGCCCAACGAGCGAAAGAGTCCAATCCCCTGTGACCCGCACTGCGGGCAGCGAAACGGTTCCGTCGGCTGCGTCAGCGTGCAGCCACATTTTGTGCATTGAAAGGTCTTCATTTCGTTTATAAGTTAATTAATTTTGGCTAAAAATCATTCGTAATTCGGTGTTTTATTCCACATCCACCAGTGCTTTGGAGTAAACGGAACCATTTCCGCGAAGCACGACCCAGCCGTGAACTCGGGCGATGGTCGCGCCACGATTCACTGCATTGTGGCGGGACGAATCAAAACGCTGCCCTGGCATCACTAACTCGATCCGGTTCGGAAGGCCAGCGCTTTCGCAAAGCCACTGCGCCCAACGGGCCAGAACGTCTTCAAACTGTTCCACGTTGTACCCCGGGATCGCGTTGGCCCAGCGGTAAAACGCCTCGCCCACGTCTTTCAGAAGGAGTACCATTTTTTCCGGCGTGGAGGCCTGGAACATCATCAGGATCCCGCCAAAGTAGCAGCTTGAGGGGTCATGTGCCAAAATCCCCTGGAGAAGGTACTGGCGTTCATTTTCGATCGAAGGTTCCAACGCCATTTCGCCAAAGAACGCTTTGTCGAGTTTCGTCAGATCCGTGGAAAGACGCATCGGCTGCGGCTGCGGAGCGGATTGCTGCAAAGGATCGGAATTCATCAAATCATCCGCCGGTTCCTCGGGCTGAGGCTGCTCAGGTTCCGGAGTTGGAGCAGGTTCCGAAGCTGCGGAAGGAGCAGGAGCCGCACTTGCCGGGAGGTTTTTCAAAAGCTCTTCCAAAGCGTCAAAACGACGATTCAGGGCCGGGACCATCTGTTGATCGAGGTATTGCCCCAGCATATTCAGGTTTTCCAGAACAGGCTGGAGTTGAGCCGCGGTCGGAGCGCCTCCACCTACTGCAGAAATGGGACCGGCCGGGGCCGAAAAACCGTTTTCCTCCCGCTTGAGGAGGTAGTCAGTGATCTGGCGCTGGGATTCTGAAATCGCGCGATAAAGCTCCGCTAACGAGACAGCAGACGTTTTAGACGTTTCGGAAACGGGGGTCTGTGCCGGTTTCGTGGCTGGAGTTTCAGGGGTGTTTTCGGGTTTTTTCGTTAAAAAGGACATAAAATTTCTCCGGGAAAATCACTCATTAAATCAAAACTCAAGTGAAAAAGCGAAGGAGTACGTAATTTCGGAGCGCGCTCCTTCCCGACCGCGCCCCGAAGCCGCTTTTTGCTCAAACCGCTCCGCCAAGCTCGATATTATCGAGCCCTCCAGTGTCGAGGTAGTAACGTTCATCGGCCAGGGTACGCCACGCGAAGAAGACATTTTCGTCAAGAACCGCGTCTTCACCGGCGACTACGCCGCTCACGCCTTCGACCTGCAGGTACTCGTCCCGCTCGCCGTCCGCCTTTACACGCTTGATCTTCACCGAGACGTTCGTGCGCCCGATTCGATCGCCAACGTCCATCTTGATCACGTAAATCGGCGAGGCCTGAGCCGTTTCGATCGGACTCATTTTACGACCGATGATCACACGCTGGGAACTGGTCGTGAACTCGGTAATTTCCTCACGCGAGCCGCCGCCAGCCTCCGCAGGCGAGAAAAGAATACGTTCCGGGCGGATGCCACTCGTCGAGTCGCTCATAACGCCCCAGTAGTATGTGTTTTCCTGAACACGCTCCTCCATTTCAAACTTGAACTGCGGAAGCATACCGTTCGTCGCCATGAAGTTGATGGCGGCGCCGACGACCACCGGGCTTTTCGGGTCGATGATGATCCCCGGAAGACGACCGTTTTCGTCCTGGTACGGGTACCAGTTACCCGCGTAGTGGTGGAACATCGGCAAAATACGGGACGGCGGAAGCGGAAGGTACATGCGCACCAGTTTCTGAATGAAACCGAGTTTGGACGGCTGACCCGCCAAAAGTACCGCGTCCACGTTATAGTCGATGCAGCGTTTGCAGAAGTCGAAGATCAGTTCGTCGAACACTTCGATCACCACGTCCTCAAATTCCTGCGGGTGGTAGTACAATTCCATATCCTGCTGGAGGTTGTAGTAGCCCGGGCCGCGCAGTTTGTCGAAGACGCGCTGGAGCGATTCGAGGATGGCCGGGTCGATCAGTTCCGGGTCCATGTGGTTCACCGGCTCGTCCGTGATTCCGTCGGTCGCCAGCGTCATGTACTTCTGTGCCATCGGAATGAACAGACGGTTCATCCAGGTGATACGATGCCCACGGAATTCACGGTTACGCGGTACTTCGGGACCGAAGAGGAGCTTCACGTCTTCTTCGTCCATGGCCAGTGCGTCGGCAAAGGCCGGGAGAATGATACGCTCAAGCAAACGCTTGGCGAGCTGGTCACCGGCCAGGGAAATACCGTCCTGATGAAGCACTTTTCCACGGATGCTGTCGTCGATCTTCGACTCAAATTTGTAGCTGGCGATCATCAGGTCGGACGTACCGCCGCCGATGTCGATACAGGCCAGACGGACTTCGTGGTTTTTCTCGCCGAATTCCTCTTTCTGGGTGGCGCCGCCGCGCATCGCGCCCATTCTGCGGCGGGAAGCAGGTGAACCGAGCATCGGAGCAGCCGGCGCTTCCTCTTCTTCCTTCTTTTCCGGATTGCCGCGTTCCTGGTGCAAAGACTCGAACCAGATGCGCGGGTCCTGACCCAGCAGACGCAGCTCACTCCAGATGTACGTGAGGTGAACGGCACTGGCCTCGTCGATCGAAAGATTCAATAGCGGTTTCACGTGCTGGTGACGGCCGAGCGTCATGTTGAAGATCTCGATCGCTTTTTGCACCTGCTTCTGAAGCCTGTCCTTTTCCTCGAAAATCATACCGCTCGGGTAGGTGAGTGTGAGGGTACGGATCTCACGTGCGCGGCCGGCGTCACCAGACTGCATACGGTACGCAATCGAGTTCACGTAGGTGTACGCCTGAGCCAGAAGCTCATAAATGGCGCCCGTCATCAAAGCACGCGGGGCGTGACGAGGTTTCAGCGGGGTTTCCGGCGCAAAGTCCTGCGGTTTCACGCCCGTTTCTTTGAGAAGGAAATCGTTGTCATCCTCGTGGATGTACTTCAGCATGGCGCCACGCAGAGTACCGCAGTACGTGTGCGACTGCTCGCGGTCATACGGGTCGGCCATGTGCCAGTTCGCGCCTTCGAGCCAGCTGGAGTCGTCAGCCCACAAGTACCGCTTCGGGGAACTGACGCCCGTACGAATGTCGTCATCCGTTGCGATGACCTGCAAAACGTCATCCGCTTCTTTGCCCATTCGTACCATGGAAACATCTTCGAAAATGTCCGGTTTGCGCGCAACTTCCACTTTGTTCGTGCGGACCGAAGCGCTGGACTTTCCGAAACCGAACCAGCCGCTTTTTTTGCCGCCTTCATCGACCTGCTGGAACTCGATTTTACGCATCATTTGCGGTGAGAGGTACGGCGTATTGCACCAGTGGGTCTTGGAGGAGAACCAACGCGCGCCGGGATTACGGCGGTACTGACCTTCATCGTCCCACGCGTCCAGATGGTAGCGGTTCGTCAACTCGAACGGAAGCATCTGCGGGGTCTGGGAGATTTCACCCACGACTTCCAGAAGCAGCGCGCCGGTACGGCTGTTTCCGAAGTCCACGACCATGTGCACGTGCTTCGCGTCACCGGCCACGGCCGCGGCCGGACGAATGCAGATCTCCACCATCGGCACACCACGGAGCGGCTGACCGTTCAGGTCCTGAATATTTTCCAGATTAATGATGAAGTCACCCGTGAGCGAGTTCACGTCGCAGAAGTAACCGATCTCCGCGTCGCCGCACGTCGTATCGACCGCGAGGTACAGACGGGAAGTGGTTCCCTGAATGATCTGCCACTGAATATAAGGGTAAGCCTGCGCCGTGGATTCGGGCTGTGGGTCACGTTTTTTCTTGGTATTCTGCTCCTGCTCTTCAGCCGCGCCGCATTTGGTACGCTGCCAGCCGTTGCCGATTTGACTTACGTTATAACGCGCGCCGCCTTTGAGTGGGACGCAAATGACCTGAACTCCAGTATTGGCGAAAAGAATATGCATTTTGGTTCTCGGGGGTTAAGTACTAAATTTGTTTTGAAAGGAATACGTGAAGGGATCCGCCGATTGGCCTCTGCGAAGAGCGGAAAGGCGATTCTTTCACGCTCTTCGACGCTTGATTTTTATTTGTCTTTCATCTGCGCCAGGATCCTCTCAAACGGTTCGAGGATCTGGATCAGCTCGGCATTTCCCGGCGGGATCTGAATGTGATCGCCCGCGCCGAGAGCCAAAGCCTCTGGAAGACGTTCGCACCAGCGCTTTACGAACGACGCAGTCTGACCGTAATTGCCGTAATATTCCAGCGGTTTTTCGTGCGGTTCACGTTCTTCTTCGTCCGCTTCGATCTGCGGAGGCGCGATTCCTGCCTGCGACGGACCCGGGTTCATGATGTAGTCGTCCATGATCATTTTCACGTACTTGCGGCGGGCGTAACGGCGTGCCGCCTCGTCACGTGTTTTCAGGTTACAGACCGGATTCAGAGCGTCGAGCAGATTGTCCACGCAGTGGGAGCTGGTCAGGTAGTCACGGACGTAACGGACGAACGTGTTCAGGTCGTCACCCGAAAGCCACGGCGCACCGCGGTCGTTCGCCTTCGTGTACTGTTCCCAACGTTTTGGAACCTGCTTGGTAGCCCATTCGTGCAGGAAGTCGCGCAGGGATTTTGGGAGCGGGTCGCCGAAACGTTTGCCCGTGTCCGTACAGTCGGCCAACGCCCAGCTTTCGCCTTCCGGCACGCTGAGGGTTTCCTGAAGGGCGTAAACACGTTCGTACACACGTTCCGGGTCGTCCGTGAGCCAGTTCACCACCTTCTCAGCGGCGCGGACACGCTTTTCGCGGTCCACGTTTGCGTCCGGGTCAACGACCCAGTCACGGGCCAGAACGAGCAGGCGGTTCAGAATGTCGTTGATCTCTTTCTCGAGCTGGTTCTGCTTGTCGGTAGAGGTCGTGACCGCGCGAATACCGGCGCTGATGAGCGAAAGACCGCCGTCACCGTCGGTCATGGCCGCCTTCCACTTCATTTCGGGATTGGCCGTATATTCCTGAACACGTTCAGATTCGAGGAAAGCTTTTCCGGCGCGGACCCACTTTTCCGGGTCGTCCTTCTGCCGCTGGCTTTCGTCGGTATCCCACGTTCCGGGGTAACGGATCGGGTAGGTGTTCGTGAAGGCCTTGCCGCGTCCGCCGAAGTCCGTCATGACCGGTCCCAGCGTATCGACCAGCTGACCAAGACGCTGCTGGTAGAGGCCTTTGTCCGCGTATTCCTGGCGGTTACGGAATTCTTCGTCGATACCCGTCATACCGATGAACAGAGCGGGGAGTTCGTCCGTGACCTTGCTCGGCCAGTACTTTTCGCCGTAACGGGCACGTCCCCATTTGTCGATGTGGTGTTTCATCTGGGATGTCACTTCGAGGTTTCCACCGCGGCTGAGCAGGATCAGCGTCTGGATCTGGAGCTCGTCCGTGAAACGCTCGAAGAGGTACGCCACTTTACCACGTTTCACGATTTCCATCTGCTCTTCCAGTTTGTCGGCTTCGGTTCGTTTACCCTGTTCAGCGCCCTGACGGCCGGCGCGCATACCAGGAATGTCGAGGAAGTCCATCTGTTCGATCACTTTTCGCCAGTCATCGTTCAGACGGTGCGGCAGGATCGGGAGGACCAGTTCGAGCATGGCGGCCTGGATCGTTTCCAGGTCTTCGTCGCCGTTTCCGCTTCCAGGCGTGTATTCGAGCACGTACCACTCTTTACGCTGGCGCAGGTGGAAGTCGGCCCAATCGACGCGCGTGAAGCAGAGCGAGTTTTTACGCTCGTGGACCTTGGAACGCTGGGAGTCCAACAGGAAACGGACGCCGGCCCAGTGCACCAGGATCGCGGGTTCCGGGGAACTGGAGAGTTTTTCGAGGAATTTATTGATGCGGATGAACAGACCGGTCAAAGACGGCCAGCCGCCCCAGAAAATTTCACCGCACGCTTTGATATAACCTTCATCCGAGAGCATATAACGGCTCAGGAGTGCGGAAAGGATCGCTTCTTTCGTCGGGAAACCGCGGCGGTCCACCGTACGCATATAGGAGTACGCGTCGATGATGTCCATGCGCCACCGGCGGTCAACGCTCGTGCCCGGGTATTGGCGTGACATATCCTCGAGCATTTTGTCGAGGTGGGACTCGTCCCACGCGAATTCCGGACTGCGGCATTCGACCTGGAAACCACGCGCCAGAACGCGGATCCACTCGACTCGGGTCAGTGCCTTCACCATGACAGGGTATTCAGGCGAAACACTTTCGGAAATACGGTCCTTTGTGGTGAAGCGGGTCACCAAAGCGGTCGCTTCGTTGGAGCCGGACTGCGGGTTTAAGTCGGTATTGAACGAGAGGTCTTTGTAATAGGCCGGTTCGCCGTGCGCCTCATCACGCCCCAGCGGGCTGTACGCCTCACTCTGTGCACGTAGTACCTGACCCATGAAAAGGCTTTTTCCTACCTGTGACGGGCCGTAAACTGCGGCCGCGACCGGAACTTTTGAAGAGGTGTACAAACTGCTGGCCTGACGGCGAAGCTGAAGAATCTCGAACTCGTCACTCTCAGGAATCGGAAGCAAATCTACTTTGCGACGGTCCGCGTTAAACTCGGCGAGCCAGTCACAAATTTCGGTTGCAAGTCGGTCCACCTGATCCGCCTGGCGGATGATCTGACGATCGCGTTCATCTGGAAATCCCATGGTTCTCTCGTTGGTTAAATATAAAATAAAGGATTGAAATGAGTAAATATTGTATTGACGAATGAACGACGAACGACGAATCGCAGAGAAAATTACGATTCGTCATTCCTCATTCATTTTTTCGTTTTCAGTTAATGCTCTGAAGCATACGTCCCTGATGAAGGAGTCGGAAGCTCACCGGGTACTGCTGAATGTTATTCTGTCCCTTGGTGCGCGACTCGATGATCAGGCGGTAAACGTGGTCATTGTCAAAATTACCGTTAAGCTGGGCGCTTTCGATCGAAATGACCTGACCATCCGCATCCGTTCGGGCTGGCTGCCAGACGTCCGGCGGGGCTGTGCCTTCCTGGTAAACGCGATACTCAAGCTCGCCTTCCTGGTTGCTCGCCAGGACGTTGAACCGGACGGAGAATTCACCCGTCACCGTGTTGTCGCTGGCCAGTTCGTTCTCGACCTTGAGGTAGCGCTCGCCGATGACCGTCACGTCCGCGTAGAGCTCGTTCCCGAGGTAGGACCCCCAGACCTGCGTTTTGCCCGGGCCAACCGCCTGGAAGCGACCGTTTCCGAGATTCGCGAGAACGGACGGGTCGGTAGATTCAATGTCCGCCGCCACAGGACGCTCAACACCGTTTTCGAGCGACGTTACGGCAAAGGTCGGTGTTTGTTCGCCTTCCTTGACCGTCAGTTGCTGAGGCGTGATCTTCAGGTTCAGGCGTTGGGTCACGGTGACCGGCAGGGTCGTGGTCAATCCGTTGTACGGACCGTTCGGGTCCACGGACTCCACGACGAGCGTCACGGATCCCGGCGCGTTACCGTGAATGTGATTGTTCGCGTCCACGGAAACGATCGAAGTATCGGCCGGAGGCTGGATCTTGAAGAGCGTCTCGACCGGCATCATGCCGTTATTCGGGTTGACCTGAGCAGCGTCAACGACTCCCTGATTTCCAGCCACGATGAAGAGCGTGCCCGGGAAGACGTTAAACGATGCGCCGTCCACGACAGCGTCACCAACGTTGATCTGGAGCGGGATCGCCGAGCTGAGGGTTCCAAGTGTCGCGTTCACGTTCACTGTACCGCGTTTTTCGCCGACCGGTTTCACGAGGAAACGACCGTCTTCACCGCGGGTGAGTTCCGCAGTCGCCGTCGATTTCGCGAATTCGAGCTTCAGGTTCGGATCCGTCGAAACGTTACGTCCAAGACGCCCGTCCGCCAGTTCCTCGAATACCTCGACCGCAACGGCTGTGCCTGTTTTGGACAGACGCAAGGTCGAATCCATAAAGCGCAGACCAACCGGCGTACCGTTGACTACTCCCTCGGTCGCAACAAACGGAGCCGCAACGTTTTCTCCGAAGATTTCCTTGCTCGTGACTCCAACGACGCCGCCGTCGAGAATCGTGTCCGCAGGACGGTAAACCACCGCCGCGTTCGGATCGACGTAAGCCGATTCAACACTCGTCGGGATCGAGCCGGCCGGAACGACGTCGAGAACACCTTCCGAGACCATTCCGGCAAAGCGGGCGATGACCGTCGTGCGTCCAACGGAACGACCGAAGACCAGACCGTTCTGAACCACCGCGATTTCCGGATCCTTCGTCGTGAGCTCCAGACCCGTGGCAGGCTGGATCACGTAAAGTTTGCCGCCGCGCGTGGCGGTGACCTGGTACGCCCGGCCTTCACCCACCGCTACCGTGGCGGTTGGTGGGTCAATCGCGAGATCGGCGTATGGATTATCCGTGACCGTGACCGGGACCTGGGATTTGATCTGCCCCTTCCAGTCAATATTAATATTCGCCTGACCCGCGGCGCGGGCTTCGACCTGCGTAATGCCGTTCATTGCCGCAGCGGGTCCATCCGAAACAACTTTCAAATCAGGCTGGTCGAACATCCGATGCAAACCACTGGCGCTCCGGCCCTGAATGAAGAGGTTCGATTTGTCGCCCGTGGACATTTGGATGAGCGCGGGTTCGACCGCCAGCTCGGTGATCGGGTTGGAATCGACCGTCACCACGCAGGCTTCCGAGGCTCGGCCCGGAACGTCCGGGATCTGGGCGGAAATCGCCGCAGTCCCCGGCTTCTTGGCGCAGAGCCACAGGCCGCGAACTTCCACGACATCGGGATCACTGCTCTTGAAGACCGCGCTGTTCGTACGTTCCAGACGGATCCCACCGTCCGTGACCGCGAAAACGCTCGGGTCGATCATCTGACCGACGGAGAGCGTGATGACGCCCGGTTCCACGAGGACTTTTCCGTCCGTGCGCAGAGCCTGGATCGTGGCCGCGTCCACGCCGCCAACAACGGCGCGCATGACCGCCTTTTTATCGCCCATCGTGAAGATCACGTCGGTCGCGCCCGGAGTCTTGCCGACCAGCGCGTGGCGGGACGGATCGTAGGCGCAGATTTCCGGAACGAGCGGCGTCACGGTGCACTGCATGCTGAAATCGACGTTTCCGCGGATCAGAGCAAAGTCTTTGCCGACCAGGCGGCTTTCGCCGACCATCATCTTGATCACGTTATCGGTCGGGCCGAGTTTTTCATCGATGGTCGCGACCACATCCACCTCAGCCGGGGCACTCGTCACGCCGTTGAGCGTGGCCGTGATCTCCGCTTTGCCCAGAGCCTTGGCGGCGGTGACGGGCCCTTGCGGGACCGCGATTTCCGGCGCACTCGATTTCCACTCAATATTTCCCATGCCGGTCAGAACACCGACCGATTTTCCTTCTTTGAAGCCGTGCAGCTTGAACTTCACCGTTTCGCCCGGCATCATGCGGATGCTCTTATCCGGTTCGAGGCGCAGCTCGTCAATATCGACGTCTTCCGTGACGTTCAGCGTGATTTTCGTCGTTTCCGTCTCGGCGCCTTCGTATTCGGCGATGTACGTGACCTTTCCTTTGCTCACGGCCACGAGTTCACCGTTGGACGGCGTCACGGCCTTCGGATCGCCGGCGATAGCGTGCATCGTCGCGTCCTTCGTCACGATTCGGACGAAGCCGTCCGGGTATTCCGCCTCCACGTCGTAATTCGTGTAAACGGCGCCAACCGGAACAGTGACTTCCTCGCCGTCCTCGCTCACGATTCGCAGGTCGCTCGGCTGACCTTCACGCAGCGGAGCGCGTTCACCCTCGACCGTTGTATCGACCGGCTGAGTCCAGAACGTCACAAGGCGGTCGCCAACCTGAGCGGTCAGGAAGACCGGGTCACTGGCTTGAACTGCGGTCAGGACCGGAGCGTTCCAGAGAACACGTCCGTCCACGAAGTTGGGGGTCCAGAAGACATTCGGCGCCAGTTCGCGCACGTCGCCTTTTTCCATCCAGATTTCGTAACCCTGGGATTGGCCGATCGGGAGGAACTGACCTCCGGGCTGACGTTCCACGACGAGTTTGACCGCCGGGTCTGCCGGATTCAGTTTAGGTTCCGCGACCGTGACGTGGCACGCGGCCGTTTTGTTCGCAAATTTGGCCGTCAGGGTGAACGCCTGCGTTCCGTCATCAGGAGCCGTCACGAACGGGCGGATCCCGTCCTGAGCCGGCGTCCAGAGCACATTACGCGGAACGTCCCAACGCACGAATTCGGGCGCGACTTCCGTGAACTGGTCCGCTCCGACGAGTTTTTCCTCAACCTTGAGCGCGAGCGTCTGGCCCGGCGCGAGGGTCACTTCGGACGGGATCACGCGGAGTTCTTCCGTTTCCTGCTTGCCGACCGAGACCACCGCGATCGCGGGCTTTTTCAGGTACGGCAGGAAGCTGGCCGTGATGCGGAATGGGTCGGCCTCTTTCAGCCCCGTGAGGCTTGCCGAGTGGCGAATCACCGCATCCGGTCTTTCAATGGCACAGTAAATTCCCGGTGAGTTCATCGGAACGTCCCAAACAGAATCCGTGACCGCAATGACTTGCGGTTTCGGAGCGGGTTCCGCTTCAGCTGGAGTTTCCGCGTTTTCGCCCTCAGCGGCGTTTTCGCCATCGGCTGGAGCTTCTTCAGGCTTCTTTTCCTCAGCCGCTGGAGCCGAGTCTCCAAAGACGATTTTCGGATCAGTGACTTTAAGACGAAGCTGGAACGGGGCCGTTTCGCCGACTGCCAGATCCAGTTCGGACGGCGCCCAGTACATTTCAAGATGGCGCGGGTGAACGACCGTCAGATCGACCGAGGCGGGATTGGCGGATGCGGGGTGCGTTGCGCTTAGCGAGGCTTTCCCTTGCAGAGCAGCGCGGTAAACGCCGTCCTTTTCGCTCAGAATGGAGATTTTTTCGGCGTCCGAGGAAGCAAAGACGGCGAGGCCCGGAACGAGTTCAACGTCACCATCGTCCAACCGACCGGTCAGGACCGCTTTGCCCGGCTCGCCTTCAATACGCAGCGTGCGGTCCACGTGAAGCTGGAGCTCTACATCGGCGGCTTCCACGGTCGTGACACTTACCGGCGCAGAGTCTTTTGTGCAGTAATTTCCTTTGACCTGGAACGGACCTGCGCCTTCTGCAAGAGCCATCGCGCGGCCGGCTTCAAAACGCAGACCTGAGTCTTCTTCCGGTTCCGGAGAAATTGTCCACGTGATGCGGGTACGATCGACGAACGCGATCACGCCGTCACCGTATGTCGCGATCCCGGAGAAAGATTTGCAAAGACCAAGCGGGAGTTTGACTTCTTTTTCTGGCCGGATCTCAAATTTGAGCGGCGGTACGTTCACGGCAACTTCTGCAGTGGCTTTTGAGGCCTGGTGCGCGTAAACGACGGTTTCCGGCGTGGTGGTTCCGCTGTGACCGGTCACTGACTTCTGGATCGGGTTCACGGTTGCGATCGCTTCGTTTGGTTTCGCGATCAGGTCTGTCGAGTCGTTCGCAAGGATAAAGAACTCGGGACCGCTTTGGGCAAGCAGGAGGACTTGAGATGCGTGGTCCTGCGGAACGTTCAGACGCGGCGGGAGAACATGCAGCGCGTCCGTTTTTGCTGCGGAAACTTTCACAGGAACAGTGATTTCAGAGGAACCGTCGGTGAACGTGACGTGAGCTTCCCCGGCTTTGCGGCCGATCAGCTCGAAGTTTTTCGTGACTTCGACGACCTGCGGGTTGGAACTGGTCGCCGTCACGCTGGAAAGGTCGGCGGAAATGACGGAAAGCGGGAGTTTCTGGTCCACGGCCAGAGTTTCCGTTTCGGTTTCCGCTTTCTTGATTTTATCCTTGGAAAAGACCCGCAGTTTTACGAGTTTTTCAGTTGGGGCGACCGTGAACGCGGCACTTGCGTCGAGTTTTTTCGTTCCAGCGGTGTACGAAACAGCGAGATTTCCCTGGCCCGGAGCACCGGTTTCCAGCCACGCGCCTCGGTAGGTCAGAGCATTGGCGGGAGTCACTTTCCACGAAAGTTTGGAGGAACCGGTCAAATCGTACGATTTTTTGTCGGCCGTTTTCCCATGCACGCGATAATTGACGAAACTCGCCGGCTGAAGTTTTCCTTCATTGGGAAGTTCCACCGCGATTTCGGTGAACTCGGGGGCCTTCGCGACGGTCAGACTCAAGACGGCATCTTTGGCTTTGGAGTCGCCCGGGGCTTTGTAACTCGCCTTCAGCTCGGCTTTACCGGTCGATTTTGCCTCGATGAATCCTTCATTGAAGAAAATGGGTGAGGCGGAGGGGATCTGCCACTTTGCTGCCTGAGTCAGATCCACCGTTTTCCCTTTGGGGCCGTATTTCCCAAGCAGACGGACTCGCGCGGTCGTTCCCACAGCCAGTTCCGTATTCTTGCCGTCCAGTTCGATCCAGACGGTTTCCGGAGCGGCGGGAGCCGTGACCGTCAATTTCACGGACTTGCGGCGTAAACCGGTCTGGAATTTGATTTTCGTCTCGCCCGGGGTCAGAGCGAGGACCTGATGGGCGCCGGTTTTGGTCCCGTTTTCAAGGAATGCCGCCACGTGCGGGTCTTCACTCCCGCGCAGGACTGTATTCGTTACGTCTTTGGAAAGGAGCAGTCCAAAACCGTCCAACCCAGGCGTTTGTACGTGGTAATCGACGAAGGTGCCCGTGGCCGTCTCGACCACACCCGGTTTCACGAGCAGGGTGAACTGGTTCCAGATGACCCACGCGAGAAGGAGAAGGAAGAGGATGAGCGAGCCGTAGAAATTCCGCTTCCGGCGTGCCGCTTCGAGGGCTTTGCGCTTTGCGGTCGGGACTTTCGCACAAATTGGGCATCGGGGTTTTGTCTTGGGGAGGCGCAGGTAGAGCTGCATACACTCCGGATCGTCGCAAATCATGGGGATCCCGACTTCCTGGGACTTCGGCAAATAGCCGGGGATCCAGATGAGGCGCCAGAATCCGCCGCCGTCCTGATATTTAAAGAAATAGTAGGTGCGATCCGGACGTTTGGTGTTTTCCACCAGATCATGAAATTCCTCGCTCAGACGCTGATACAGAATTTTTTCAGTCGTAGAAACGGGACGGATCGCGTCAAAACGAAGCTGCAAACGCTCAATTTCGCCGGCCAGAAGCTCTTTCAGATCTTCATTCGTAACGGGCTGGACCTCGTCAATTTCCTCAAGACGCGCGCCCTGATCGTTTCTTAGATAATATTGAATGATTTCACAGTTTTCATCGACCCACTCCGGTTCAGGGGTCATGCCGCGGAACCACCGGAACAGAATCCGGTCGTTTGCGTTCGTTGGGTCAATCAGAGGGCAGCCGGGTTCCAGAGCCACAGGCTGGAAAAACTTTCCATTCTCAGAAAGGTTAATACGTAAAAAAGCTTTGGCCATAATTTAAACCACTCATTTGAAATATGCGCGTGACGAGTAAAATTCATTATTATTATCAGCATACACCAAATGAACTAAAAATCAAGAAGCCCCCTCGAATTTTTTTGAAATTTTTCCAAAATTTTTTGAGAAAAGACTTTTTTGGTGACTCAAACAGGGAAATTTGACCAAAATTTGACGGAAAGAGAAAGTTGTCAGGAAATTCTTTTCCCTCTTGACTTTTTCTAAAAACACAATATAATATTCCCGCATTTAATTAATATCCCAATTCGGTTTTCCACCAAAGATTGAACAAGGACATAAAATGAAAAGAAAAGAACGTCCGATGTGGCAGTACGATGAACTAAAAATCAACTCGATCATTGATTACACGACGGCTTCCGAGGCGGCCCATTACGAGGAACGTCACAGTACCGTCCGGAATATCAAGGCAGAAAACCAAAATCTTCTGGATCGGCTGGAGGTTCTGATCCCCGATGGGTTGGCAAAAGCGAAAATCCTTGAGATCGGCACGGGAACAGGCGCTTTTGCCCGAACCGTGGCGCCAAAGTGCGCTTGGGTCACGGCTCTGGACGCTTCGGAGGCGATGCTGGCCGTGGCGAAGGAAAAAGCCGCCCCGCTTGGACTCACTAACATGGAATGGTTCCACGCTGGTTTTTTGACCTTTGACTTTCCGGAAAACGAGTACGACGCCGTGGTTTCAAGTCTCGCGCTTCATCATCTGCCTGATGTGTGGAAGGGGGAGGCTCTGGCGAATATCCGGCGAACGCTCAAACCGGGCGGCGTGTTCATTCTGGTAGATGTCACATTCCCGTGGGACTGCGGCGAGATGGCAAAATGCGAGACGGTATTCCTGGATAAAATTTCCAGCGAGGAAATGAAGGATCCCTTCATCGGACATCTCTCGAAAGAATACAGCACCTTCAGCTGGATCATGGCCGCCCTGATCGAACACGCGGGCTTGAAACTGCTGGAACGCTCCAAATTCAGCGCCGTCGCGGAGATTTTCGTCGCGAGAAAATAAACCTGCGGGGACGACGCTTCCAGCGTCGTTTAAAAATCCAACCCCTGCGGGGACGACGCTTCCAGCGTCGTCTCTGGAAAACCTACAAAGTATTTCTTCTGACGACGCTGGAAGCGTCGTCCCCGTATTACATCCCGTACAGCGCCTTCACCTCTTTATCCACTTGCGCGTCGATTTGCGCGATTTGTGCGGTCAGGGCGCGGGCGGCGGCGGATTTTTCCCCGATCAGCTCCGCCCATTCGGTCTGATCCTTGAGCGGGATACGGTGTTTCTGTCGGCCCAGCTCCTTCAGGAACGCCGGGAATTCGAGCGTTTCCAGCCCGGTCAGGACCGACGTCATTTTCACGCCCGGGAAGTTGGCCTGAACCAGACGCGCGAAATTGCGGCGAAGCGTCTGAAGTGCCGACACTGCGGCGGTCCGGTCCCGCGTGAGGGCCGCAAGCGAAGCGGTTTGCGCCGCGTCCGCAGGCGGTACCGGGAAATTCTCGAAAAAGACCTTCCGCACCTCGCGAGTTCCGCCCTGAAGTTCCGGGCAGTTGTACCAGATCCAGAGCTTCGCAAGCGACGAGTTGAAAACCGCCGTCAGGAACGGAAGCGAGACGGAATCGTCATCTGCCGTCATGATGAAACTTTTATCATTGCTCACGAAGCCGCTTGTGTCGTACATGAACGGAAAAACCGAGGTCATGTTCGGATACATGATTTTCGGTTTCGCGAAATCTTCATGGTAGGAAATCGTGTCCTGCGTCTCAAACCACTGGTTTGAGGTCTTTTTTCGCGAGCCTTTTTCACCTGATTGATTCAGCCGTTCTTTACCGAAGGAAAGAAGATGCTTCTGAATCGCGGGGTATTCGTCGATGTTCAGGTGCAGCGCCGGGAACGTCCCGATCAGCCACAAATCATCCCAATCGGCCCCATACGCCACAATGTCCCGCCCCCTCAGCATCGGCCGAATCAGCTCCGCGCTGCGCGCGTCCTCCCGGATCAGCCGGTCTTTCGTCGCCGTGTCGATGAAAAACGCATCATTGAAACCGGTTTTGATCCCGTAGTTGATCGTGACGGGCAGTTCTTTCAGCGGCGTTCCGGTCTCCTTCATCCGCTGGAGCGTCTGGAAGTCCTCGAGCGGCTGGATGCTCCACTCGCTTTCCCCGAACGCACCGCTCGGGTACTCGTACCGACCCGCTATGGCCGAATCGAAACCGGTGTACGTCTTCCTGTTGACGGAAAGGACGCGCACTGTCTCGGGTTTGGGTTCCTTCGCGGTCACGAAAATGCAGCAGTACGTCGTCGCGTCGTCGAAAAACTGCACGTCGCCGAAGTTGAGGACCTGCTGCAACCCGGTCCCGGCCATGAACTGTCGGAGCTGCTTGCCGTAGGAGGTGATCATCCACTTGTTCGGCATGATGAAGGAGAGAAACCCGCCGGGGCGCAGCAGATCGTAGCCGCGCTCGGTGAAGAGGCAGTACAGGTCGGCCGATTTGTTGAAGGACCGGAACCCGGCCGCGGCATACACGTCGCTCATCGCGCCCATGGTTTGAAGCTGGACGTAGGGCGGATTCCCGATCACGACGTCGAAACCGTCAAAGGGGAATTCGGTTTTCCAGTCAAATTCGGCGTCGAGGAGGCTGTTCCCGCACTTGATGTTTTGGGTCAGACTGTTGAGCTTCCGGCCCGGTTTGCAGGTGTGCAGCCAGAGAGAAAGGCGGGCGATCTCGACCGATTCCTCATTGATGTCCACGCCGTAAAGGTTCCGTTCGAGGATGGACTGGTCCAGGTCGGTGAGGATCAGGGCGCTTTGGCCTCGGGAGGAGTCTTTGCCGTAGTGGAGGCGGGTGTACCAGGCGTCCACGCGGGCGTGCTCCTCGATGAGGAAATTGAGGGCGGCGACCAGGAACGCCCCCGACCCGCACGCCGGGTCGCAGATCTTCAGGTCGAGAAGCCAGTCGCGGTAGGCGAAAAGGGTCTCCTCCAGTTTCCTGCGCTGGGCGGAGGTGAAGGTTTCGCTGGCGGCGTAGGTTTCGTCGCTGATCCCCAGCTCGGTTTTCTTCCGGGCACAGAGCGCCCCCAGTGTGTTCTCCACGATGAACCGCGTGATGTACGGCGGGGTGTAGAACACGCCGTCGCGCTTGCGCTTGCTGACGGTAGAGTTTAAAGCCTCCCCTGAAAGGGGAGGGGGACCGCCGGAGGCGGTGGAGGGGTTCTGAATGTGGGCTTGATCTTCCCCGGTTTCGGAACCCCCCAGTCTCGCTTCGCTCGCCAGCCCCCCTTTCAGGGGGGCCTTTAAAGAGGTGGCGGGCAGCTCCCCTTTCAGGGGGGCCTTTAAATTGGAACTTTTGATCTCCTCGATCTCGGTCAGCGAATGCTCGAAAATGTGGCCGAGAATATTCACGTCCACCTCCGACTCAAAGTCGTAATTGCTCAGGAGCTGGGTGTGCTCCACGAGGAGTTCATCGTCGATCTTGAGCGAGTCGAGCAGCTCGTCCGGGGCGAACAGGCCGCCGTTGTACGCGAAGATCCCCAGCTGCGGCTGGCCGGCGTTCACGAAATTGAAGAACGTCCGAAACTGGTCGTAAAGCGGGCGGGGCGACCAAATGGATTGCTCGCGCCACGACGTGATGATTTTCGCGATCGAGTTGGCAGGAAGCAGACCGCGGTCCTCGCAGAAGAAAATGAAAATCAGCCGGTCCAGCAGTTTCTGCGTTTTTCGGAAGAGGAGGAGGCGGTCCAGCCCGCGGTCGGCGTTGCGCTCGCAAAGGTCGGCGAAAAGGAGACGCTTGAACCGGGAGTAATCGCCGTAAAGCCGCTTCGTGATCGATTCCTCGGCCGAGACGGTCTCCGCGTGTGCCCGCAGCGGGGCGTTTTCGAGCAGGGAATCCGCCGTCAGGCAGAAGTAAAGGAGTTTGAACTCGGGCTCCGTCAGCGTGAAGAGGTCAAACTCGATGTAATTGACCGTACTGTCTATGTAAAACCGCAGCTTCTCGAAGTTGGAGATCACGACGTAATTGACCCCCGGATGGGCGTTTTTGTAGCCGAAAGCCTGTTCCTCGACCCGGGTCAGGTCGCGCGTGTTCGTGTCCTTCAGCTCGATGACGGCGAAAACCTTCTTGTCCTTCAGGATCGCGCCATCTGCGGACTTGGCGTTCGTCACGTTTTTCTGCTCGCGCAGGAGGTTGAAACCCGGGTCAGGGTTGAGCGTGTAGCCGAAAATGCTGCCGAAGAGTTTCTCGAGAAACTCGCCCTGGTACTGCTCTTCCTTCAGGGCGCGGATGTTGCGCTGCCTTTCCGGATTGTGGAAGTAGTCGGTAAAACGTTCCCACGCGGCGCGGACCGAGGCGGCGGGGATCTGGGCGAGGTACTTTTTCAGGATCGATTTCTGGAACAACATGGGCGAAAAAAAGGTTAAAAAAAGGTTACGTCCAACGCTCATCAAGACGACGCTGGAAACGTCGTCCCTAATTATGAATTACCCCACGTCGCCCAGTTCCAGCGCTGAGCCGTAGCGTTTGAGCATTTGCTGGCGCAGGAGCCGGAAATCTGGAGCGGCAAGGCCGGGGTCTTTGTCGAGCGTTTCTTTTGCAGCACGTCGGGCATCTTCAAGGATCTCCTGGTCACGCAGAAGGTTCGCGACTTTGAACGGCGGAAGCCCGTGCTGCTGGGTCCCGAAGAGGTTTCCCGGCCCGCGGAGTTTAAAATCGGTTTCGGAAAGCTCAAAACCATCGGCCGTGCTGGTGAAAAGGCGGAGGCGTTCCAACGTTTCGTCCGTTTCTTTGGCCGGAAAAACGCAGCAGTAACCGGGTCTCGGGCCGCGGGTGATGCGTCCGCGGAGCTGGTGGAGCTGGGCCAGCCCGAAGAACTCCGCCGAGTCGATCGTCATGAGCGTCGCGTTCGGAATATCGACCCCGACCTCAATGACCTGCGTGGAGATCAGGACTTTCAGCTCGCCGGTGCGGAAGCGGAACATCACGGCCTCTTTTTCATCCTGCGTCATGCGGCCGTGCAGGAGCCCGATCGGGAACTCCGCAAGCGGCCCGGTGGAAAGCTCGCGGTAGAGCTTCTGAAGGTTCGCGACGTCGGATTCTTTTTCGTCTTCCGAGGGGTCTTCAAATGGTTTTTCGGCGCGTAATTCCGCGCTCCGCGCTCCATTACCGCCTTCCGTTTCGACGCGTAATTCCGGCCTCCGGCCTCCAATACCGCCTTCCGTTTCGACGCGTAATTCCGGCCTCCGGCCTCCAATACCGCCTTCCGTTTCGACGCGTAATTCCGAGGGGGCGCGTAATTCCGGCCTCCGGCCTCCATTACCGCCTCCCATGAATGCGATTTCCGTCTGCGTTTCGTTGATTTTCTTCAATTCGCCAAGGGATTCCGCCTCGCCGATCCGCGGAACGACTACGTACCCTTGCGCCCCCTCGCGGAGTTTCTCTCCGAAAAACTTCCACCAGCCCGCCCGGTTTTCTTTCAGGGCGAGGTACGTTTTCGTTTTTTGCCGACCGGGTGGTAGTTCACGGATGGTCGTGAGGTCCAGATCGCCGAAAAGCGTCATCGTGACGGAGCGCGGGATGGGCGTGGCGGTCATGACGAGGTAGTGGGGCGATTGGCCGGACTTGCGCAGGGCCGCACGCTGGTTCACGCCGAATTTGTGCTGCTCGTCGATCACGACCATCGCGAGATTGGCGAAATTCACGTCTTTCTGAAGGAGGGCCTGCGTCCCGATGACGATTTTGGCCGAGCCGGAGGCGATTTTTTCAAGCGCGTCCTGACGCTCGGCGGGGCGCAAACCACCGACCAGTTCCACGATTTCCAGCGGACTGTGACTCAAAATCTTGCGCATGGTCCGAACGTGCTGGCGGGCCAGGACCTCCGTCGGGGCCATGATCGCGGTCTGAAAACCGTGCGCGACGGCCAGAAGGATGGCGTAAACCGCCACGGTCGTTTTGCCGCAGCCGACGTCTCCCTGGAGCAGCCGGTTCATCGGCCGGCCGGAAGTCGTATCGCGCGTAATGTCGCTGATCGCCTTGAGCTGGCCCTGCGTCAGGTCGTAGGGGAAAAGCTGGCGGATGCGGCGGTCCACCTCGGGCGTGGCTTCGAGGATCGGCGCACGGAAATCGCTGACCTGCTGCCGGCGGCGGACTTCAAGCGCGAGTTGGAGGAGAAAAAGCTCCTGAAAGACAAACCTGCGGCGGGCATGGTCCGCACCGTCCTGCGTTTTGGGAAAGTGCATTTTCTGGACCGCCTCGGAAATCGGCAAAAGCGAGTACTTCTCGCGAAACGCTTCTGGAAACGCTTCGTCGAGCAACTGCGCGTACTTCGGGACCACGGTGCGTGCGATCCGCCGCAGATCCCACTGGTGCAGGCCTTCCGTAAGACGGTAAATCGGCTGAAAGCCCAAAAACGCGGCTGAAGTTGGAAGCGTTTCCGGTCCGGCGGTGCTGATGGTCGGAGAGATCCCGACCGCAGGGTCTTCCCACGAATCGGCGATGGGGGCGCGGGTCCCCAGCCGGTTTCCGGGCGTAGTGTTAGCGTTGATCTGCGCAATTTCCTCCTCCGTGAGCAGACGCATCACGGGATGGCTGAACTGCCACTTTCGCTTGGAGTATTTGGGTTTCCCGCTCACGAGATAGATTTGCCCTTCTTCGACTCCATTCGCCCGAAACGGTTGATTGAAAAAAAGAATCTCCGCCAGGCCGTAAGTTCCATCTTCGATCTCCATGGTGGTGAGCGACCCACGCATGGTGCGGCGGTTCCGAACGTTCAGAATTCGGACGCAGATGGTTTGAAGCTCATCCTCTTTGAGGTGGCGAATGTCCGTGAAGTTGGAAAAATCCTCGTAATCCCGCGGGAAAAAAAAGAGCATCTCCACTGGCGTCCGAACCGACAGTTTCGCGAGCAACTCGGCGCGTTTCGGCCCGACTCCGGGTTCATACGCAATGGGATCAAAAAGCGAGTTCATGAGGGGGAAATTTTTAAAGGAAAATCCCAAACCAGTCCATTTAAAACGCCGGGCTTTTTCCACTTCCCACTTTAATTTAAACACGGATTTCCAGGGATTAAAAAGATTAAAAGGATTTCGTTTTTTCCATTGAAACTCCTGCAAAGCCTTAAATTCCCTTTAATAATCCGTGGAAATCCTTTTAATCCGCGAAAATCCGTGTTTAAATCAAGGTTTGAAGCGGGCGAGGCTTGACTTTGGAAACTGGTTTGAAGTTTTTGAAACTCCTTTAATTAAAAAGGGGGGGCACGTTAAACTCAGTTTACCACAAATTCCCGGCTTTTGCAAGGATGGGGGTGAGGGGTTTCCGAAATTTTCTGCTTAAAAAAGGCGTTTATTCCGAATAAAACCGGAAACGGCCTGCCGCTTGCTCTTTTTTCAGATACTTTTTCCGAAAAAACGTTTCCGCTTGATTGACTTTTGAAAAATCTCAGGTATAATGAGTAAATTGTAGCGTTTATAAATATAATCTGACTGAAAGGATGAACCAGTATGAAAATCGCACTTCATGGAGCCGCAGGACGTATGGGCCAGCGTTTGGTCGTTTGCGGTGCGGCCGACCCGGATGTTGAAATCGTCGCGGCCATTGACGTCGCCTCACACCCGAAAATGGGCGTGGATGCAGGCTTGAACGCGGGAATTGACGCACTTGGCGTCCCTCTTACCTCCGAGCTGCCCGAGGACGTCCAGCCGGATGTGATGATCGACTTTTCGCAACCGGCGGGCCTGGAAGCGCTGCTGAGTCTTTGCGTTCAGCGCCGGATCCCGCTCGTCATTGCAACGACCGGCCTGACTGCGGATCAAATCGCCATCATCGACGAAGCGGCCAAAGTGATCCCGCTCGTTTTCGCCCCGAACATGAGCATGGGCGTGAACGTCTGCATGAAACTGGCCGAGATCGGCGCCCGGGCCTTGGCCGAACATGACGCCGACGTGGAAATACTCGAGCGTCATCACCGCTACAAAAAGGACTCGCCGAGCGGTACCGCCCTGAAATTCGGCGAACTGATCGCCAAAGAGATGGGGATCACCAGCTTCCGGAATGGCCGCGAGGGGATCGTCGGCGAGCGTCCGCACAACGAGATCGCTTACCACGCCATCCGCGTTGGTGACGATCCAGGCCAGCACACCGTCGTGTTCGGAATGTTGGGCGAAACGCTGGAACTCACGGTCCGCTGCTCCTCCCGTGACGGCTACGCCAAAGGCGCGTACGCGGCCGCGAAATTCCTCCAGGGAAAAGAGTCGGGGCGTTTCTCCATGTTCGACGTGCTGGGGCTAAATTAGATTCGGAGGGCCGGCGTCCTCGCCGGTCAAGTTAATAAGATCCGGAGGGCCGGCGTCCTCGCCGGTCAAGTTAATAAGATCCGGAGGCTCCCTCCAGCCCTTTTCCTCAAAAAACTCTCCCAAAGGAATTGATCATGAACCGACCTTTTTCTCTTTTACTGACCGCCCTCCTGTTTTTCGCTCCGGTGTTCTGCCTGGCGCAGAATGAGCGGGAAATGACCGAGGCCCGCGAGAAAATGGTTCAGCGCGAGCTGGTCCGTGCGGGGATCCGGAACCCGGACGTGTTGGAGGCGATGCGCTCTACCCTGCGGCACAAATTCGTCCCGAAAAACGTCCGCGCCCAGTCCTACGAGGAGCGCGCTTTGCCCATCGGTTACGGCCAGACGATTTCGTCCCCGTTTGTGGTGGCCAGCATGACGGAGGCTCTGAACCCCCAGCCCGATGATCGGGTGCTGGAGATCGGGACCGGCTCGGGCTACCAGGCCGCGGTCCTTTCGCCGCTCGTGGCGGAGGTTTACTCGATCGAGATCGTGGAGCCGCTGGCGAAGCAGGCGCAAAAAACGCTCAAGAGCATGAAGTATAAAAACGTCTTCGTCCGTGCCGGCGACGGTTACAAGGGCTGGCCGGAAGCCGCGCCTTTCGACAAAATCATCGTGACGTGCTCGCCGGAGTCCCCACCTCCTGCGCTGGTGAAGCAGTTGAAGGACGGTGGGCTGATGGTCGTGCCGCTTGGAGAGCGGTACGCGCAAAATCTCTGCATCCTGAAAAAGGACGGCGACCGCCTTGAGAAACAGCCGATCCGGCCGATCCTGTTCGTTCCGATGACCGGTGCGGCCGAGGACCATCGCGAGGTTCTACCCGACCCGGAAAACCCGACGCTCCAGAACGGGAATTTTGAGAAAGTCATGGTCGGCCAGGCGAGCCAAATCGAGAAAATGCCGGGGCAGCGTTCGGACGCCGGGGAGGAAAGCGAGGACGAGGAACCCGCGGACGCAGAGTCGGAAACTATCAAAATCCCGACCGTCTGGTGCTACTTGCGTCAGGCCCAAATCGATGTAAACGACGATGGGCGCGGGAAGTACTGCCTCCGGTTCAAAAACCAGACTCCCGGAGCGCTCGCTCAGGCGTGCCAGGGGACGGGCGTGGATGGCCGAAAGATAGTGGGTCTTCGCTTTGAAATGAGGATCAAGGGGAAAAATCTCGCTCCTGATCTGGTACATGGCGGGAAGCCGGGCGTGTTCGTTGTGTTCATCGACGAAAAACGCAACACGATCAAAAGCTCCATCCTGGGCGGCTGGCGCGGAACGTTCGACTGGAGGAACGTCTCGTTCACGATCAACGTCCCGGAATCGGCCCGCGAGGCGCTCATCTACTTCGGCCTCCACGGTGCCCGCGGCACAATGTGGATCGACGACGTGAAAATGACCCCCGTACACTAGTGTCCCATCAATAATCCGGCAAAAATAGCTGTTTCGCGCATTCCTGATTTGGAAATTTTTCAGGAATTACGAACCGCGTTTTCTGTTTGGCCAAAAAACTTTTTCACGTGGAGGTTTTGTTTGATCCATTTGAAGAACAGTTCCACCTGCCAGCGACGTTTGTAAAGCGCTGCGATCGTCTCGGCGGGCTGATCGAAATCGATCGTCAAAAACATTATGCGGCGGTCGTTTTCCGCGTCGTAAAATTTAATTCTCCGGAGTTTGAAAACGTTCAAACAAAGGTCAATCGTCGTAGAATCGAAAGTGAAGCGGACCTCATTCCCTTGTGATACAACTTCGATTTCATCATATTCAGGGTAAAAAACGTGTCCCTCAAACTGACTTTCCTCGCAAGCTGGGCAAAAGCCAACACGCGAAATAAAACGGTCGTTTTCAGATTGGTGACGTGATGATCGCCCTGGTATTTATCGATGATTTTTTGAAATTTTCTCCATGGGATCCGGTCCATGATTTGCGCAAAAACGCTTCGTCCCTCGTGCATGGCTTGCCTCCGATCAAAATTGAAATCGTTACAAGCTCAATTATAGCGCAAGTGCCGTAATTTACGAAGGGTACGCGATGGACAAAAATTTTTGATGGGACACTAGTGATTTTGAATCATGAATTGAAACGACGTTTACAACGTATCCCGGCATTTTTACTCAGTCGGGAAAAACTCTTTCACAACCCGGCGAAATTCTTCCGCGGTACTAGTTTGTACGACCTGAACCCTAAACTTTCTGGCGTTTTTCAAACCCACGCCGTAGCAGGGCGCGTATTTTCTCATCAGCATAACGGCCTCGGCCTCCTCGTGCGCCTCCAAAACCGACTCGAAATGCTCCAGAAGCAGCCCGCGCTGAAACTCGGCCGTGGGCCGCTTCATGGCGTCCTCCTCCGGGACTCCCGCGAGCAGATCGGCCGCCTGGCGGAAGATCCACGGCTCATTCAAAGCCGCGCGGCCGATCATCACCCCGTCCACGCCAAACGTTTTCAGGGCGTGAACCGCCTGCTGCGCGGTCCGCACGTCACCGTTTCCAATGACCGGGATCTTGAGGAGGGATTTGACCTCCGCGATTTTCTCCCAGTCCGCCTCGCCGGAGTACATCTGACGGGCGGTGCGTCCGTGGACCGTGACCGCCGAGACGCCCGCCGCCTCAAGAGCCTGGGCCGCTTCGCGGTAGGTCAGACAGTCCGCGGAGATCCCGAGGCGCATTTTGGCCGTCACGGGAAGGGGCTCTGCGAGACCAACCGACCGGGAGGCTTCGCGGACCGACTCCACGACCGCGTGGGCCAGCGTGTGCATCTGGTCGGGGAACTGAAGGAGCCACGAGCCGCAGTGCGCCTTTTGAACGACGTCGTGCGCCGGGCAGCCAAAATTCAGGTCGATCACCTGAACCGCGTACTCCCGCACCAGTTTGGCGGAAAATTCAGCCAGAGGTTCCGCCTGATTGTCCCAGATCTGGACCGAGAGAGGAATTTTCGCCCCGAGGGCCGGTTCCGACTCCGACTTCCGAAGCTCCGACCGGAGGGGAAACCCAAAGAGCCGGCCGTGCAGGGCCTTCCTCCGACGTTCCATTTCGAGCGAGCCGCGGGCGTGCATCATCTCGGACGCCAGAAGCCCCACCCCTCCAAACCGGGTGAGGATCCTGCGCCAGGCGTCATTGGAAAACCCCGCCATCGGAGCCTGAACGAACGGGGTCGAAAGGGTCAATGAACCAATTTGAAGCATGAAATTAAAAGAGGATCAAAAACCAAAATTCCTCATTTTCCCCAAACCTTGAGCAAAAGCCGCGGGTCGTCCGTGTAGAAACGCTCGATCCCGACGTCGATCATCTCGCGCATTTTCGCCTCGCTGTTCACCGTCCAGGCTCCCGGTACAAAACCGGCCGCGCGGACCTTCGCGACTTTTTCGGGCGTCACGTCGTTGAAATTGAAAATCATCGTGTGGAAGCCGAGTTTCTTTCCCAACTCAATGTCCGCGTCCACGTCGGTCCCGTAGCGGTCCCAGAAAAGCGGAGCGTTTGGAAATTCCTGATGCGCGGGGATCAGGAGACTTTCATGACCGTTGAAGTCGATCCAGTCTTCCGCCTTTTTCTCCCGCACGATTCGGGCCACTTCCGCGAGGCAGCCGCTCTTCAAATGGAGGGTCAGACGCGCTTTCCTGTGCGCCAGGATCAGATCCAGCGCGTCGTCGAGTCGCGTGATCCGGTGCTTCGGACACTGCTCAAGCGTGAGATTTCTCGCCGCGCGGAATTTCTCAGCCAGATCCAGCTCGCAGAGTTCCGCGTAGGTTTTCTCGCTGATCCGCACGTCCTGGCTGCACTGGCGGCCGGTGGAAAGGTCGTGACTCAAAACCGCCACGCCGTCCCGGGTGAGGCAAACATCCGTTTCGATCCAGTCCGCGCCCAGCTCGATCGCACGCTCAAACGCCCGGAGGGAATTTTCCGGGAGTTCGACCGACGCGCCGCGGTGGGCGCAAACCCCGTTTTCAGGAGTCTGCGCCACGGCACCAAACGCGAAAACCAGAATGAAAATCAAGGTAAAAAACTCTTTTTTCATTTCGGTCTCTCGCTTCCTCACTGGATCTGAAGGAACGCCGGGGTCAGGCCGTCCAGCTCGATCTTCACGGTCTGACCGTTCTGCTGGACCTTCGCGCCGGGCCAATCCGCGGCGTTTTTGACCGTTTTTCCGGCCGGGATCGTGAATTCGGCGGTCTTCGCTTCCGTGTCCGAGTTCACCGTCAGGAGCCAGATCGTCCCGTCAAGCGCGTAGGTACGGCTCACGATCTCCGCGTCGCTCCCCTCGTTGAACGGGATCGGGACGATCGTTTCGCCTGTGAGGAAAACGCTCTCGTACTTCTTGATCTCCTCGCCGACTTTTTTGATCATGGCCCACGAGCGGTCGAATGACTCTTTTTTCGCCTCGGGGGTCGGGTTTTCGTTCGAGAAGTTGCGCGGCATGTCGAAGTAGGAGTAACCGATGATTCCCGTGGCGCCGCCGGCCAGGTTCATCCACGTCATCGCGCGGATCTCGTCGTAAGTCGGCGTCCGGGCGTTTTTATCGTTTTTGCGGTAGTTCGCCCAGTTGAAGAGCTGCGGCACCTGCCAGCACGGGCGGAGACCAAACCCGCCGTCGCACGTCATTTTCGCCCACTTGTACGCCGTGCTCGCCGGTTTCCCCGAAATCGGGTACGGGTCGGTCCCGATCACGTCGAACGTCGGGAGGTAATCGCGTATCTGCTCGACCTGGTAAAGCACGACCCACGTCGGGCGGCCCGGGTCGAGTTCCTCGCAAAGATCGCGGTGCCCGGAGAGCTGCTCCAGCATGGAAAGCGGCAGTTCGTCGTTAATGTACCACGCGATGATGCCCGGGTGGTCTTTCAGCTCGTTGATGCGCTTGATGGTCTTCTCGCGGCCTTCTTCGTCCGACTGGCACTGAAGCCCTTCGTAAAGGTCCTTCACGCTGTAGATCACCGAGATCCCGTGCGCGTACAGATCGTCCAGCGTCTCCCGGCTGATCGGGTGGTACGGCATGATGCAGTTGAACGGCGAGTCGGCCAGATTCAGAACGTCCTCATGCGTCACTCCGCCAAAGTAAAGCCCGAGCGGGAAGAACGGTTTTCCGTCCACGATCAGGCGGCGCTGCGGGTCGATGAACGACTTGCGCTCCGGGAATTTTTCGACTTTCGTAAGGGTGATCTCCCGAACCTCTTTGGTCTTCAGGCCCGGATTGGGAACGGAAACCGTCACGGTGTGCTTTCCGAGCGCCAGGTCTTTCGTCGGGACCGTGAAAACCAGCGCGTTCAAGTCTTCATCCCACTCGTAATCCTGGATCTTTTGGCCCTCCAGCCCGACCGAAATCTCTTTCAGAAGTTCCGGCGCAAAATCGGCTTTCACGTAGCTGACGCCCACAAAAAGTTTCACCTGGTCACCGGTCGTCTGCGCGCGGTAGCAGTCGAAACTCATCTGCGTGATGCACGGCGGGAAGTACGGGACGATCTCCAGATCGTCGAACCAGGCCGTCCCCGTGGCGTCACGGGTCCCGTAGCACGTCAGGTGCGGGTTCTGCGCGTCCATTGGGAAACGGACGATCTCGAAGATGCGGGTCCAGTCTTTCGTTCCGTTGACCCCCTGCAGGTACGCTCCGCCGGCCCATTTTCCGTCAGGGCCGTTCCATTCGACGCAGATGGCGGCTTTTCCACCCTTCACGTCTTTCGTTTTGACCCAGCCAGAAAGAAGGTAGGAGTTTCCCGGGATCAGATTTTTCGGGCGGGAGGAAGAAAGCACGTAATTGTTCGGGTCGTCGTTCGTCCAGCGGAACGAGGCCGAGCCGGTGCGCGCGATGGTTTCGTCACGCTGGAAATTCTTCTCGGGTCCCCACCAGCCGTCGGGCATTTTGGGGTTTTGAGCCGCCTCGAAGGACGGGTTTACGACTTCCGGCGGTTCCGTCTGGGAAGCGATTTGTTCGAGGACCGGCTTTTTCTTTGCGGTTTCTCCATGAAGGAAGGCGGGGCAAATCACAAACGCGGCAACGACCGCGCAGAACATGATGAAACGTTTCATACGATTTCCTTTCGTAAGTAAGACAGAGTGATGATTCTGTATTATACCACTTCTCTTTCTGGACCGCAAGGGGGGGAATTAATAAAGTTCACCTTCAGCACACTGCAAAATCCAGCGATTACAGGCCCAGCTGATTGAGGAAAAAAACTTACTCAGTTTGCTAAAAAATCGAATATTTTCCGAAACTTTGTCGTTTTTTTCACGTGATCCTCTTAATTGGTGTATAATGATTTACGAATGTATTTTTGAGTTTTCTTTCTGACAAAGATTTGAAGAGTGTTGAACGTGCCCGCGATGGCCTGGCCTTTTCGCGGAGCCGTATTCAAGAGGAGAAAAGCCATGCTCAACCCAGCCGAAACCCGGGAAGCGGTCCTCAAATGGATCGCGCGTCCGCAGTACGTCCCGACGAAAATGCTCGTCGTGGCCCAGCAGATCGGGATCCTGAAGGAAGATTTCAAGGATTTCCAGAAACTCCTGCGCTCCATGCACAAGCAGGGCCTGATCGAGTTCGGCGCCGGGCACGTCGTTCTGCCGCTCCTCAATGAAAACGAAAAAGAGCGCGAGGTCTGCGGCTACTTCAAGCGTATGCCCGAAGGGTACGGTTTCGTGCACGAAGTCGAACTGAACCCGAATTCCGTGAATATTTCGGACGAGCGCGAGGACATTTTCATCCCGCCGGGAAAAGCCCAGGACGCCGCGACGGGGGATTTTGTCGCGGTCATTCCCGACTACGAAAAACCCTGGCGCAAAGGCCGCGAAGGGGGTAAAGACGGGCGTTCCGGCAAGATCGTAAGGATCCTGGAGCGTAAAAACCGCAATTTCGTCGGGACCTACACGGAAAACCACGACGGAAGCTGGGTCGAGGTCGATGGGCGCATCTTCGCGGATCCCATCCGGATCACCGACGCGGCCGGCCGTGCGGTCAAACCCGGCGACAAAGTCGTGATCGAGATTTTGAGCTACCCCGCCCCGTGGCGCACCGGCGAGGGGGTCATTACAGAAGTCCTGGGCCCGCGCGGCGATTTGGCCACCGAAACGCTCGCGGTCATTCGTCAGTACCACCTGAACGACCAGTTTGACGAAGAGCTTCTGAACGAGGCGCGCAATCAGGCGAGCCTTTTCGAGCAGTGGGAAAACGCCCACCAGGATCTTCTCCCCAAGCCCGACGACGACACGGAATTCTGCTCCGAGGAAAAATCGGACGTTCAGTGGACGGAGGACGGGCGGCGTGTCCTGACCCACCTCTTTACGATCACGATCGACCCGGCCGACGCGAGGGATTTCGACGACGCGATCTCTGTCGAGACGCTTCGCGACGGAAACTGGCGGCTGGCCGTCCACATCGCCGACGTTTCGCACTTCGTCCAGCCCGACTCCCGGCTCGACCGTGAAGCGTTCGACCGCGGGAACAGCGTGTACCTCCCGGACCACGTGATCCCCATGCTCCCCGAGATCCTTTGCAACGGGATCGCGAGCCTCCAGCCGGATCGGCTCCGGTTCACGAAAACGACGTTCCTCACCATTTCCCCCCGGGGCGTGGTCAGCGACGTGGAGGTCTGCGACTCGGTGATCTGCTCGAACGCCCGGCTTGATTACGAGCAGGTGGACCGTTTCTTCGCGGGGGACTGCTCGGAGCTTCCGCAGAAGGTCCGCGATGCGCTGACGCAGTTCCGCCAGCTCGCCCAGGTACTTCGCGCCCGCCGCACCGCCAGGGGGAAGCTCGACATTAACCTCCCCGAAATTCGTCTGGAGTTCGACCGTGACGGAAAAGTGACCGGCGTTCGGCGTGAGCAGAATACCGAGTCGCACCAGATGATCGAGGAGTTCATGGTCTCGACGAACGAGGCGGTCGCGCAGGAACTCACGCACACCGGCGCGAGCATCATGCGGCGAATCCACAAAGCGCCAACGCTCGAAAAGTTCGACGCGCTGGGCCTTTTCCTCGAGGAACTGGGGATCCGGATGGCGCAGAAGGCCGACCGGTTCGAGCTTCAGCGCATCCTTGAGCAAACGCTTGGAACGCCCAACGAGTTTGCCGTCCACCAGGCGATTTTGCGCTCCATGACCCGTGCGGAGTACTCCCCAGAGGAGGAAGGTCATTACGCGCTGGCGAGCGACTGCTACTGCCACTTCACCTCGCCGATCCGCCGCTACGCCGACCTGACGATCCACCGCCAGCTCGAGAGTTTCATCCTCGGTGAGTCCCCCAAGAGGAATTTCCGCAAGATCTACGACGAAGGGAAGCACCTGACGTACTGCGAAACCAACGCGGAGGACGCGGAGCGCGAGCTGACCCGCGTGAAAATGATCCAGTTCTTCGAGGAAAAGGGCGACGTGGAACTCGACGCACGCATCGTCGGCGTGACCCATCACGGCTTCTTCGTCGAGTGCGAGCAGTACCCGATCAGCGGGTTGGTCGCGGTCGAGTCGCTTCCGGAGGACCGCTACCACTACGACGCGGGTTCCCAGACGCTCAACGGCCGCCGCATTGGAAACCAGTTCCGCCTTGGCGACCGGGTCCGCGTCAGGATCACGAATCTGGACTCGAACAAACGGGAAATCACGTTTGAGTTGGTAAATTCCCACGCGAAAGCCGACTCAAACTCCCCGGAGACCGAAACGATCCACACGCGCGCAGGCCGGAAACCTCGCCGTGAGACCGCCGTGATCGATCCCCCGGCCAGACCGGCGAGAAAACGCCCGGTGAAATCTGGCGGCGGGAAAAAAGCGAAAAAGGCCGGGAAGAAAATGACCCGGAAAAAGAAGTAAAATCTTCGGAGAAAAGAGGGAAAACGGGACCGTCCCAAAGTTCACGTCCAGCTCGCTGCATACTCCAGCGACCATAGGCCCCGCGGATTAGGCGGATGGGGCGGATTAAGGCGGATTTTTTAAAGAATTAAAGGGGCGAAGTTTCCGAAACTTCACCTCTTTTTCCAAATGCGAGCGCCGCCAGGCTCAATCCCGCATTTAAACACGGATTTCCACGGATTCAATGGATTTCCACGGATTTTAAAAGAAAAAAGGAAGAAGCCTTTCCTGAAAAAATCCTTTTAACCCATTAAATCCGTGGAAATCCGTGTTTAAATAAAGGGTTGAAACTGAAACGGGCGTGGAGGTTTCAGGAAATGGCCCGCGTTTCTCCCTTTCTTTTTTTCTTGCCCGATCGTTAATAAAGCCACGGGTGGACCCACGGGTTCCACGTCGGGAAACTGACCGAGACCGCCGAGAGCAAAAGGAGCAGAAGCGCCAGCCGCCGCCCCCACGGCCGATCCTCTACCGACTCCACGACCGGCAAAAGCGTGCAGAGCCACATCGGGATCAACCAGAACATCCAGCGCAGCCCGCACGTGTTCCCGCCATAGTTCCGGTCACCGAGCGGCCGCATGATGTAGAACGCCAGGATCAGCGCGGTCAGCCCCAAAACCATCAGGCCGAAAAGTTGAAGCCGGCGGTCGGAATTCCGCAAAAGCTGGACCGCGCCGAGCATCGAAAGGAGCCAGATCGGCGTGAGCGAAAAAACGCCGTGGTGCCCGAACGTGAGGTGGAACGCGTATTTCGCCCGGTCCGGCTCGCCGACGTCCAGCCCTTTCGGGTCCTGCCAGTAACTCGTCACCTCGCGCCCGTTCGCGGTCGTGTACGTGTACTCGTACCAATTATCGCCGGGCTTGCGGTGCATATACGGCGGGCGGAACGAGTCGTGCGCGATGTAATTCGTGGTCAGGATCGGCGCGAGCGTGAACATCACGCCGAACGCCCACAAAACCACGTGCTGCACCGCCTGACGGAAGTCCGTTTTCCACGGCAGGTAAAGGACCAGCGCGATGAAGATCGCCGCAAGGAAACTCAGCGACGGAAGCTCATTAATGACCATGAACGCGCTCAAAAGCCCGATCAGGAACGAGTTTTCGTGGCGGAAACGCCCGTTTTCGCCGTTCAGGATCATTTCCATCGCGAGGTAAAGCGCCACGGCCGCACACGCCGCCGCGGGGAGGTGATTATTCAGCGTCACGCAGAACGTCGAGAGAAACGTCGCGAAACAGGCCGCCGCCACCATGAAGATCTTCGCGAAATCAGTCTTTCCGAAAAGCTCGGCCAGTTTCGTCACCGCCCAGAGGAAAAGGAGCATGAACGGCAGATTCACGCAGGCCAGAATGATGATGCAGACCGGGTAAAGGTTTTCGTCGAAATTCAGGCCGAAGCCGTTGTAGAGGACCCAATAGACGCCCGCCATCATCGTCGGCAAAAGCGGCGGCTTGCTCGAGTAGTAATGGTCGTCGTGCTTCACCATGTCGATCGTGTCCCAGTTCTTCAGCAAGCGCACGCGGTCAATGGCGTACGGAGTGCCCGGGACCCGCATTTCCGGCTCGACCAGCGCGCGGATGGTGCACCATCGACTCCGGTCATTCGCGCTGAAAAACGGCACGCACAGCTGCGCGTCGGCCTTAAGTTTGGCCTCGGTTTTCTCGAGTTCCGCTGCGATCGCCTCGGGGGACTCGCCCAGCCCCTGCAAACGCTGCTCCTTCTCCGCGAGCTGCTTGGGGATCTGGTTCAGCTTGTACTTCTGCAGGTCGATTTTGTTCACGGTATTCACCGCCATGATCCGCCCGAGGATCAGCCCCAGCGAGATGAAAATCAGCAGCGCGTAAATGTTTTTGCGGAGGGTAAGAGACATAAAATTCCCTTTCTTGTGGGGTTTGTGTGTTTCTTCAAAGTGATGATTTTCATTATAACACAAAAGGCTGAAAAGTCAAGTTTGAGGCAAAGGATTTTCAAAAAATTCACTTACGAGCGGGAGACTCTCTACTTTTGGCAGTATAAATTCTCTTTTTTAAATGTGTTCCTGACATCCTTGTTAATTGTACGACATTACGAGTTAGTCGTCTTTTTTATTTGGTGTCTTTATCACTATACACTGAGCCTTTCCGCGTTTTAATTATCTTTCACGTACGTGATTACAGGAGAGCCTTTAAACGCCTCTGAATGCCTCGCCCACCAAGTTTGCAAAATTCCCCTGATTCTACACTAAAACCTGTTATTTCTTTCTGTAGAAAATCAGTTCCGCGCCGCGTGGGGGGAGCGTCACGGCCCACTTCTGAAGCTCCGGGCCGCCCACTTCCTTCACCTCACCCGCGTAGTTTTCAAGCTCGTAGCGGCCGTCCGGGTCGATGTTCTGAAGCTCCAAAACCCTGCTTTCATCCGGGGCTTCCGCGCGTCGGAAAACCTGGACCACGCCCGAATCCGTCGCCGGGTCGTCGAGCTGCCACGCGCACCACTCCGCGTTGGACGCGGTCGCGTCCTCGGTCAGCGGGTAGAAATCCGCGCTCCAGTACGGCTTGACGCGATCCAGAAGCCCGTACATTTTCCGGAACCATTCCGTTTCCTCGGGGGTAAAATCCCTTCGAACGATCGCACCGTCAAAGTCGGTCGGCGTGCAAACCGTTCCCGGCGCGAAAAGGCTCAGCATCGCGTACACGTCGCCGATTGGGACGCAGTTTCCCTCGCCCCCCTGGAACGGCAGGAACGCCAGCGTGTTCCTCGTCGTGTTCTGACCCAGAATGAACGCCAGATCGCCGGGTTTCCGACCGATGAAATAGTCGCTCCGGCAGTAAACCTGGGCGCGGGAGATCATCTCGTAATCAATGCGCCGGCCCCCGGACGAGCAGTTTTCCTGCGCGATGTTCGGGAAACGCTCGCGCATTTCGTCGAGGAAACGGTAAAGCCCCTCAATGTGCTTCATCTCGGCGATCCCCACGCGCTCCGGGTCCTTCTGGTCGAGCTTACGCCAGACGCCGCCCGGCGAAGTGTTGAAGTCCTGGCGGTAAATGTCCACGCCGTTTTTCTCAATGACCCCGTAAATCGTTTCCTGCATCCACTTCAACGCCGCCGGGTTTCCGTAGTCGAAAAGGTTTTCGTTCACAAAATCCGGATGCTCCTGCAGGATCGGATTCTTCCAGACGACGCCCGGGGCCAGTTCGATCTCGTTGATCTGGACGCGCTCCGGCTCGAACCAGAGGAGGAATTTCATCCCGGCCCGGTGCACCGCGTCGGAGATCGGCCGCAGATCGCCCGTCGGGTGCGTCATCGTGTTCACGCGCCAGTCCCCGACGTACTTCCACCAGTTCGGGCCGCAGTTCGAGTAGTGCTCGTCCTCATGCGGCGGCCCGTACCAGCCGGCATCGACCCAGTAAGTATCGAACGGGATCGCGTTTTGCACCGCCCAGTCCAGCACTTTTTGCATCATTTCCGGGGTTTTGTTCCCCCCGCCCGCCGTAACGGGAGTGATGGGCGGAAGGATCTTTCCCTCACGGTCCCGTGGGACCCGGTGCGCCAGCATGAAACGATGAATGAGCGTCTGGAACGCGGCGCGCGTCTGTTCCTCCCGGCAAAAAACCGCCATTCCGGGGAGTTTCACCGATTCCGAGGGCAAAAGCCGGAAATTCGTCGCGATCAGGCCGGCTTTCACGTTCACGTTTTTGCCGTCGTTGGTGAACTCGGCCCTCCAGCCACCCGTCCACGCCGGAGCGAAAATGAAGCCGTTCCGGTCGTTCACGCAAAGCTCCAGGAACGGGAAAAACGGGTCCGACGACCGACCGCCCTCATTCATGAAGACGCGGTTCTTCCCGGCCTCCAGCGTTTCACGGAAAGCGGAAAAATCTTCCGGCTTGCAGATCGATCCCAGAAAACCACGCAGTTCCGCGTCGCCCTGCACCGGAACATTCAGGTCGAGCGACTGGAAACCGGAAACGATCCCGGTCGATTCGGTCGCCGAGAGGTTCCGGAGCCGAATGGTCCAGTCCCGAACCGGGAAATCCGCGTATTTGCGGGTTTTGACCTCGATTTGCAGTTTTCCGTCCGGGGCGATATAGGTTTCGGTCAGAACCTCACCTTCCTGCCGGGCCTGGACCTGAAACCGGCTCAGATCCTGCGGCTGGCCGTCATACAAAAAGGAAAACTCTGCCGCGCGAAGAGAAACCACGAAGCAAAAGAACACACAAAACGTCACAATGAAGCGTTTCATAAAATCTCCTGAAATAAAAGGCGGGTAAAACAAGGGGATAAAACCTCCCTCAAGTAAATTTTATCATAAAACTTTTTTTCAGGAAAGGCCCCCCACAAATTTTAAAAATTTTTTTCTCCCACCCTGTTCAAAGGAAAAAAATCTGTTATAATCAGGTTAATCTTTTTTTACCTGAAAACAAATTTCAACCCTTTACAAAGAAGAATCATGTACGACTTAAAACCTACAAAGGACTTTTTCGTTGGTCTGGACTCGGACGGCTGCATTTTCGACACGATGGAAATCAAGCAGAAAGAGTGCTTCACCCCCAACACGATCAAATATTTCGGGCTTCAGGGCGTCAGCAAATACGCTCGTGAGGCGTGCGAATTCGTGAACCTCTACAGTCAGAGCCGTGGGATCAACCGCTTCCCGGCCCTCATCGAGGAGCTTGAATGGACCGCCAGCCGCCCGGAAGTGCAGGCCCGCGGCGTGAAAATCGTCGTTCCGCAGGCGCTGAAAGATTGGGTCGCCCGGGAGTCCAAACTCGGAAATCCCGCGTTGATCGAAGAGGTGAAGCGGAATCCGTCCCCCGAAATGGAAAACGTTCTCGCGTGGTCGCAGGCCGTGAATGAAACCATCACGAACATGGTTTACGGGGTCCCGCCGTTCCCGTTCGTCCGCGAGTGTCTCCAGAAGATGCAGCCGCTGGCCGACATTCTGGTCGTGAGTCAGACCCCGAACGAAGCGCTGGTCCGCGAGTGGCGTGAGCACAATATTGACCAGTACGTCACGGAAATCTGTGGCCAGGAGTACGGCACGAAGAAAGAAGTACTTCAGAATGCCGTGAAATACGCGCCGGACCACGTGCTGATGGTCGGCGACGCCCCCGGCGATTACAAAGCGGCGAAAGCGAACAATACGCTCTTCTACCCGATCAACCCGGGCGCGGAAGAAGCCAGCTGGAAACGCCTGTTCGACGAAGGCCTTGACCGCTTCTTTAACGGGACCTTCGCGGGTGAGTACCAGCAGCAGCTTCTGGACGAATTCAACACGTACCTGCCGATCGACCCGCCGTGGCTCAAGAAGTAAGCAAACGTTTTCAAGAAATCCCCCCTTTTTTCATTTCCAGCCATGAACACAAACACGACCAATCCGATCCCCCGCTTTTACAAGTGGTACATGCTGATTTTCCTCTGGCTCGCTTTTTTCCTCAATCAGGGTGACCGCCAGCTTTTCAATAACGTGCTGCCGCTCATCGGCGCGCCGATCTCGGAAGGCGGCTTGGGCTTCGACAAAGTGACGCTCGGCAAAGTCGCGACCTGGTTCACCATTTTCTACGGGATCTTCGTTCCGTTCGCGGGTTTCGCCGGCGACAAGATCCGCAAAAAAATGGTCGTTTTCCTGAGCCTGACGGTTTTCAGCCTCGGGACCCTCGCGACGGGCATCGTTCCAAACTCGGAATGGATCACGACGCACCTCCCCGGAGGTGTTTACCTCTGGTGCGGCGCTTCGACGCTTTCCCTGCTGATCCTCATCGCCATGCGCAGCATCGCGACGGGCATCGGCGAAGCGTTTTACTATCCGGCGGCCAACTCGCTGATCGCGCTTTACCACGACAAAACCCGCGCGACCGCCATGGCGATCCACCAGACGGCGAACTACACGGGCGTCGTGTTCGGCGGAAGCCTCTCCGCCTGGGTCGGTTTCACCTACGGCTGGCGCGCTGCGTTCTGTATTTTCGGAACCATCGGAATCGTGTGGGCCGCCATCATTTACTTCCTCTTCCGGAACGATAAAGCGGACGCTCTGCGCATGGCTCAGGAAAAAGCGGCTCTGGAACCGGAATCCGAAATCGTTCCCACTCAAGCGGAAAAAATCTCCGTGGGGCACGCTTGCGCGGCGGTTCTTTCCCGGCCTACGTTTTATCTTCTCTCGCTGGCGTTTGCCGGAATGTGCTTCGTGAACGTCGGGTTCCTGACCTGGATGCCGACCTACCTGAAGGAGCATTTCAACGTCAGCGGCACGGTCGCGGGTTTCAACGCAACGTTCTGGCACCACCTTCTGGCCTACATGAGCGTCTTCCTCGCTGCCGGTCTTTCCGACTACCTGGCTCCGAAGGTCCGGAACATCCGCATGCAGACTGAATTTTGGGGTCTGCTGCTCGGCGCGCCGTTCATTTACTGGATGGGCGCTACGGAAGACTTGCTCCTCGTGTACGTCGCTCTGGCCGGTTTTGGTTTCTTCCGTGGGATCTACGACTCGAACCTGGTCGCGTCGCTGTTTGACGTGATCGAGCCGAAATACCGCTCGACCGCCACGGGACTTATGTTCATGATCGCTTTCGTTCTGGGATCCTTCTCGCCGTGGATCCTGGCGATTCTCGAGAAGCAGTACGAAGGCGATTTCGGCCCGGGGCTTTCGATGCTTGCGTGGGTTTACGTTGGTTCCGCCCTGCTGGTTTTGATCTCGATGGTGCTTTTCTACGGCCGCGACCGTAATAAAGCGGAGATGGACCTGGAATGATTTCGGCGCAAATCGTGTTTACTGAAAACTAACTTTTTCATTTCGGAAAGGAATTCCTGATGAAAACCTATTTTCCCCTTTTTGTCCCATTACTCCTGCTCGCTTTCACCCTCCCGGCGGAGGCGCAGCTGCTTCGTCGGGACCCGAATCGCGAAGAAAAGACGCTGAACGATTCATACCGCTGTCTGGACGAGATCATGCGGATCCCGGTCAACGCGATTCCTGAATCCCTTTTCGAGAAAGCGGAAGGGGTCGCGATTTTCCCCGGTTTGGTCAAAGGCAGTTTCGTCATTGGTGGCCAGCACGGATACGGGATCCTCATTGTGAAAAACAGTGAGGGCCAGTGGCAGTTTCCCCGGTTTCTCGCGATGACCGGCGGAAGCATCGGTTTCCAGGCAGGCATTCAATCCGCCGACATCATCCTGATTTTCTGCACGCAGCGCAGCGTCAAGGCGGCCCTGGACGGCGATTTCACCATCGGCGCGGACGCATCGGTCGCCGCAGGTCCGGTAGGGCGTCAGGCATCTGCCAGCACCAATTACGAGTTCAACTCGGAAATTTACTCCTACTCCCGCTCACGTGGTCTGTTCCTCGGTGTTGCCGTGGACGGTTGTGTTCTGCGTATTGACGAAAAAACCAACCAGAATTACTACGCAAACGGCATCCCGGACGCAGCCCGAAAAGTGGTAGAGCTTACCGCAAGTTACGCGAAAAAACCCGGTCAGGGGGCGAACGTCGAGAACCCCGCAGTTGCCCCTGCTTCCGAGTCGCTCGAAGCCCCGAATTCGGTAGCTTCGCAGATCCCGGCTTCGGATCCCATTGCGCCCGTGACCCCGAACATGACCGACCGCGAGGCGGCGCGCGTACTTCTTGTTCCGGCACACGAGAAACTTATGCAGCTTCTGGAACCGGAATGGCAAAAATGGCTAGAACTCCCGCCCGAGGCCAAAACTCCTGGAAGCACCGAGTTGACTCCGGCTCTCCAGACACTTTACGACCGCCTCGAAAAAGTGCGTTCTGACCCGAAATACACGGAGCTCGCCTCCCTGCCCGAGTTTGATCGGGTGCGTTCTTTGCTGAAACTTTATCTGGGGAAATGAGTGACCTCACTAATTCAATTTCATCCTCAAAATTTGGAATCGTTGGTTTGACCAGCGATTCTTTTTTTTGCTGAATCCCGAGTCAAGAGCCCCGACAATCGGGGTGTCTATGCCTATCACCCTGATTCCAGCTATCCTGCCGATGATGCCAGAAATGTCGAACAGGCTATTCGTAACGGGCAAAAAGAAGTGTTCGATGTGTCAATGCTCAAGTCGCTGCTGACGAACTCCGACACAGAAACCCAGATCGACAAGCTGGTTACTAAAATGACCAAGGCGATGAATACGGTAGGGCGGCTGCTGTTCCTCTACTACTGGAAGGGAGATCAGTTTGAGGAGATGTACGGCCCTCAGAAGCTGCCTGAATTTGAAGGAAGCGCCCGTAAAGCCTTTGAAGTCCTTGGTGATATGATCCTCTTCCTGAAACGGAATAAACTGGATATGACCGCGTTTGAAGGTTCCGAGCCAATCAAGCTGTCGGATAATGAGGAGTAAAATAGTTCTTGAAAACTTGTAATATCTAAAAAAAGGAATCAAATTAAATGAGTGATTACATTAAAGAAGCCCAGGCTCTAATTCATGAGAAACTGGGTTTACAAAAGAATGCCGGGTTTGTATCCTGGCTGTTAGGTTACGACAAAGCCATGAAAGAATTGGCTAAACCAGCCACACAGCAACAATTAGATGATCAAATTATTAGGTCCTATGGCACTCGCGAGAATTACAATGCGTTTGGCGAGGGGCTCCCCCAAAAGGATAGAAGAAACTGGATGGCGCGTGGCGAGAAAATTGACTTTCCGGTAGCACCGGCCAAAATGACTCAGTATAAAGATATACGAAATCCAGATCCTAAAATATATGGCGAACCACCTAAATACATAGAGATACCAGGTATAAACAAATAGTTATAATAGCTAAAAAAATGACGGGTCATCCCGTCATTTTTTTATATAACGTTACTCCGACTAACGGAGTAATACTTATAATACAGCAAACTAAAGTTATAATCGTTGATGGATACACTGTTGTCATTACACTTCCATTCTCATACCATGTACCTATCTGCAACGAACAGAAATAAATCAATCTGCAAATTATAATGGATATACAAGCTCATATTCCATATCTTATTCGCAACCATTTGTGTAATAATTTACAAATAAACGCTCCCGTACAAAGTATAATGGACCAGTCTATAACATAACTTTTTACAACCAAATCAAATACCTGATTATACATTTTAATTTCTTCCGGCTTTGCAGCGCTTAACACCTCCTCTCGTATTTCATACCGTGCAAAAAAGTTATAGATTATAAAGTAGAGTTGATACCCCGTTATAATCCACCCAATCTTCGACAATAAACTTTGAATCTTCATAATCACCTCCTTTGCTAAATAACCTGACAAGTTTGGTATTTAATATGCCACAAACGATCCGGTTATTTAAGTTTGCCGCCCCTCTTACATATTAACACTTTTCAAAGATATTACTAGGGGGCAGGGATTAGAATAATTGTAAAAAAATCACTGTACTCCCTCGTTAAAACAGGCCCAAACACGCGGAAACAAGTATCTGAAAGATGCATTATTCTCTGCGAACGCCCCAAAACGCTAATGATTTTTTTGTTTCCTGATTGTTTTCAAATAATGTCGTCACAAACTCCTCAAAAAAATCCCCCCTCCCCCTTGCAAAAAAAGCGGAACGTGCCATAATTAGTTAATTGATATTTTTCTATCATTTTCCGGTCACATTTTATGGAAGGATGAAAACCATGAAATCCTGTGTATTGGCGTATTCCGGCGGCTTGGACACTTCGGTCCTCGTTGGCTGGCTGATGGACGAAGGCTTTGAAGTGCACTGCGTGTACGTTGATGTTGGGCAGCCGTGCGAAGACCGCCAGGCGATTATCGACAAAGCGCTGAAAATCGGCGCGAAAACGGCCCGCGTCGTGGACGTTCAGGACGAATGCTGCCGCGATTTCGCGTTCCCGATGATCCAGTGGCAGGCGAAATACGAGGGGATTTACCTCCTCGGAACGTCTATCGCCCGTCCGATCATCGCCCGCGCTTGCCTGCGGGTCGCTCATGAAGTCGGAGCCAAGTACTTCGTTCACGGCGCAACGGGCAAAGGAAACGACCAGTGCCGCTTCCAGATCGCCGCCGAAGCGCTTGACCCGGAAATCACGGTCATCGCGCCGTGGCGTCTGAAGAAATTCCGCGACAAATTCCCGGGCCGCTCCCAGATGATCGCGTACTGCGCCGAGAAAAACATCCCGGTGAAAGCCAGCGTCAGCAAGCCGTACAGCTCGGACGAAAACTGCTTCCACATCAGTTACGAGGCGGGCCAGCTGGAAGACCTGAACGTCTGCGGCGTGAAGCTCGTGGATTTCGGAATGGGCGTTTCCCCGAAAGAAGCCCCGGATCAGGAAGAAGAAGTCACGATCGAGTTCGTGGAAGGCAATCCGGTCGCGATCAACGGCGAGAAACTCTCCCCGGCGGGGATCATCCGCAAGGCGAACGAGATCGCCGGCCGGAACGGTATCGGGCGAATCGACATGGTGGAAAACCGCTTCGTGGGCATGAAGTCCCGCGGCGTTTACGAGTCCCCCGGTATGACGCTCCTCTACACGGCGCACCGCCAGCTTGAAAGCCTCTGCCTGGACCGCGACCTGACGCACCTGCGCGACCGCCTGGCGCCCGAAGTGGCCGAAATGATCTACTACGGCTTCTGGTACCACGCGAAGATGGACGCTCTGCTCGCGTTCATTCGCCAGGCGCAGAAAGTCGTGACCGGCTCGGTGAAACTTTTGCTCTACAAAGGAAACATCGACGTGGCGGAACGCTTCAGCCCGAACTCGCTGTACGACGAGGGCATCGCGACGATGGAAGGCGGCGGAAGCTACAATCAGGACGACGCGGAAGGCTTCATCCGTCTCCAGAGCCTCCCCGGCCGCGTTCAGGGCCGCCGTCACCCGTGGGGTAAAGACTGACCTGTGGGGACGACGCTTCCAGGGCGGGTAATGCCTCAGTTTCACCTCGTGTTTTACGGGGTGAAACAGGGGTTGTGGTTATGAAGAGGTCAGACTATAGATCAGTTGAGGAAATGGCGGGACAGTTATATCGTTTGCTGAAAGCCTTGTCTGACAATGTAAATTATAGCGTAAAAATTCAGGTTGTCAAGGCTGGCAACTTTCAGGTCTCGGAAACGCCTCCTTACCGATTGTTTATAAAGGTTTTAGGATTAGGGGTGATATGGAGATCGCCCCTAAATAGTTCTTTGGTAAAAGAAACAGAATGTGTCCAAGCTCCAGGATACCATTGACTTATCCCGAGTCTTTTATATCTTGGTCTGTGGACTTGTTCTGTTTAGTTTTACCAATCTTTTAAAGATTGACGGTAATAGTCGAAAGTGACAGATTCAAAATATATTTCCAGTCGTCACGATTTTAGTATCCGTGCGCGCTATCCAGATTAAGAATCTGCTAAAATCCTTCGTTTTCTTCCGTTTAGTTCCTATAGTTTCACTTATTGGGCCAACTGTTCCATAAAATCAGTGAAACTGTCCGCTATCACTTCCGCTTGATTGTTTTCAAGTGAGATTATATTCCCCTCCTGACCATAAGGAGAAGGAGCTCCGATGAGGAAATGGTATTCACCGAATCCATTGGTACAGATTGGGATCAAACCCGCATAACTGGTCTGGTCAATTTTTTCCAGACTTTTCCTCACAAAAATAATGTTGGGGTAACCAGTTTCGCGGCATCCAAGTCCAAAAATCTCATTGGAATTGAGGACAACGTTTCCGTATTGAAGGAGGAATAAACGGTAATCTTTAGGGAAAGTAAGCCCCAAAACCGTTTCCGCATTACGGACTTCCAATTCGGAGGCTGGTTTGCCAACCGATAAGAAAGATTCACAATTTTTGAAAATTTCCTGAATATTCATTTAAAACTCCTTAAAACATTTTTGCTCTTGTTCGCCAATAAGCTTTTGTTGTTCTTTGCCATTCAATCCCATGGTCAACCTTGGATGCTTTTTGATTTGGATGCAATATCCCATCATTTCCTTTTCCACGGTGTTGGAGCCGTGTTAACTCAATCAACTCTCCATCCGGTTGTTGTCCTTTATGATGCAATTCAATTGGAATTCCATTGGAATCAAGCGGAGCTTGTCCATTTTGCATTCTTTGAAGATTGGTAAGACCATTAGAATCTTTAATCTTAGGATTGATTTTTTGAATTCTTGCAGGCCTCCCATTGATTTGGGTATTTCTCAATCTGGCATCTGTGTAAATTTTTTCTTCAGGAGATAATTTGGAATAGGTATGCCGATTTTGAGCATACATGGCCAAACCACTAATCCCACCGATCATCATTCCTTGCAACGCACCTGCTTTGGCTCCACTTAAAGTTCCTTCAAGCGTACCCGTATCCCAGTAGCCAATAGCAGCACCTGTAGCTGCGCCAGATACTGTGCCTGACAGGGTATTTACACTTAAATGTGTAAACAGATTGGGGGGGCCGGAAGGTAAAGTTCCCAAAAAAGCCCCACCAATTCCACCTCCAATACTTCCAATGGCGCCTGCGCGAACAGCAACGCCCAAGCCATATTGAAGCGAAGCGGAAAGTCCCTCACCCTCAACCAAGCCCTGAGAAAAGCCGCTCACAAAGCCGTAAGACGCACCACTTATAGCGCCAGTGGCTACACCTGATAAAACAGGCCCCAATGCAGCGGTGGCTCCAAAGGTTACAGTCGCAAGACCACCAGAAACTGTTCCAGCGCCTGTTGCAATTGCGAATCCTGTCCACGAAAAATCATGATGATTCCACCAGCAATCCAGAGCGTACATTCCGGCTCCAAAAAGAGCGCCAATTCCTGCACCGATCAAAATATGCGCGAACTCACCATCCGGGTCGTGCCATGAGAGTGGATTATTATGGGCATAAGCGTAGAAATTCACACCATCCGCGAAACCAAGCGGGTCGGGGGAGATGAATTTCCCGTTCAGCTCCGGAAGTCGGTACCGATTTAACTGGTAGTACAGCCCGGTTTCCTGATCGAGCCACTGGCCCGCATAAGCGATGGAGCCCGGTGTTTCGGGGCAGATTCCGACTTCGAACTCGCGGACCGATACGGTCGAACATTCGTTTTTATCCCACGTGATTACCAACCGGTCACTGCGTCCACCGAGATCGACCCGGTACGGTTCATCGAAGTGAATTGGCTGGGATTTTTGTTCGGCACAGATGCACCAGGCCCAATGATCTTCTTTCCATTCCTTAATGTTCGAGGCGGTTGGAGATTGCTCCTCGCCGGGAATCAGATAGACCATGAACTTCGATGGAAATTTCTGATCGGACCAGATTTTCAGGTCTTTCAGATTGACCGGTTCCGTGAATTTTAACTCAATAAACGATTCCGAATCCGAAGCCGTGAAAACCGCGTCCGAAGCGTCGTCTAACTGGTGGTCAAAAGCGTTTTCAACCTCCGAAGATTCCATCGAAGAGGTGACGGACTGAATCTCTGCGGTCGCGGCATTTTCGCCAAACGCAAGGTAAGTATTTGCGCTCACAATTCGGGTCGTGGCTCCAGCCGTCTTCGTGGCAGCCAAGACATCAAACCCGGAATTCTGATGGAAGAAATACCGGCTTGCTTTTGATGTGGTGTAATGTTGTGCCCGACTTTCAGGCGCAACGCACATCAGAAGTTCCTGGGAGTCCACTCCCCAGAGGTACTGCTCCTGAATTCTCCAGTCAGTCGAAGTTTTTTCGAAGACTAAAGCCGGATGGTCCCGGTCGTACAGCACCGCGGTGGTTTCCGACGTGTTTCGGGAAGTTTCCTTCACATCTTTCAGAACCCTGCGATTGTATGAGTCATACGCGAATTTGAGTTCCGCTACTTCGTCTCCAACTTCAGGTTCCGTTCCTGAATCCGGTTTCTTTTTTAATTCGCAGGCCCTCATCGATTCGAGACGTCCGAAAACATCATACGTCAGGAACCAACGGGCAGGCGTCCGTTTTTCCGTTCCGGTGAAGAAACCGTCATACTGGATCAAGCAACCCAGTTCGTCGTACTTGTACTCTTTCGCGTGAAGTTTTTCGGATCCTGGTCTTTCCGGCAAAGCAATCGTCGTCAGACGGTTCGAGGCCAGCTCGCAAAGCTGCTGTTCGGTTGGTGAGCCTGAATTTCCAGGAAGGATTGAAGCCGACGAAAAGTACTCAGGATTTCTTTTGGCCGGAATGGAACCAGGAAGGAACGAAGTGGAATTCATCCCCGAGAAATTGCTCCAGACGTTTCCTGCCTGATCGTAACGCATTTGAGACGAAAGACTGGAAACGACCTGAGTTCCAATATTAAACAAACGATTTCTGCGTTCCAGAGGATCCGGAATCGTAAAAGCGTCCTGGTTTGTCCCCGTCAGGTTCATGAAGGAATCATACTGGTGGTACTGGGTCTGGGCTTTGACCCGGCCATCCACGTCGCGAAGACGGGAAGTCACGGCTTCCACCTCGCCGTGCTTTCCATAGAAGTAACCAATCTGAATCCATGGAGCCGTCTTGTTGGTTTCGTTTCCGATTTCAATGGATTCAACCTCGCCTAACGCGTTGATTTTTCGGCGCAGCTTCATGCGGGAATCCGGGATTTCGCGCTCTACAGCCTGATTACCCTGGTATTTCCATTCGCAGAAGTCCTGGTAATCCAGAGCCATTTGTGTGAAACGTCCGGCCTCGTTGGTTTTCAACGTCCAGTTTGACCAATACGGGGTCGAATGCGGGAAATTGGCCCACTTGAGAGTCTGCCTCCCCTGGACCGGGTCCATTTCAATGTGCTTTTCCGGAAGCGTCTGACCGTCCAGCTGAAGGGTTTCTGAACGTGGGATCCCCCACGAGTCGAATTCCCGTGTCACGACGACCTCGTGATCCCCTGTAAGATCCGAGACTTTCGCCAAATTGCCAATTCGGTCGTACTCAAGCGTCCTGACGACTTTGTTGGCCAAAACGTCGCGGATTTCTGTTGGACGCTGCAACACATCGTAGTGGAATCCCAGATGACGAAGCAGTTTTCCGGAAGGTCCAAACCACTTGATCTCCTGAATAAGAGAAGATCCGTTATATGTCTTAAAGATCCGCAGACCATCCGGCTGGATTTCCTCTTCCACACGACCCAGGCGGTCAAATGAGAATTGATCTTTCTGGGGCGCATCCTCAAATCGGACGGAGGCGTCTTCTTTGCTTCCCCAAACCGCCAAAGCCTGATTATGGGTCGTTTGGGAAATCAAATTTCCATCCAGATCATACTCAAATTCGGTCAGGACATCCTGCTCACCAAAGGTCCGATTTGCGGGGATCACACGCTTTCGAATGTTTTGACTCAGGGAATTGAACTCGCTTATGGCCGAGGTAAGTCCGGGAGATTGCGTCAAAATGACGTTTCCGGCCAGATCACTTTGCTGGAACTGTGCGCGGTCCAGAACAAGATTCCCTTCGCCATCCACAGGGACGGTGCCCCATGACGTTTCAAACTCGTCAAAAAGCTGGACCGTGCTCAAGGAGTGAAGCGTTCCATCGACTTCGTTACGGGTGATCTGTTTCTGGAAAATCGGCTTGCCTGCCCGGTAACACGTCACGGAAATGTCTCCTGCCGGCGAAATGGTACCAATCGGGTGGTCCAGACCATCGTAAAGGGTAGTCGTCCAGGAATTCTCCCTCGCTGTACGTTCTGAAACGGCCCGGCCTTTGGCATCGTAAAGAGTTTCCGAGGTGACGAAGTCTTCGGTTTTTCCATTGTAAATCAACGTCTCGACTGTTTTGACCGGCTGAGCGTTTTCACCGTAGATCGTTCTGTTTTGGGAGAGCAGTTCTTCCCCCCAGAAAACCTGTTCGGAAACGGCATTTCCAAGTCCATCGGACTCAGAAAAGGTCGTCCGCCCGTCGGGGGTGGTCGTTTTCCAGGATTCCCCCAATTCGTTGTACTCCGAGAGCCAAAGGGCGTGGCGGTTGTCGCGCCAGCTCAGGACTTTGCCGCTGGGAGAGTATTCGTAGTCCGAAGAAAGAACCGTTCGAGCTGAACCATTCTCAAGATGGATTTCCTTTTTGCGCCCGATTTCATCGTAAGTCGTCACACGCCGAATCCCGCTCGGAGAGGTCATCGCGAGCAGAAGGCCCGACGGCGTACGTTCGTATTTCCAGACCGGCTTCTGTTTGGGTGTTCCCACTTCTTCGTCGGTGGGGCTCCATTGAATAACTTGCCCGAAATCATTGTAAACGAACGTTTCTTTCACGAAACCGCAATGGAAACCGGAAAGCGATTCGCCTTTGAAAAGAAGGGTTTGAGAAACGGGATGGAAGACGTGAGTCTTTTCAAACCGGATGTTGTATTCGCTGATGATCAGGCCGTCCGTTGAATCATACGCCAGGATCGTATCGCCGTTTCGGTTCGTCCAGACCAAACTCAGCTGCCCGTCCACCTCCTCGCAGACCGCATCACCTTGCGCGTTATAGGCTGTCTGCGTTTTCCGGTTAACGGCTCGTTCACTGGCCGGCTGAATTTCGATACCCAGTTCCCGTGCAGCGCTGCGAACGGTCTGAGGATCGGCGTCTTCCAAAACCTCAACGCAAAGCCCCTCACCGAGGACGGAGCCAGGTGTAAAGCGGAACTGGTCGTTGGCTTTGGGGAAATTTTTGTCGTAGCGGTAAATCGTGCAGGAGTTATCCGCGAACTGTTTTAATGCGATCTGTCCCGCCGGATTATAAAAGAAGCGGGTTGAAACGGTAAACGAATTGGACTCGGTGAGCAGAAATTCCTTTTCCGAATATTGGAACGTTTCACGTCCAAGAATCGTTTCTTTCCCGTCACGTTCGATCTGGTAATAAACGGTTTCCCGCGGGAACGAAGTGCCGGCGAGATAAACCGTTCGTTCCCCTTTTTCCTTCAGGAAGCCGTTGCCGGAGCCGTTCCCGATCGTCGATTCCTGAAGGACATTTTGACGAAAACGGGTATCCGGGTTTTCAGAATCAAAGATCTGTATTTTTTTCTGGCCTTCCGGGGAAAGAACTTCCGTCAAAAGCAGGTCTTTGTTAAACTGGTACTTCCAAACGGCCTTTTGAGCCGGAATTTCTTTCCGGATTGGAAGAGAAGCGTTCTGAATCGACGCATCAAATTCATACACTTCGACCGGAAATGGCGCAGGCGGCTGAACGGTCGTTTTTCCGGGCTCGTAAGTAAATTTCCATTCGACGGTCAAGCCATCGTTTTTGGCGTAATTTCCCGCTTTGACGACGCAGTTACCGTCAAATTCAAACCTCGTAAGCGCTCCGCCATTCTTGGGGACGAATTCAACCAAACGGTGGTTTTCGTATCGGTACTCGTGGACCAGATCCATTTTTTCTTTCAGGCTTAGAGCCACTGACGGGACACGCGTTTTAACGAGGTCGCCGTGAAAATCATACTCGAACTGCACGAGCTGATCCGCTCCCTGAACCCAGGCCAGACGGCCATCCTGCGTGTAGGAAAAGCGAAATTGATTCCCGAACGGGTCGGTGACCGAACGGAGTTGACCGGAACGCGCGTCATACTGGTAAACGAGCGAGTTCTTCCCTCCGCCAATACGCGAGACGATTTTCGCGATGCGCCAGCAGCCGGGTTTTAAGGCTTTCTCAAATCGGAACGTGGTCAGCGCTTCATTGGTAATCGTCAGAACCTCCCCGTCCTTTTCCGCTTCGAGTTTCAGGAAACAGCCAGCGTCCGGGACCCAAAATTCCCCATCCTTTGAAAAAACTGAGGCTTGAGAACCGTCATAAAGAGTGAGGGTTTTGGCCGTCGTCCGATCTTCGGAATCCGCGATGATTCGGAGGTTTTGACTATGGTCCCAGCCGTTCCCCATCGGGCCGGGATAATCCACTTGCGAGTGGTACGTCCTGGTAAAACTGAACCCGATTCCGCCGCGTGTGGGGGCCGAAATGTCCGTAACTGGAAGCAGGATTTCTCCGCTGTGAACGGCGACGCAGTCACCCGGCCCAGTCATAAAAGCCTGAGCAGATTCACAGGCGGGAATGCTACCCGGGTTTCGAGCCCATACTTCAAACTGACGTGACGGAGCCGAAACCGACTGATAATTCATCATGGGCTGACGCTCACGAAGCGACAAACTCCGCAGGGCTTCCAAAGCGTCTCTCTGAAGATTTCGTTTTTCCTCGGTACCGGGTTTTTCACTCGCGAACATCCTGGCGGCCTGGGATTCGAGTATTTCAGCTTCCTCTGCGGCTTTTCCCCAAGCGTTCCTGATGTTTTTTTGAGCTTCTGCAATACGGGTAGAATCCGCGTTTTCTGCGGCCAAAACCGTACCACTCAAAACAAACCACAACGAAAATAAAACGAATAGTTTTTCGAAGTATTTCATGTCTCTGATCCCGGTCGTTAGTTAATGAAATAATTAAGGAATTTTTTGACCTCTTCATCCTGAATCTGGTCGTACAGGAATCGATGGTACGGACGAACCGCCTCGAAATTTTCTCTCAAAAGGGCTAAAAGCTGGGGCAAATCCCGGTCCTGTAATTCAGGAGAATCCTCGCTGTATCCGAACTTCAGGATCAGCCAATTTTTCACGGCCAGACTGATCTTTTCGGTGTACTGGTCGTTCCTGAGAAAACCCCGATTCCAGCCAAGTTCGCTGCTGTTTTTCGGGAGGAATTTACATAAATCCCCGTACTCTTTGCACTTCCGAAACCGTTCCAGATTCATGAACTGGAAAAACTGGTCCGCGACGTACCAAGGGCGTTGCTGGCAGTCCTCCGAATCGAGAAACTCCTGCAGGCCACTATTTTCTTTCCAGTTCAACAAACAGTTTGCCTCGTCTGTGCCATAGCCGTTGGCAGGGATTTCGAGGTAATTTTTGAAAATGAAGTCACGCAATTCCGGACTTGATTTCTGAAAATTAAGGTCATTTTGGAAATTGGTGAGGTACCAGGTCCTGAACCAGCTTTTCCGGTTTTGTCTCTGGATGTCCATCTGAACTTTCGTCAGGAGGGTACGCCAATCATCGTTCGGGTATAAAGACTCACATGTTTTTTTTCTGAGTTCAATCTGTTCCCGAAAAAAAGTACGGATGTTGGATGTTACCAACGTTTATTTTTTCGGACAAAATTTTTATGTCTTGAGCCGTGTAATGTGGCTTTTTTTGAGCATTATATTCCCATACAGAATCCATAAACATATCGTCTATTGAATTCTCGTTCCCTTTTTGCCACTTTGCCGGGTATTCTATTTCCAGTAGTTGATGAATTGCAATAAAATAATCATTTGTAAAATTTACGAGAGTTGAGATGTCTTTGGCTCTTTCACCAAATCTCTTTTGTCCTAAAACTCCTGGAGATTTGTCAAAAATTGCCTGAATATCTTCGATCACGTATTTTTTATCTTCAAACTCTTTCTGATCTTGCTCATTATTACCATATTTGCCAGCAAAACCTCCCCAAAACGAGCCGTTTTCTTCAGCCGTTATCATCTGAGCCGAAAACACAATGATAAAGATCATCCGAATGAGGATAGCAAATTTCGACTTCATCCTACTTCCTCCCTCTATTTTTCTCGATCCTGTCGTAAACTTTCTGGATCGTGTCGTATTCCTTACGAATTTCTCCGAATTTGGTCCCGGAGAATTTCCATTTTTTCTGCTCGCCAAGATCTTTCAGCTTTTCAACCAGTTTTCTTTCGTCTGAGGAAAGGCGAAAAGCCTCTTCAACCTTTATACAACCAGGCTGAAGATCATCAAAATACTCCGCAACTACAAGCCACGGGACTTTCCTGCATTCTTCCCTTTTTTGGGGGTTTAGCAGTTTCGCGGTTTCCCGCTGAAAGTCAGGCGCGTCATCCAGCCAGTTCAATACAAAAGCGTGGATTGGGTCCGAGATTGGCTCGCGCAGGGTTTCCAGCGGAAGATCTTCGCAAACCTTCCGAAAATTGGGCAGGGCATCCGGGATCTCGTGGAACTTGTTCACGCCAAACGCCCGGCAAATTTCACGAATTTTGGCTTCAAATTCCCACCGTGTGGCCTTTCCCTGAATGGTCGTCACGACCTGCTCGGGGAATTTTCCCAGGAATTGCGCTTCCGGGTTCCGTGACTGTTCGAAACCTTTCCTTAATTCATGCGGTTGGTTAATGACGCGCACAATGAAAGCGTTCAGGCGTTCTTTATCGTTGATCACATCGGCGAGAATCGGCAATCGCCACTCCTTCAGCCGTTTTGTCTCTTCAAGTGAATCGCAGTTGATCAATTCACCAGCGTATCTCTCGATAAACAGGCGTACAGCACCTGAGGTGGGCTGGTCAAGTTCGACCTTAGTCAAAGCTGCACAATATTCCTCGAAATTGGGAAGTCTGTTCTGAATTTCCTCGAACCGGGAAACACCAAACGCAGCGCAGATTTGCGCAATGAGGCTCTGGTACTCTTTTTCCGGGAGTTCATTCTCTTTCAAATCTGGGAACGTTTGAGGGAACGTCCGCAAAAACTCGACTTCCGGATGCCTTGAGCCGGAAATTTTCGGGTCGCTCAGCAATTCTGCCGGATTCTGGATGAATTCGATGAATTTACGCAAACGATTGTGATCGTTGGTGTCCTTGAGAAATCTCAGGTTCCAGCGGCCCAGAATTTTCGTCTCCTTGGAACTACTCACATCAATCATTGCCTGTTTGGGTGGCTCTACAGGCTCGGGAACTGGTGGTTGTGGTACCAGTGGTCCCTCAGGAGGAATAACACCTGTCGATTGACCAGTCCCTCCGTTGGAACCTGACGTTGATCCTGTCCCACCTGAGGTACCTGTATCTTTCGTGGCAGGATTCTTTAAGCCGACCCATGTACCGAAAATGATTCCCACCAGAAGACAAATACTTATCAGAATACACCCCCAGGAACATCCCTTTTTCTGGGGGTTTTCCATCTCAAAAAAACTAACTGGTTCAAAAACTCCACGATGATGTATTTTTTCCTGAGCAAATCGGAAATAGCGCAAAATCAAGTCGCTATTGACTTCAAGCTCCTTGGGAACCAATACTCCAATATCGATATGAGGAAGCCGTGAAGCCGCTTTCTCGTCGGGGCAGTTTACATCCTTCCGGATCAGTACCCAAAGGCGATAGTTGCCCACCTCCAATGGGCGCGTCAACTGGATCTCTTTTCCCAGGTACTGTGCGGCAACATTTGCAATTTCTCGGACGGCTTTCAACCGTAGCTCCGCTGGAATGTTGGAATCATACGCCCAACCTTCACCATCGACAAACCAGCGTTGGACTAAAAGGTGGATTGATTTCATGGAGAAATCCTGATTGTAAATTGAATTCTTTATGATATTTATATCCAGTATCGTTAAAAACAGTAAGGAATGGGCTGCTCAAGTTTTTTAACGACACTGGGTTCAAGTCAGTTTCTTGGTTACAGCAGTGGCTTTGGAGGTATTTGTGGAAGTAATTGGAGATGCCAAATACTCTCATTATACCCATTATCTTTCCAAGACTTGAGATTCATGGTTGATTTCATATCATGCCTTTTCTTGCCCCAAAGGATGGGATTCCAGTTTCTATGGTCACCTTCTGCATACACTCGAAGTTGGACTTTTTCATAAATTTTCTTTTGAAATTGGACTGGTTTCAATTCATCACGATTGTTTGGTCCCAAGGTAATTGGTGTATTTGGAGCCAGATGCTCATTGTCAATATAGATGTTTGACTCGTGATGTTCTGTCCAAGCCTCAGGAAAGCATTGCGTATGCCCCTTAATTATAAACTTAATTGGAAAGTCCCTTAAAGATTGGTAATATTCTTCCAATCTGCCAGCATATCCAAACCTTTCCTTCGGTGAATCTTTCTCGTTCTTGTAATCATTAAGTTTGCGAAGAATGGTATCCAAGTCATCTTTATCCCAAGTTTGATCGAATCCATCCATTGCGTCTTGTACTTTTTCCCACTCGGATTTTTCCCACTTGTTATTGTTTTTATCCCGACAATCCTTAAGATTCTCTTTCGCTCTGTCGATTCGGGGATCGTTGCCCAAGGTGTTTAATTCATTAAACCCGCCGTCAATATCCTTCTTGTTTTGCAGATACTGGGTTGGATTTTTGTCGACTTTTTGAACAATCTGCTTGGCTTTTTCCACTGCGTCTTTAATATTACGCTCTTTATCAAGCTGGGCACGCTGGTTGTTCAGGGCCATTTGGATTGCCTGATGATTGAAATATTCCTTGTACACCGGTTCGTTGTATTTGCTGATGAACGTGTTGATTTCGTCGATCAGGTTCTGCTCGTTTGAGGCCGTGAGCCTGTCGCGATCCCACTTTTCATAGTTCGCTTTTAACTCATCGAAATCTTTTTGGTAATTCTCCCATTTCTGGATTTTTTCTTCCTGGATATTCTCGTCGTTTTGAGCGTTCTCAATTACTCGCTTTATCTTGGCGGCTTTCTCGTACTGACAGATCTCCTCCGAGAAATGTTTCAGGTAATTCTCGTGAATATCCTTTCTTTCCTGAACATTTTTCTTTAGAGTATTCAAATCATCAGAAGGCTGATCGGTACAATCACGCAAATCTGACTTCCAATCCTGTTCAATTTTATCGAGAATCCTGTCCCTGCTGGTTTTGGCCTGAGTAAATAAAGATTGGGCCCGAGGATATTCTTCCTGAGGATTCTCATTCAGGAAATTCATCAGGGCGACAAGCTGTTCGTCACTGCTTTCCGGAAGTCCCATGGCTTTGTCAAACGCGTCTTTGATCGGGATGTGTTTCTCGAAGTCCGCGATCTCGCCAGTGATTCGGTCGAGTTCCTCCTGGCATTTTTGACGATTGGGTGCGTATTTTTCGTTCCCTTCCGGATAATAGGCCAGATATTTGGAAACGATCTCCTCCCTGTTTTTGGCGAGTTGCTTGAGTTCCGTGAAATTGGTCTCTTCCATATTTTGTCCCGAGAGGGGTTCCAGCTCGTTCTCCAGGCCCACCCTGAATTCCTCGACTTTCTCGTTGCGGAGCTTCTCGACTTTGACAAACTCGTCTGAAAATTCGGTTCTGGACAGAACATTTCCTTCCGAGTCTTTGCCGAAATCCTCAATCAGAGCGAGAACTTTCGTGGGTTCCGCGTTTTCAATTTCACTAATTTTAGTCTGAAGCAGATGTACATTGTTCCAGTGCAGCTGTTTTTTCTCAAACTCCTCGATTTGGCGGTCCAACTGTTCTATGTGTTTCAGGTCCTCGATTTTGGCCTTGGTGTCCTTCACCCAATCGGCGAGTTTCTGGAAGGCTTCCGACTTGACCAATGCCACAGCGTCTTCGGCTGGCATTTGCGAAGCGGTTTGTTCTTTCACCTCTTCCAGAATCTGTTCATCGGCTTTGGCTTGATATTCATCCGCCAGACTTCCGAATTGGAGAGCGTAGTTTTTGGTCATTTTTCCCTGATACTCTTTTACAGTATCACGGCGCTTCCGGAACATCTCAGCCCTTTGTACGTGTCCGAGGGATTCATCAACAGGGAACTCCTGTATTTTTTCATCCATCCTGTTTTTGAGTGACTTGTTGAAACTTTCCATTTTCGCGTAAAAAGCTTCACGTCGTCCCTTAACCCATGGAATGTAATTTTCAAGGAAGACTTGAGGAATTTTAAAGAACGGTCCAGCCGCTTCAAAATCTTTATTGGTCAAGTTTTCAGGAGCCTTGGCGATGAGATCTTCACCCTGTGTGAAAGCACCGGCGGCAGTGAAAGCCAAAAAGCCCCAAATAAACAGCAAGGCAATCAGTCCAATGAATGCAGCCCCGTAAAACCACTCACGCCAGATCTGATTCCTCCGCTTTTTGGCCGCTTTGCTCATCGCTTCAATATCATGCTTAAGGTCAATTTCGTCTTCCGGGTGGAATAACTTCCTTGCCTGTTGCTTCTGGAGGAGTTGCAGCTTTTCTGCCGGTTTGTTCATGAAACGTTTCTGGTCAATGATGGCAAACTGCTTTTCAATTTCTTTTCCAGTAAAATCAATATGAGCGTTTCGGTTGGCTTCGGCAAGGCTTAAAATCTCCTTCCGTTTATCAATATCATTGATTCCATCCGCCAACAAATCGTCGTAAATATCCTGGATTTCCTGATAATTTTCGTCCGTCAGTTCCGGATTGTCAGCAGTAATGCGGGCAATTTTACGTTCCGCCACGCGTACTTTTACCGCCTCGGCCTTTCGGCAAAGCCAGTAAAGCACCGGCAGCACGTTAAACGGCTCAAGATTTTCCGGATCGGGACGTGTGTGGTCATCAGCTGCGTGGGCGCCAAATGCCGATGTCGCGAAAACCGAAACGTCTTCGTTGCTGGATGCGTCGATGATACCATAGATTTTCTGGAAAATCGGATGCTCCTTCATGAAAGAATCCACCTTGGGATCCAACGGGAAATTGGCATCAGGATTCATCGTGAGGGGTTCAATAGCGATATCTGTCATGTCCCACTTCATAAGAGCCATGCAAAATGGAATCGAGGCGGAATAATCTCCACGGCATTGCTTCGCGATCTCGATGATGTCATTGATGTAGGCCATGTACAATTTCTGGTCCTTGGGTTTCCATTCCGCGATGTCCACAGGAGCCAGGAAGAGAATCGCATCCGATTCCTGAATATGCTCGGCCAACTTTTTCTTGAATTCCAGAGAAAGTTCGTCTTTCTTGGTTTCGTCCCACGCTCCACCCTCATTGGGGTCATCCCATTCGACCAGCCTTCCAGGGTAATCCTTGATCTGGATCTTCCACGCATCCTCATCCTGTTCTTCACGCTTGTTCGGATAGCGCAGAGTGAACCACAATTTGTCCTTGATCATCATGGCCGTCGCACCGGGCTTCTCGCCATTCATCATCAGAGACCAGTTTTGGTTCAGATACGACTTGGTTTCAGGGTCTGTGATTGCCAGAGAGCAGCCCTGGAGGGAAACCGGACAAACAAAACTGGAAAGAAAAGTGGTTTTTCCAGTGCTTCGAGAACCGAACATCGCGATACGGATTGTGGGAATGTTACTCATTTCAAATACCTTGTATAAATTGAAATTGGTGATGGATATGAAATTGCTTTATATAATATAACAAACGAGCGTTACTTTTCTCCCCAAAAATTTTCCGATATTTTGAAAAAAAATGAAAAAAGCGTTTAATAATAGTACTTTTCGCTCTATCAATTACCAAAAAATATTTACAATTGACCTTTGGAGACTGTGATAATGAATTTACAAGTTGTCAGAACATTAAAAAGCTGAATTAGACCAAATCCGCAGCAAAAGAAAACATTTTGGTGGTCAAGTGTAAGCGTCGTTCCCTTGATTTACCACGACGCCACGGCACGCACGGGGGCGCCCTCCGCGTCTTTCAGCGAGAGCGGAAAGGCAGAAAGTGTAAACCGGGCCGGCAAGTCTTCCAGATTCATCAGATTCTCGACGAAGATCAGCCCCTTGGAAAGAAAGATCCGGTGGATCGTCAGGTCCTCATCACCAAACTCATCCGGTGAGGGCCAATCGAAACCAAGCAGTAAAAGCTGGGACTGAGCGACAAGCCAGCGAGCCGCCTCGGGTGTGAAAAACGGCGCGTCCTCGAAATACTCACCGCCCCATCGCGCTGAAAAGAGCATCCGCTCGCAGCCACGAAATTCCGAGTCAAACATTTCGAGCATTTCCCTCGTGATAGCCGTTCGAGGGCGCATCCGCCCCAGCTTCAGCACCCTCGCGGGGCCGGCGAAGACTTCAAGCGGGAAGTCGTTCAAAACCATCCCGCCTGGCATCACGTGCGCCGGTGCGTCGATGTGCGTCCCCTGGTGGCTCGAAAAGCTCAGATTTCGGACCTGAAAACCATCTCGTTCGATCACAGCCTCGGTGGTCAAAAGAACAGGCGGATCACCCGGATAGGGCCGGGAGTCGTTCGAGATCTCACGGGTTAAATCCAGATAATGCATCGCTTTCTTTAATCCTCGAATTTTCTCTGAAGCTCATCCACAGCCGTGCGCAGTTTCAGCAGCAGCTCGCTGATTTCCTCCGGGTTTTTAGGATGCTTGAGCCGTTTCGGGATCCGAATCTGCGCGGGTACGACCAAGGTGTAATCAAAAGATTTCCCGATCCGTTCCAGTGAGATTTTCCCCTTCAGAACACGCGTGGCAAACCAGGTCCCGGCCAGGTCAGCGTTCAGGTCCGTCACATCGAAGCCGCTGCCGCCTTCCTGATCGTCGTTGATTTCCTTTTCCGCACCAATATTTTCCACGAGGTCCGGCACAAGCTGAACCGCCAGCGCAGCGGAGAGCCAAAAGTGCTGACTGTGGTCCGACCGTCCGAAAATCGAAACGTTCGACCCGACAAGTTTCTGACGGAGTTTCTTCAGTTCCGGGGTTTCAAGCTCACGAAAACGCCGACCATAAACCGGAAGTTTCCCCACGGCGCCGGAGGGTTCCAGGAATACTTCACACGCCAGCACAAACGCGGCACGCGCCGCCCTGCCCTCGGCGGAATCCCACGGTTCTGTTCCTCCGATTTCCAGCGCCGCCCAAGCCGCGTAGTGGACGATCCGTTCACCTAAAACGTCGGACGCGACTTTCCCGGTCTTTTTGTAGTCTTTCCCGACCGGTTCGTTCTTCGCCAGTGCGAGCAGAGTTCTCGTCATCACATAACGCGTCGTCTGGACCGGAAGCTCAAAATCCTCCATTTTCTCGGTTTCCCACGGTTTGGCCGTCAGGTCCTTCATCATCTTCTCAAGCGTCTGGACGTCCGTCGGCTGTTGATTTTTAACCTCGATTTCCGGCTTGGCCTCGGGTTTAGCCTCGGGTTTGACTTCCGGTTTGACTTCGGGTTCCTGTTCGGGCTTGATTTCCTGCTTTGGAGGTTCGGGCGCAGGATTTACCGCAGCCGGCGCTTTGGTTTCCTTTTTGGGTTCCTGGAGCAAGCCTTGCGCCTTGAGCATCTTCTCGAGAAGGTTCACGAAGGAATCCACATTCGGATTTTCCAGGACTTTAACCCCCTGCTCCTTTTGAACATCCCCAAACTTCTGAACCATCTTGTAAACGGTTAAAAGTTCCATCGCAATATCAGGGTGAACTGATCGCGGGCGTTTTTCGTCGTTGCGGCGGTACTGACGTACCCAAAGGTTCATCGCCAGGGAGTTCAACGGATCAAAGCCTATCACGAAATTGGCGGCCCGGGCGTGACGCTCGTGCAGAACGGTCCGCATGACGGAGCTTTCATCAGCCGTATGCACGGCCCCGAGGAAGTGGCCAAGCTCGTGCAGAAGGGTTTCCAGACGTTCCACCTCAGTGATTTGCGGGGCTTCCTCCCGCAAAAGGATCTTGCCGCAGAACGGCTGGCGCGCAACGCCCAGTTCCGTCCCGCATCCCGGCGCGTTGCGATGTGCGGTGAAACCAATCGAAAGAACCCCCTGCTCCTCCGGGACTTTGGCCTCAAAATCCTTCAGAACTTCCGGCAAATTCTCGCATTGCGGATCGGAAGACCACTGTTCAAAACTCCGAATTTCGAGCTTGACGAAGCAGGTCCGTTCCAGAATCCGTGACGCGTCTTCGATCCTCTGATTAACTCTTTTCCTCCAAAGCGCCTCGGCGAGCGGAATATTCGTATCGGTGTAAATCCTCACAGGAATCGTGATCGGTTCGAGGGTTTTCGTTTCTTCCCCGCCCTGGCGCCCCTGAATCCTGCTCTGAGGAACGTTTTCTCCGTAATAAGGCCCAATTCCGACGAGTTCCAAAACCCCTTCCGGCCTCACAAAAAGGTAAATCTCATCCTGCAAAAGACGTAAACGGACCAATTCCTCACCATGCTCAAACACGGCAGCAGCCTGCTGCGGATTCGAGACCGCGAGAATTTCCCCAGGACACAATATATAATCGATCCGGTCTCCATTGCGCGTCTGCTCGATGGCAAACGAAACAGGTTTTTTGTCCTGATTCACCAAAACGGAAACCTTTTCAAGATCCCAGACCGGCAGAAGTTCCTTTTGGGTTTCCTGAGCGAATAGAGAAACCGTTCCAAGGGCCAAAAGAGACAAAGCCAAAAACGACAGTATTCCACGGTTTCTCATAAGATTCTCTCCACATAAAAAAGACGCACACAGAACGCCTCGCGGTGACTGTGCGCGTCAAAAACAATCAAATCCTCTTTGACGGGTCCCTATGAATCACAGAGCAACGACCTGATCCACGGAATTCACAAGCTGTGGGAAGGAGAACGCAACGGCGTCTTTCTGGCCGGCTTTCAGCGTCACAACTTTGGTCTCAACGTAGGTCTGACCATTGCGCGTAACTTCCGCGCGGATCACATAGTCGTATTCGTTGCCGCTCTTCAGACCGAAGGAAACGAAAGAACGATTGGTGCCAGTGGCATTGGTACGAACATCGTTCACATAAACGACAGCGTCTTCTGGAACACTGATCGACACGATCCCGCTGTTTTCGTGGGTCGCTTCAGGCATGGTGTAAGACGTCTGGTGATAAATACCAGCAGGGCTCAGGATTGAGGAAGTTTCCGCAGCAGGAGCCGGAGCGGGAGTCGGAGCCACAGGTGCCGGGGTCGGCGCAGGGGCCGCGGCAGGGGCCGATTCAATCGGAGCAGCGTCATAAACCGGGTCACAGCAGTCAGGAGTGTAGTAGTAACCACCCCAATAACCCGTAGCATACCAACGGTAACGACCGAACAGGAGGCGGCGAATCGGGCCGGGACGCCAGCCAAGGTAATAACTGGCCGGGTAACCGTAAGAAACCACCGGACCACAGCAGTCCGCAACAGCAGCGACCGGAGTCGAAACGACCGGAGCAGCAACAACAGGAGCAGCAGCAACGGGTGCGCAGCACGGTTCGACGACCGGAGCGCAGCAGTCACCATACCAGCCATAACTATAGGCCGGGTAGCCCCAATAAGGCCCGCCCCAGTACGGAGCGCCCCAGGCACGATAGTGGAAGAAACCGAAAGCGGACTGGCTCATACCGAAAACACAAAGCATGAGAGCCGTCAGAACGACAAATTTAAGGGATTTCATATATGACTCCTTTACGGTTTGTGCAAACGTTTCCTCCAAAATCCCTTTGGCGGAAAGCTGGCGTACAAAATCGAAAACTTATACTCTACTAATCATAATGACGCAAAAAAACAATTCACATCATTTATCGGCTATTCGCTGTACCTCTGCCAGAAACACCCTTCTGGCTCGTATAATCGATACAAACCACACGAACAGGCAAAACAGCGCAACACAGGGAAGCCCAAACACCGCCAGAAAAATACACAATCTGGCAAACTATCATAAATTATACACGATCAGGAAATCCAGTAAAGGGGGAGGGACTGAAAATTTTCCTAAATTAATCAAACCTCAATAAAAAAGAGTACGCGAGGCTCAAGAGGAACAGCCTTTTCAAACGTTCCTCCAAACAGGGCCTCGCCTCACCCTCCTTTATTTCGGATCCGGTTTCCTAGTTCTTACCGAACAGGTCGTCGATCAACAGGTT
>SAMEA3663299__coassemble_70_pt1 | contig 65111 bp, 47 predicted proteins | sample SAMEA3663299__metabat2_low_PE_003 | metagenome-assembled genome bin SAMEA3663299 (sample SAMEA3663299) | pig gut metagenome | biome: pig gut; feature: pig-associated habitat; material: faeces | place: China | collected 2013 | reverse complement strand
GGTTCCCGATAAAATTTTTGTGCTTCATGAAAAATTCATCTAATTGTCAAAGATATACTTGGTGATTCCTCACTCAAGTGAACGCATAATATACCACATTCCCGATTTATTTCAAGGGGGGGGAACCCACATTTTTTCGGATTTTATGAAAAAACAACGGGAAATTAGTCGTTAAACAGGCATTTCTCGCACTGCGGATTACGGGCCATACAGACATTTCGACCGTGCAGGATCAGCTGATGTGAGATTTTTACCCACTTATCCCGCGGCACGATACGCATCAGATCACGCTCAACTTTTTCGGGGGTGGTTTCCTCCGAAAGGCCCATTCTCTGCGCCAGCCTCAGGACGTGCGTATCCACGACGACGCCGTCGGCGATCCCCCAGAACGTTCCGAGGACGCAGTTTGCCGTTTTGCGCCCCACGCCCGGGAGCCGGACCAGTTCGTCCATCGAGTCGGGAACCTCGCCGCCGTACTTTTCGACCAGGATCCGGCAGCACTCGCGAATGTTTTTGGCTTTGTTATGATAGAAACCGGTACTGTGAATATCGGCCTCAAGTTCCTCCTGCGAGGCATTCGCATAATCGGCCGCGGACCGGTATTTTTTGAAGAGGTCCTTCGTGACGATGTTCACCCGAACATCGGTACACTGGGCCGAAAGAATGACCGCAATGAGGAGCTGCAAAGCCGAAAGATGATTCAGAGCGCAGCCCGCATCGGGATAGAGGATCTCCAGACCTTCGAGGATCTTTTGCGCGTGGGCCGGCGTGCCGTATTGAATATTTTGTTCCATTTACTTAATCTCCTTAAATTACTCTTGAATTAATCGGCCAAATATGATAAAATCCATAGAATTTTTGGCTTTTATATATCGTGAAGGAGTCCCGAGCCGTGAGATTGCCGGTTTTGTTTGTCTTAATCGTTTGCCTGTGTGCGAGTGTTCAAGCGCAGACATTTCCTTACAGAGCGACCATTTGCGAGCCGGAGGCGTTCGTCCGGAGCGGGCCGGGACGCGATTTTTACCCGACCGACAAGCTGCGAAACGGCGACACGGTGGAGGTTTACAAGCATACCGTGGACGGTTGGTGCGCCATTCGCCCGCCGCTCGGGAGTTTTTCTTATGTACCGGCCAGAAATATCCAAATGACCCAGAATGATCTGGGGAGGATCGTAGGAAACTCTGTTCCGGTTTATATCGGAAGCAGGCTTTCGCCGGAACGTTCTCAGGTACGGATCACTCTGACGGCTGGAAAGATGGTAGAAGTGCTTGAACTCCCCACGGAGGGCCTCGACGCGATGGTCAAGATCTCGCCGCCGGCTGGTGAGTTTCGGTGGATCCACGGGAAATCGCTCTCGCCAAATCTGACGGGTGTAACGGAAGAACCTACGCCGCCCGATCGGACACTCCCGGGAACGAATCCTGTGCCGAATACACCTGCGCTTACCAGCGAAGACCTCGGTGGCGTGAACAGTATCGCCGAAGCGTCGATCAAGCCTGGAACGTTTACTTATTACGTGAACCAGCTCGACGCAGACCTTTCGTATATCATCTCAAACAGCGACTCAGCCCACTGGGAGACCGAAGGGTTACTCATGCGGGCTAACCGGCTCATGAACTACGCAAAAACGACCCAGGAAAAAGAACGTCTGGAACACGTGCGGCAGAAAATCATCGAGGCGGACGGCGTGCGGCAGAACCGGCAGCAGTTTCAGAAGCTCCTCTCCACGGCCAGCGAGGACGGTATCACGCCGCTGGCCTCCGGCACGGACCGTGCGGGTAAACCGTACGTGAATTACGCCGGTGTTTCCGAGTTTCCCGCCCCCTTCTCCACAGAACCGGGCCGGTGGGATTACTCGGGCATTCTCGTGAAAGTCCAGCGCCAGCGTTACGCTCATCTGTCACTTCCGCCGTACGCAATCGTGAATGAGGACGGGATCCTGCGCTGCTACGTGACCCCCGCGCCGAACATGGACCTCAGCCCGTACGTGAAAAAACGGGTCTCGCTCGCCGGCAGCCGAAACTATATGCGGGATCAAAGAGCGTTTAATCTCAATGTGAAGGTGATCGTGAACGTGTGGTGATGCTATGGGGATGACGTTTTTATCGTCGTCTCCGTAGATTTTGGATTTTGAGACGATGCGGGAAGCGTCGTCCCCATAATTATTATTCTTCATTTTCTTCCCCCTCTTGTTTTTTCTTTTAAAGTGCGTAAAATATAGGAATCTTGAGTTTTATTCCTTCCTTAACCTCATTTTTCAAGGAGTTCCCATGAAAAAAACCATCCTCTGGAGTGCGATCCTTTCCCTCCTTCTCGTTTCATTGGCCTCGGCCGATGTGCGTCTTCCCAAAATGTTCACGAACAACTGCGTCCTTCAGCGTGACGCGGCCGTTCAGGTCTTCGGTTTTGCCGACGCTGGTGAAAAAGTCACCGTCGAATTCAACGGCCAGAAAGTCGAAACGACCGCCTGCGACGCTGGCAAATGGCTCGTCAAACTCGCTCCGATGCCTGCCAAGTGCGAAGGCTCGACGATGACCGTCACCGGCAAAAACGTGGTGACTGTTGAAAACGTCGTAGTCGGTGAAGTTTGGGTCTGCGGCGGCCAGTCCAACATGCAGTACCCGGTCGGCGGCTGGGGCCGTGTTGAGGCGACCGAGCAGGAACTCACCGGCGACAACAGTTTCATCCGCTTTCTGCGTGACCCGTACATCACGAATCCGGAACCGCAGGATGATTTGGGCGGCGGCGCGTGGACCCTCTGCAAAGACGGCGCCCAGAAAGCCTGCACAGCCGTTGGTTACTACTTCGCCCAACGCCTGCACAAGGAACTCGGCTGCCCGGTCGGTCTGATCGACTGCAACTGGGGCGGTTCCAAAGTTGAAGAATGGATCCCGGAAAAGGCCATGAACCTTCTTTCCGAAGAAACTGCCGCGCACGCCCGTGAGTTCGTGACCCACGTCAAGGCCGACAATCGCAAGTTCATCGGCTGCATGTACAACGCGAAAATGAACCCGTGGACCAAGTACACCATCCGGGGCGCGATCTGGTATCAGGGCTGCTCGAACGGCGGCCAGGGCCAGCTTTACTTCGAGAAAATGGACTGTATGATCAAAGCGTGGCGCGCCGCGTGGGGCTACGACTTCCCGTTCTACTGGGTCCAGCTCGCCAATTTCCAGGCTCCGAGCGATGATCCGAACTCGACGGGCGGCTTCGTGCCGGTTCGTTACGCCCAGAGCAAGTGCCTGAGCATCCCGAAGACCGGTCAGGCGGTCATCATTGACGTTGGCGAAGAAAAAGACATTCACCCGATCAACAAATTCGTGGTCGGTGAACGCCTCGCCGCCAACGCGCTGGTGAAGGACTACGGCAAAGATATTCCGTACGCCTCCCCGATGTTCAAGGAAATGAAAGTCGAAGGAAACAAAGCGATCCTGACGTTTGAAAACGTTTACGACGGTCTGGTCGTCGGCAAGCAGAACGTCCGTGAATTCAGTGTCGATCCGGACGGCAAACTCCAGCGTTTCGCAGTCGCCGGAGCCGACGGGAAATTCTTCTGGGCTGACGCGAAGATCATCGGCAAAGACCAGGTGGAAGTGAGCGCTCCGGAAGTCGCCGAACCGGTGAACGTCCGCTACGCGTTCCAGCAGAACCCGGAAGGCTGTAACCTGTACAATTCGGCAGGCTTCCCGGCCAGCCCGTTCAGTACTGAGCCGATCACGAAGTAGTCCGTTTTCTGTTATCAGTTTTCAGTTGTCAGTGTTTCTGCTACGTCGAAATAAGAATTTCCGTTTTCTGTTTCTCGGCAGATAACTGATAACTGACAACTGATAACACAAAAAAAGCGTCAATATTTTCTCTATTTTTCTTAAAACTCTGAAATTGCTCTTGCATTTTAAAACCAGAATCCGTATAATCCCATATAAAATATTATTATGTTAGCAAAATTTTTTTGAAAACCCAGATAAAAGCGAGGTTCAAATGACACAATTTACCACTAAACTGTTCGCTTCTCTTTGTGGAGCCGCGGCCAGCACTCTCCTTTTCATCGGCGCCGCGAACGCCGCACTGACTGCCCCTGGTGACGTGAGCAACGCTCCCGCAGCCGCCGGCGATCAAAATGAAGTTTCCCCGGAACTGAAAGCTGCTTTCGATGATTTCACCAATATGAAATTTGACGATGCCGTAGCGAAACTCGACAAAATTCGTGAGAACGACAAAGACATGGCTCCGGCCCAGCTGATCCTGGCGACATGGCTCGCCCGTATCCAGCCGGCTCAGCCGCAAGCTGTTCGTCAGGCCATCGAAGTCGGCGTTACGAAAAACCCGTCCGACCCGGAAGCCTATGTCATTTTGGCCGAACTGAACCTTCAGAATTCCTGCGTTACGGAAGCCGAAGCCCTTTTCGACAAAGGCGCGGTTCTGAACTCCTCGTTCTCTGAAAGCGCCAAACGTAAAGAAGAAATCCAGAAACGTATTCTTCTCGGCCAGGCTCAGGTCCTTGCACTGCGCGGCAAAAACGACCAGGCCATCGCGCGTTTGAACAGTGTTCTGAAAGCCGACGATCAAAACATCGGCGCCCTGAATCTGCTCGGTCTGATCAACTTCAACAGCGAAAACTACGATGCTACGATCGACGCCTACACCAAGGCTCGCGCGATCCAGCCGAATCTGCTCGTTCCGGAAGCTCGCCTGGCCATGATGTGTCAGCAGAAAAACACCGACGAGAGCAAAAAACTCGCCGCGAAATACATGAAAGAAGCCATCGGCAAGTACGAATCTGACCCGCAGACACGTCTGGTCGCCGCTCAGTGGTCCCTGACGATCAACCGTCCCGCCCAAGCCGCTCAGCAGGCGGATTATGCGATCCAGCTTCTGAACAAGAAGAAGTCGGAAAACGCTGACGATGCTTTCGTGAACGGTCTGCTCAACGAAGCCAACCTGCTCCGCGGTGTCATCGCACTGTACGAGAAGAAGTTCACGGACGCCGAGAAGTTCTTCAACGTCGTTCTGGCCGAGTCCCCGAGCAATTTCGCTGCGACGAACAATCTGGCCCTTGCTCTTTGCGAGCAGAACGATCCCACAAAACTGAACAAAGCCGTCGAGTACGCTCAGGTGAACGTCGATCGTTTCGGCAAACAGCAGCCTGAAGTGTTCTCCACCGCCGCGTGGGTCATGCACAAAAAAGGTCAGTACCAGGAATGTGCCCAGCTGCTTCAGCGTTATGTTCAGATGACGAACGGCCAGATGAGTCCCGACACGGCTTACTACCTCGCCGCCAATATGGAAAAACAGCTGGATTCCATTCAGGACGCCGAGCAGAAAGCCAATGCCAAAAAACAGGCTCTTGACATCATCACCAAAACGCTCGCGAATCCGAATCCTTTCGTGATGCGTCCGGAAGCTGAAGCTTTGAAAGACAAGCTTAGCAAGTAACGTCAAAATGATTCGAAGGGCCAGGGAATAGCCGGAGGGCCGGAGTTCCTGTCGGCCCTTCGAATTTTTTTTAAAATACATCTAAAAATCCTATTCCCTTTGTTTCTCGCGTTCAATGCCGTCTCGCATCCCTTCTCCAAAATGAAAAAACACGAATCTCTCTCAAAAAGACGTTGAATTGTCCTGGTAATGATTAAAAAATCCTGACGGCCGGAAAACGTCATATTTTTCCTGAAAAAATTTCCAAAATACCCACGAAAACACTGGAAGTTTTTTCCTTTTGTGGTATAATTTAAAAAACTTTTCTATTTTTCCTGTATTTTAGCCATTTTATTGGAGGTCCCTATGAACATTCTTATCGCGGCAAGTGAGGCGGCCCCGTTGGCGAAAACCGGCGGTCTGGCAGATGTTTGCGGCGCATTGCCAAAAGCGTTGGCTCAGCTCGGTCATAATGTAACGCTCGTCATACCGGCCTACCGTTCTACGAAGAAATTCCCGTCTGAACCGACAGGCGTGGAGTTGAAAGTCAACATCGCGGGGCGCGAGATCCGTGGGACCTACCGTAAATGTTTCATCCCTGAAATCGGCGTTCCGGTTTATCTTGTGGAACATAATGGTTTCTTCGACCGTGATGGTCTTTATAACAGTGATAACGAGGATTATGCCGATAACTGTGAACGATTCGTCTTTTTCTCCTACGCTGTTCTTGAAGCTGTCCGCCTTTTGAACCTTCAGGTAGATGTCATTCATCTGAATGACTGGCAGACAGGTCTTGTCTCCGCGCTTCAGACGATTTACTACCGTGACAAACCCGGCTACGAGAAAATCGCCGTTCTGTTCACCATTCATAATATCGCGTACCAGGGTGTTTTCCCGGCCTCCGCCATGACACTCACCGGGCTGCATTGGAAGTACTTCAACTGGCTCCAGATGGAATGTTTCGATCACCTGAATCTCCTGAAGACCGGCATCGTGTTTTCCGATGGGATCACAACGGTCAGCCCGAACTACGCCAGGGAAATTACTTCCTCGCCCGGCGGCTGTGGGCTGGAGGACGTTCTGCGCTCGCGCCGTGATGTTCTATGGGGAATCACGAACGGGATCGACGTCGATGAGTGGAACCCCGAGACGGACAAATTCCTCGAAAATCACTACACCACCGTAACCCGCTCCGAGGGGAAAACCGCCTGCAAGCTGGATCTTCAAAACCGGATGGACCTGCCGCAGCGCGCCGATGTCCCGGTCGTTGGGCTGGTTGGTCGGCTGACCGAACAGAAAGGTTTTGACCTGGCGGTCGAACTGATTTATCGTAAAGCGGCAGCCGGCGAAGACGTTCAATGGGTCCTTCTCGGCTCCGGTGACCCGATTCTGGAAAACCGGCTGCGCGAGCTGGCCTCCCGGTACTCACAGAACGTGGCCGTCTCGATCCGTTACTCCAACGAGCTGGCGCACCAGATCATCGCAGGCTCCGACATTTTCCTTATGCCGAGCCGTTTTGAACCGTGCGGCCTGACTCAGCTTTACAGCCTGCGCTACGGTACTATTCCCGTGGTACACGCTACAGGCGGGTTGGTCGATACAGTCCGTGATCTCACGCCCGAAACCGAAGCGGCCAAAACTGCGACAGGGATCCTGTTCTGCAACGCAGATATTCAGGGGATCACGTGGGGGATCGATCAGGCTCTGAACATCTACCGGAACCGGCCGGAGATTTGGACCCAGATGCAGGAAACCGGCATGAGCCTTGATACTTCGTGGAAACAGAGTGCGCAGAAGTACGTAGAGCTTTATAAAAAAATCCGCAGAAACCGGCCGATCACCTAAGAACGCGAGAACAGAAAGCACCGGGCGGTTTCTTTAGAACCAATTCCAAAAAAGCACCGGCGCTGCTTCGTTCCCAAAAGGGTTGAAACACGCGCACGGTACTCACATGGTTTTGCTTTACCAGGAAGTTCGACAGCGGTAAGCACCATTCGGTCCGTAGTATCTGCTTGTGTTTCCAGAGTTGGATGATTTTCCCTGGTAGGCGCCACTCGCATCGTAGTACCTGCTCGTGTCACCGGAGTTGGACGATTTCCCTTGGTAGGCGCCACTCGCATCGTAGTACCTGCTCGTGTCACCGGAGTTGGACGATTTTCCTTTGTAGCTGCCGCTCGCGTCGTAAAATCTTATCGTGTCGCCAGTTTTTTCTGCCTTGCCCTGGTATGAACCATCAGACCCATAGAACCTCGTCGTCGTGCCGGAGGTCTCAGCGCGGCCCTTATACGAGCCATCCGATCCACAAAACCTTTGGGTCTCCGCGCAGCACAAGCCGCAGATCATCAGAACTAATGTAAAAAGTACCGGACGAAGTGTTTTCATAATTAAACTCCTTTGAAAATAAAAAAAGGTTTTTATCTCCCTCTAATAGAATAGACGATCTAAAGAAGCATAAATCCCAAAAAATTTTAAAATTTCTCAAAAAAAGAGGTTTTTTCTCAAAAAAAGTCAAATCCTTTATTATTCAGAAGATTTTGGAAGAAAAAACTCAATCAGGATGCGGCCCAAAGAAAAAGGACGCCTTTTTCAGCGTCCTCGTCATCAAGTTCCAATCATTCCACGGGGGCTTTCAGGCCGGTCGCGGGGCCAGACGGGGCCACAACTGGCGGAAGAGCCGGCGGAAGGGTCGGTGTTACGCTCTCTTCCGGGTTTTGGGTTCCCTGTGTATTCCAGACCGAATCGGAAAGAACCTGAACGTTCGCGCGCTGGAACTCCTCACGAGTCATTCCAAGCATCTCCGGAGTCACGACTCCCGAACTGTCAGGCGCCGCCTGTTTCAGATTGCCACGGCAACCTGTTTGCGGGGACTTGAGTACGGAAGGCGCTGTTGGCTGAACCGCTGGTTGAACAGCGGGTTGAGACGCAGGTCTCGCCGCGGGGGTCGTTGAAGGTGTAAGGACCGGCTGGGTCATGTAATAGTTCCCGCTCGGATACACCGTGGACGAATAATAACTGTTTGAGTACGAACCGTTATATGGAGTAATTCCCTTCGGCCAGGGGATGGGCTGTGACGTGCCGGAGTCTTTCTTCAAGGCTCCACGTAAACCGAGCAGTTCCGGATGCTGGGCCAGTTTCTCCGTCAGGACTTGAGCGTTGAAAAGGATGGGGTCAAGTTTTCGCGGCAATTCCGAAACAAGCGACATGGTTTGGGTCATTTTGTCGTACATGGTACGGTCATACAGAAGCAGTCCCAACGTCGTATCTTTTCGGTTAAGCGTTTCTGTGAATGCGTCCATATTACGCAGGATATTCGTCAGGTTCGCGATCCACTTGCCCGTCACCTCCTGATCTGCGAAAGGTTCCGTAATTTTCTGAATATTGACCATGGAAGAATTCATGGTTCCAACGAGTGTTTCCACTCCTTCAATGGTCGTACTCATCCGTTCTGTCATGGAGGAAATGGTCGAGCTTGTGAGCTGGATCGTGTTCTTCATTTCATCAAGCGTTTGATCCACTTTTTCCATGGTCATCGGCAGATGCTCCGTCGCTTCACGAAGGTTTGTCACCGAGGTTTGAATATTTGTGCAAAACTCATCGTCCAGGATTTTCGAGAAATTTGTGACGATCGTAGAGGAATGTGACGTAATATTCCTCGCGTTGATCATGATGTCCTTCACATTGGCACGATTTTCCTCCAGCATATCGTTGGTAGTCGTGGCGACCTGAGTCAGTTTTGTCGCCGCGTCAGTCACATCATCAATCGCAACAGTCAGTTTTTCCTGCATTTGCGCCACGAGCATCGTCGGGTCGACCATGGTTTGCCCGTAAATCAGTTCTCCGGGTTTAATTTCCGTGTGTGGGTGATCTCCTTCCGCATTTTTCGGAAGTGTAATCATACGCAGCGACGCGTCTCCCAATAACGTGGAAGTAAGGTGACATTCCTGGTCGTGATAGAGTTTATGGTCGTTGAAAATACGTGCGGTAATAAGGACACCTTTTCCCGGAACCAGCTCCACCTTGGCAACACGTCCAATCAGGATCCCGCTCTGATAGATCGGAGTATATTCCACTACGTTGGGAGCGTCCACAAGCTGGATCTTGATCGTGTAGCTCGAAATCGAAAACTTTTCCCGGGAACCAAGGGCTGAGAGAAATATTATAATAATCACGATACTCAGCACCACGGCGGCACCCAGACGCAATTTCATTGTACGTTCGTTCATTGCATGTACTCCTGCGGAGTTCAAACTTCATTCAGTCTCTCGGACCCGTCTCCGAAGACAAAATTGTGAATTCGTGAGTCCGTGCTCTCTTCTATCAGTTTCGCGGGACCATTATACAAAATCTGTGATTCGTTCGGTTTCAGGCGTGCCGTTGGATAAAGCATAACCACCCGGTCCGCCACGTTTCTGACAGTCGTCATATCGTGGGTCACAATGACACTCGTGATCGCGTAGGTTTCCGCCATCCTCTGCATCAGCCGATTGATCACGTCTGTCATAATCGGGTCCAAGCCGGTCGTTGGTTCATCGTAAAGGACGATTTTCGGGTGCAGGACCAACGCTCGGGCGATTCCCACACGCTTTCGCATCCCCCCGGAAAGTTCCGCCGGATGTTTGGACAAAATATTCGTCGAAAGCCCTACTTCACCCAGCAGTTTCAACACAGTGGTCATCATTTCCTGGCGCGACTGTTTTGTGTGTTGAAGCATCGGGAAAAGCAGGTTTTCCTCAATCGTCATGGAATCGAAAAGCGCCGCCATCTGGAATACAAAACCATAATTGGTACGGACTTTGGTTAGTTCCGCCTCAGTCAATTTTCCAAGCTCCGCGCCTTCAAAAACGACGCGTCCCCACGTCGGCTGGATCAGGTCCATGAGGGTTTTCAGCAAAACCGTCTTTCCACACCCGCTCTCACCAATCACCGCAAGGGTTTCGCCCGCTGAAATGTCGAACGAAATATCCCGGAGTACGGTCTGGTAACCAAACGTCACGGTCAGGTTTTGAACGGAAAGGAGGGACATTTTCAAATTATGAATTAGGAATTATGAATTAGGAATTACAAATTGGGAATTAAAAACGGTTAAGGTCTTTCGGACGCCTGCATTACGCGAAGCGTCAATTCATAATTCATAATTCACAATTCATAATTGCTACAGTTGTCTCGGCATGTGCGGGAAAATCAGGCTTTCGACTGACTCGAACAACGTACCGAGCGCGAGGTCCTGGAGCAGGATGAAAACAAACGAAAAAACAAATGCTTCCGTCGCGGCACGTCCTACTCCTTGCGCACCTGCACGGCTATTGAATCCCCGGTGGCATCCAATCAGGCCGATGGTCGCACCGAAGAAGAAACTTTTGAATATTCCCAGCAAAATATCCGGTTCCCCAACGATTTTATTGGAGTTCGACAGATAAAAATGCCAGTCTATATGATAAATCCATACGGAAAAATAGGCACCGCCCACGATCCCCATAAAGTCCGCGAAAATGGTCAAAACCGGGATCAGCAGGACACACCCAAGGAACCGGGGAACTACCAGGTAGTGGATCGGGTTCACTCCCATACTTCCCAGTGCGTCGATCTGTTCCGTAACTCGCATCGTTCCCAATTCTGCCGCCATACTGCTTCCGATTCGTCCTGCAAGCATCGTTGCCGCGAGCACCGGCCCCAGTTCACGGACAAGGGAAAGGTTGATCAGTGCGCCTATGCGTGTTTCAAGGTAAAAATCCTTTAACTGGTTGTAGCTCTGGACGGCCAGAACCATTCCGATAAATGTTCCAGTCAGCGCGATCACCGGCAGGCTCATGATCCCAATTTCGTACATACACGGCAAAAGTGTTCCGCGCCGCGTTCCCTGAAGGAGCCATACGAAAACGTTCCACACAAACAGCGCAAAGTCGCCGATATTGTACAACCAGCCGGAAACCGTCTCGCCGACCCGAATCAGGTAGCGCACAAGCCAACTGTCCTGGAATTCGTCCTCTTCCTCTACGGCCTCTGCCACCGGCTCGGGAACAGGTTCCGCTTCGGGTTCCTGAATCTTTGCAGCAGTCAGTGGCAATACAACAGGTTCCGGTTCTACAAGAACAGGTTCCGGGATTACCACGGGTTCCGGTTCCGGCACGGGTTCCGGTTCCGGCACGGGTTCCGGCTCCGGCACGGGTTCCGGCTCTATTACGGGCACAGGCTCCGCCACAGGTTCAGGTTCCTGGACTGCCTGTTTCGCCAGCTCGGCCAAATGAGCCTCACGGGCTTTCCGGGCGAGTTCGGCCAACCGGGCGTCCTCTTCCTGCCAGGCGCGTGCCGCAAGACTGGCTTCTTCCTGAAAACGCTTCTCCCGGTTTTCTCTCGCAAGCGCCTTTAAACGCTCGGAACGGGACTCCATTCCCTCCGATGAAGGCTCTGACGGAACGGTATTCACCAGGATATGTGCAGTTTTATCACGCAGTCTTGACTCGATTTCATCAAGAGTCTGCGCACCCAATTCATCACCCACGACAGGAATATCCTTCGGAGGCACAAAATTCAGCCATTCTTCACTGGATTTCTCGTCCAACCGATTCACGTGAATCCTGGTTTCATCGAGACCTTCCAGCTCCGGGATGCCCGTGAAATTGGAATCCCAAGCCGTCAGCGGAGCGCGCATGACGATTTCGTCTTCCTGAACCGGGAGCGGCGGCTGTATATTTACCGAACCAAGTGGGCGAAGGATTTCCTTCGGTGGTTGTATCTTCGGGTCCGTACGTTCCTCCTCTGCAGCCGGCGGATTCACCGGTTTCGGCGGAATTTGATTTTTGTCTTGAGGAAAGTCGGCCATTTGGAAAAATGAATAAAAATCTGAAACCTGCGTCTTTACAGCCTGTATATAAAAACATACAAAAACTGTAAAGCTACTCTTCTATTTGTATCGGTTAAACCGGTTTGGAGACTTGAGTAAAATTTAACGATTGTATTACTGCGGGGAGAAAAAAAAGAAAAATGAAATTTGCCCGGCAGTAAGTCGATGTGATTGAAAGATTTTTAGAGAATATTCATCCAATTAATAATATTGAATCAGGGGAATACCATGCAGTCAAAAAAAGTTCTGGGTCTCGGCGAGCTGCTCTGGGACGTTTTTGAGGATTCACGCAAACCGGGAGGCGCACCGGCAAACGTCGCCTTCCAGTTAAATCAGCTCGGTCTGGCCGGGATCATCGCCTCCCGCGTCGGAGCGGACCCGCTTGGCGAGGAGATCACCCGGTTTCTTTCGGGAATGGGCCTTTCCACGGACTTCATCCAGACCGACGCAGGCCACCCGACCGGGACGGTCACGGTCCAGCTCGACGCCACGGGAACGCCTTCTTACACGATTCACGAAAACGTCGCGTGGGACTTTCTGGAACTCACCCCCGAGCTGGAAGCGCTCCTCCCGACCCTTTCCGCCGTCTGCTTCGGCACGTTGGCCCAGCGGGGAAAAACGACCCGCGAAACGATCCAGAAAATCCTTGATCGGGTCCCGGACGATTGTCTGAAAGTCTATGACGTGAACCTCCGCCAGGACTTTTTCAGCCGCGAGTTACTGGAAACTTCGCTCCAAAAATCTAACGTGGCGAAAATGAACGACGGCGAGATGGAAGTCCTCAAGCCGGTTTTCGGTTTGCCGCAGGATCTCGCGCCGGTCGATTTCGCCCTGAACCTGTGCGAAAAGTACGGGCTGGCGGAAGTCTGCATCACACGCGCCGAAAAAGGCTGCCTGCTCGTACGGAATGACGGTCAGACGGCCGACGTACCGGGTAAAATCGTCCAGGTGGCCGACACGGTGGGGAGCGGCGACTCCTTCTCTGCCGCCCTCATTTACACGATGCTCCGCGGCTCGGACATTCAGACGCAGGCTGAGTTTGCAAATGAAGTTGGAACGCTGGTCGCGACCCGATCGGGCGGAATGCCGCCGCTGCAGGAAGAACTGGCCGCCCTGAAAGCAAAATTTGGGCTTTGAGCTTTTGAACCCGTCCGTCCCTGACCACGCTCTGAATATTCAAGAAAGGAAAAACGAATGCGCCCCGATGATCGCCCGACTGATGAACTTCGTCCCATCACCATCACGCACCATTTTACGAACAAAACGCCCGGAAGCATCCTGATCCGCGCCGGCGAAACGATGGTCCTCTGCACCGCCAGCATTTCCGACAAACTCCCGCCGTGGATGAATCCCGAGGAACTTCGCGGCTGGGTGACGGCGGAATATTCCATGATGCCGGGAAGTACTTCACCCCGTAAATCCCGAGACCGGAACGGAAAAGTCGATGGTCGTTCCACCGAGATCCAGCGTCTGGTCGGGCGCAGCCTCCGCGCGGTGGTCGATCTGGAACTCCTCGGTCAGCGGCTCATCACTCTCGACTGCGATGTCCTGCAGGCCGACGGCGGCACCCGTACGCTTTCCATCACCGGCTCGATGATCGCCCTGCTCGACGCACTGGAAACCATCCCGGAATTCGCGGGGAAGAAACCGGGCGATAAGGGTTTCCCGGTCAAAGACTACGCCGCTGCGGTGAGCGTCGGGCTGGTCGAGGGTGAACCGCGTCTGGACCTTTGCTACCTCGAGGACTCTGCCGCTGAGGTCGATATGAACGTGGTCATGACCGCCGGCGGAAGGTTCATTGAGATTCAGGGGACTGGCGAAGAAGCGACTTTTGACGAAAAACAACTCACCAAGTTGCTGAAACTCGCCAAAAAAGGAATTGGAGAACTGGTAGAACTGGAGAAATAATCTCCTGTCCTTTTTTATTCTTTAAGGCGATTAGGGGCGCCGTGCATTAATATGCACAAAACGCGCAAACTTTTCCGGCACTGTTTTTTTTATTGACGCTTATACAATAGTTACACGATATACAATTTGAATTAGTATAAAATCCGATACCGCATAAGAGCATACGTTTTTTCGCGTGACGGAAAGGATTAAAATGAAAAAATCAACAAAATTACGTCGCGGTTCACTCTCATTTGAGTGGATAGTCATTACAACGCTTTTGGTCATTGGGATGATTAGCGGTTTAGGTGCGTTGCGTAACTCCGTTGTCAAGAAACTGGACGATTTGACGACCAGTGTGGAAACCCTGAATACGGCAGCGGATCCGACCAATTCCTCTGGCGGTTGATTCTGTTTCACTGAAAGAAAGGATGAAACCATGAGAAAAAACCAGAAAAAACGCGGCGTTCTTTCATTTGAGTGGATTATATTGTGTGTGCTTTTAATCGTCGGAATTATGGGTGGTCTGGTCACAGCCAGAAATGCTTTTTTGAGCGAGATCGATGATACGATCGACGTCGTAAACCTGATTGACGCCAATTTCGTGACTTCTGATTCTGATGGAGGCTGAAATGAAGCTGAACCCTAAAACGAAACCACGCCGCGGAACGCTGACGTTTGAGTGGATCGCTATTACGACGCTTTTGGTCATCGGTGTGATTAGCGCACTGGGAGCCTTGCGTACCGCACTGAATAACACCGCGGAAGTCATCCCCGACAATATCTGCCATTTGAGCAGCGAACTGCCGGTCGATTAAAAACCAAAGAGCGTCAAAAGATTGGCGCTCTTCGTCTTTCTTTTTCTCGTTTGTCACCATCTTTTATGTTCCAGATCCCTGTTTCTGAAAAATATTCCAGTCTTTTTGCAAGAAATAGACCAAAATTTGGACTCTCCCCCTTGAAATGATTTAATAAAAGAGGATAATGAAATCAAGAAAAAATAGAATAAAAATTTCGGAGTCGGTGGACTCCTCCAAGGAATAGCGTTTTGCTCCCCATGAAGGTTTCGGAGAGCAGCCCAAATCATTAATTTCATAATTTCCCTTTTTTATTATGGTACCGAAAAAATCAAACTACTGGGACCAGATTTTCGCGAATCAGGCCCCCGAAGCGGATGACGCTTCTCCAAATGAAGAAAATGCTCCCGATCTCACTGAAACGTCAGATACGCAGGAACATGACAAAAATGTCCGTGAAATTCTTTTCGAGGAAGAAAACCCCGATGCTGCTCCAGCCGCCGCGCTGCAAAAGGAATTTGAGCTGGAAACTCCCTCAGGATCAACCGTGCTGGAAAACGAAGACTGCACCGTAAATGATTCTCAGGACGATGATCCTTTCTCCGGTTGGACTCAAACGACAAAAACCTACTCTTCTCTGAATTTCAATGAGGAGGAACCGCAGGATGCGGAGGAAGATTCTGATTTTCAGAACGAATCAGAAGAGGCTGAAGAAAACCAGCCTGTCGAAATCCTGACGAACGAAATCGCGGAGGACGAGGCTAAAGAGGAAGCGGAAACCGAAGAGGAAGAATCTGAGGAAACCACTGAATCTGATGAAGAAACCGACGCTGAAGAAGCCCCCAGCGAGCCGATTCTTTCTGAAGACGGTTCACTCCGAATCACGCTGAATCGCTACGAACATCCAGCCAAAGGCTTTGGTTTTGGACTTCTGGAGGAAGCTGAAGAAGCGGAAACGGAAGAAGTGGAAGAGGAAACCGCGGAGGAAACCGTTCAGGCCGAAGCTCCTGACGAAGAAGTTGAAGTGGCCGAAGAACCGGAAACTCAAGTCGCTCCTCCTGGATTGGATTCCTGGGGAAGCCTGGCCTTTGAACTTGGTTTGCCCGTAACCATTCCGGAAACTGCCGCTCCAAAGGCTTCCGCCAAATCAAAAAAAGAAGAAAAATCACCCAAATCGGTCAAGGAAGAAAAAGGTTCCAAATCACGTGGTTCGGAAGATAATATTCCCAAATTGGAATCAAAAATCGTGATCGACCTGGACGACGAAGATCTTATTTCGCCTGAAAACGTTTTCGCGGATTCAGGCAAAGAAGCACGTTCAAGCCGAGGTGACGCTCCGGAACACGGCCGCCGGAAAGACAAGGAATCTGTTTCTGATTTCGGATTCAAACAGGTTTCAATCCCGGAAATGGATGAACTCACCGAAGTGATTCCACCCAGACGCCGCCGCAAGGGAAATGCCGGTCAGGAATCCTCAGCAAATGAAAAGAAAGCCGAGGCCATCGGCGCGATCGTGGCTGGAGTCGTCGCAAGCAAAGCGAAGGATGAAGTGGACAAATCAGGTCGCAAGTCCTCCAAAAACCGTTCCTCCCGCCCGGAAATTCAGGAGGAGGAAGCCCCTGTTTCTCGCCGCGAACGTTCCCGCCGCTCCCGCAGACCACAAGTGGAAGAAGTTCCTCTGGACGATTTCGTGACCGACGAAGACCTCACCCCTCAGGTCGTTCAGGAAGACGATGAGGAAGAAACCGCAGTCCCGAACGGTGCGCGTTCTCGCCGCCGCCGTCGTTCCCAGCACGAAAAAATGGAACAGGCGAAAACTCGTGCCGCAGCTCAGGCCGAAGAAGATGACGACGATGAAAGCGAAACTGAAGAAGTTTCATTCCAGCCGAAAAAACGTTCTCGCCGTGATGGGCGAAATCGTTTCCGTGAGGAACTGGAAGACGAAAAGAGTGAGTGGCTGGATGCAGAGGAAGAGACTGAGGACGAGGAAGATGAGGAAGAAGAAATTCCGCGTTCCCGCCGTCAGCGTCGTTCAGGTCGCTCGGGAAGCAGAAACCGGTTCCAGGAAGACCGGGCAGACGAAGATTTCGAGGATGAAGAAGACCACGTCTTCACGGAAGTCAAGGACGATGACGAAGACGAGGAAGATGATGAGTGGGAAACCGATTTCTCCCAGCATGACGTGCCGGGCTGGCGTTACACCATTGATTTCATTGTGAATTCCAACCTCAAAGCTCGTAAACGTGAACCTTCCAGTATGGTGGAAAACATAGCCCGTATGAACAAACGGGGTGGAAAGCGGAAATAGTTCAATTTCAAAAAAGTTCTGCTTGAAACCATTCGTCGAGTGTTTCTGTGGAAGTAAGACAGCAGGGAGGGCCTGACAAGAGGTTCCTCCCTTTTTCTTTGTTTTTTCTGTTTTTTGCCGTTAAATCTTTTGCATTTTACCCATTTAAAATAACCGGACATTTTATCTATTTTAAATAACCGGAACAACCGGTACAGTCTGACGGAAGATTTGGAAAAACCGGAATAATCCCTACAAATTAACTTTTGGAAAATTTCAGGGAGTCCGAAATACTAAATAAGAAAAAACCATTCCCGTTTTTTTCTGACAGAAATGGCAATCCGCCGCGAAAAGGTTGAAGCAGGGAGGCTTCAAGGCAAGCGGTGACTTAATTTTTGGTAAAGGATGACCGAATGAAGCGGTTTACGAAATTTTCACGGTTAATTTTAGGATTTGTGAGTCTTTTTCTTTTGAACTCACTGATTTCCACCTCCGTACAAAGCCAGACTCTGTACGCGACGGCTCCCGCAGCAGAAACCCAGATCCTCGGTGTGACCGACTATAAAAATCCATCGGTTTCCAATCAAACCAAAAAGGAAATTTTGAGGCAAATTCCTTTCAAAACGCTTTCTCCGGAGGCACAGGCTCGAGTCCGTCAGGTCGTAAGCTCGACGACGATGTACCGTCGTTTGCCGGTCCAGGTCGTTCCGTGCGAAAAAGAAATGTACGATTTCATGACGCGCCACCCGGAAACAATGGTCAACATCTGGGAGTTGATGGAAGTCAGCAAGATGCGGCTCGTAGAGCTCAAGCCAGGCACATTCTACCTGGAAGATGGAGCCGGGACCCGCGGAAAGGCCGAATATTTATATAAATCGCCGGATATGTTGATCCTTTACGTTTTTGGGACCTACGAAGGTATTCCCTTCCCCAAAAAGGTCAACGGTTCCGGATTGATCATTCTTCAAAACCAGCAGTTGAAGGACGCAAACGGGAAGAATCTGCTGGCGGTGCGTCTGGATGCGTTCATGTGCATTGAAAACGATGGCGTGGAAGCACTGGCCAAAACGTTCCAGCCGCTCGTTGGAAAAGTCGCCGACCACAATTTGAACCAAATCGTAGGTTTTCTGAGTGAACTTTCGGAAACGACACTGAAAAATGGAATTGGAGTCGCTGGTATGGCACGCCGGCTGCATCGCCTCAGTCCCGAAGTTCAGCAGGAATTCGCGGAAGTCGCGCTGCTGACCTCGACCCGAAGCACGGAGCCAACTACGATGCCGCTCCAGTATCAACCCTATCCAGCGGTTGGAAATCAGGTCGAATAAGAAAAACGCAAACGGGGGACACACGTCCCCCGGAAATTTTTTAAAACCTACCCAATTTCAGTCAAAACCGTCTAATCTAACGGATTTCTTTCAATTCCCTCAGCCATTCTATGGAGCGGCGGATCCCCTCGCGAACCGGCACCGGATCGTAGCCAAGTTCCCGCCGGGCTTTGTCGCAGGAAAACTCCCAATCCGCCAAAAACGTCTTGACCCAGCCGGGCGTGATTTTTGGGTAGATCCCGAAGGTCTCAGCCATGAATTTCAGGAGATTCGCGACGCATAACGGGATGATTTTGTAAATCGGGAGCTGGAACCGTTTCCGGCCGTACTCCTCGCCCACGGTTTTAAAGAACTCGCCCAACGTGTAGTTTTCGCTCCCCAGAATGTACTTCTGACCGATTCGGCCTTTTTCAAGCGCCAGGATGTGACCTTCCGCGACGTCATCGACCAGAACGTAATTTCCGACGTTGCGCCCGTAATTCAGCAGGATCGGGAAAGTCCCGTTGCAGTACTGACGGATCAAATCGACCACGGCGTTCGACTCGGAGAGCTGCCCCGGCCCGAATACCCGCGTTGGGTTCACGATGACCAGCGGCAAATGTTCCTTTTCGATCCACTCGAACGCTTTTTTTTCTGCGATCGACTTGGTTTCTTCGTACTCGGTAAAATACCGGTCCGTGATCCGTTCCATTTCCTCATCACCGCAAACTCCCGGCGGTGTTGGTCCGAGCGTCACGATGGTCGAAGTCCAGACGATGCGTTCAATATTATGCGCCTTGGCCGCCCTAAAAACGTTTTCCATCGCGTCAATATTGAATCGGGCAAAGATCGTTTTATCTTTCGACCAGTTTTTGGCGTACGCAGCGAGATGAAGTACGAAATCACAACCAGTCATGGCTTTAAAAACGGAGTCGTAATCGCAAACATCCCCCTGAAAGTATTCAAAATTCGGGTGGTCCCAGAGTTCTTCCGGTGGGGTCGAGCAGCCACGCGGGTATGTGGGTTTCTCACGACGGGCAAATCCTCGAACACTGTAACCTCTCGCGAGAAGTTTCTCCACGATTTTCGTTCCAATCAGACCGGTCGCACCGGTAACCAAGACTTTTTTAACGTTCATTTTTTGAATCGGAAATCAGAATAACTCAGCCGATGACCGCCAAAATCTCAGATTCATTCAGAATCAGGTACTCTTCGCCATTCAGAGTAATTTTGCAGCCGAAATACTTCTCAAAAAGTACTTTATCGCCCTCACAAACCTGGAGCGGAGCATGCGTTCCGTCTTCCAAAAGCTTACCGTCACCCACCGCGAGTACTTTTCCCTGGGCAGGTTTTTCAGTCGCGGAATCCGGCAGCGCAATGCCGCCAGCCGTTACAGTTTCAGCTTCCATTTGACGAACGATTACTTTTTCTCCCAGCGGAACGAGTTTCATATTTTCCTCCTGGACTAAAACATCCTAATTAAAAATAAAAATTTCTCTATTAGTATTTTCCCCCATAATCACTAAAAACTCAAGGACTCACGTGGAGTTTTAGGGAAATAAACGGGGAAGTGTTCCAGTTAAACAAGATAAAAGGGTTTTAAGGGACCCGGCCTTAACCGGTAAACTTTCTTCAAAAAGCACGGTCCAAACCGGCCGCGATCTTGCCGTTACTTGTACCACTCGTCCAGCACGGCCGTGAGCTGTTCCCGCGTATGAAAACGAATAAACGCCTCGCGGACCGATTCAAATTCCGGGTGGCGCTGCGCGTACTTGATGCAAAATTTTTTCATGTTGAACGCAGCCCGTTTCTCGCCGTACAATTCGACGGCAAGAGCGAAATGCTCCTCGATCACCGCTCTCTGTTCCTCAAGCGTCGGTGGCGGAGGAAGAGGCCGGCCCGCGGCTAACTCGCGCAAGTCGCTGAAAATCCAGGGGTTTCCGATCGCCCCGCGTGCAATCGTCACGCCGTTGATGCCGGTTTCGTGCATCATGCGCACGCAGTCCATCGCGGTGAAAAGGTCGCCGCTCCCCAAAATCGTCACTTCGGGCGCGTAATCCCGCAGCTCGCGCAGGAACGTCCAGTCGCTGTTCCCGGCATACCGCTGGAGGACCGTCCGGGGATGGATCGTAAAAACATCGATTCCCAAGCGACGCGCACCGTCAAAAATCTCGAAAAATTTGTCCCGGCTTTCCTGCGAATCGTCCAGGCCGCGCCGCATTTTGATCGAAACCGGAACGTCAGCGGGGACCGCGTCACGCACGCTCCGCACGATCGCCAGCGCCATTTCCGGCTGGCAGAGGTGGAAACCGCCGCGGTGCCGGCCGAGGATCTTCTTGACCGGGCAGCCGAAATTAATGTCGATCCAGTCGAAACCCCAGTCCAGGACCCTCCGCGCAGCCGCGGTGAATTCTTCCGGCGCGACGCCCATGAGCTGCGCCCCGACCGGGTGGTCATCCTCCTCGCAGCGCAGGAATCGGCGGGCTTTTTTACCCTTGGTGACGGAAACGATGAACTCGTCGAGCATCACCTCGCTGATCGTGGCCGACGCTCCATGACGCCGCGCGATTTGCCGCTCGGCCCAGTCACTCACGCCGCTCAGCGCCGCCTGAATGCACGGGAAACCGATCGGGATCGAGCCGATTTTTAACTCCGGGAAACGAAACCCCGCGGGGTACTCGGTGGAGGAAAGCGGATTGGGTTTTACGTCGTAGTTCATTCTTAGGCTTTTACTCGTCTTTTTTCACCATGCGCCAGCATCGGTGGATCCGCTTGTTCCGAAAGTCTTCCGGGACTGTTCGATTGGAAATTTCGCGGATGAAAACGCCCTGGATCGCGTCCTCGTCGAGCTTGAACCGCCGATTATTATTCGAAAAGTAAATGACGCCGCCGGGGGCCAAGTGGGAAATCAGCAGGTTCAACATTTCCGCGTGGTCCCGCTGAACGTCCCAGTCATCGAGGTCTTTACTGTTCGAAAAGGTCGGGGGGTCGAGCACCACCAGATCGAAAATTTCATCATCGTACAGCGCATTCAGGAAGCGAAAAACGTCGCTGCGCACGTACTCGAATTGAGGCCCGCGGAAGCCGTTCAGCTCCATATTATCCTGCGCCCAGTCGAGGTACGTGTTGGAAAGGTCCACGGTCGTGACGGACTGCGCGCCCCCCGCCGCCGCATAGACGCTGAACGAGCCGGTGTAGGCGAAAAGGTTCAGGAAGCGCTTCCCAGCCGCCTCTTTTCGGACCATCTCCCGCGTGATGCGGTGGTCAAGAAAGAGACCCGTATCGAGGTAATCGGAAAGGTTCACGAAAAATTTCAAGCCCCCTTCGTGCGCTTCGATGACGAAATGGCGCGTGTCCCAACGCTCGTACTGCGACGCGCCCCGCTGACGCTGACGCCGCTTCACGAAGATTTTTTCCTTCGGAACGTCCAAAACCCGCCCCGTGATTTCCACCATCAGGTCCATCCACTGCCCCTGCTGCGCGGCATTCCGGTCGTTGGGGCGGTCGTACTCCGCGATGTGCAAGCAGTCCTCGTACCGGTCGATCGCCAGCGGGATCTCCGGAATGTCCCGGTCGTAAACCCGGAAACACGTAATTCCCCGCTTCGTCGGCCAGCGGCGCAAGTGGTGGTTCAGTTTTTCCAGCCGACGCTCAAAATCTTTGGCGGAGTTTTTGACCGAATCACTCAAACCACCGAAAACGCCGCGAATCGGCTGGGAAGATGGCTGAGAATTTTCTTCAGAAGGCTCAGTCTCCTTGGGCGGGCGTGGGCCGAAAAACTGGTAGTACGTACATTCCAGCCGCGAATTGTAAATTTTGCGACGGCGTGACGCTTCCTGACCGATCAGCCGCTCAAAGTCCGGGAATGCCGTGTAGATGTAATGCGACCAGGTCGGGAGCTTCTGCAGAATCGACGGGATCGCGAAATAAAGGGCCTTCAGCTCGGAATATTCGCCGATCCATTTCCCGTACGGCGGGTTCATGATCGTGCAGCCGTACTCGTCGGAGGACTCGGTTTTGAGGAAATCGCGGCACTCGAAGCGCACGTCGTTCGAAACGCCCGCCATTTGCGCGTGGTACCGGGCCATTTCGACGGCGTCCGGGTCCAGGTCGCAGCCGAAAATCGGGGCCGGAATATCGGGAAGAATCGCCTCCTTCGCAGCCAGACGTACATCGACCCAGTCCTGAAACGGGATTTGGTTCCACGTTTCCGAGATGAAATTTCTTTTCAGGCCCGGCGCGATATTTCGGCCAATGAGCGCCGCCTCAATGGGAATCGTGCCCGAGCCGCAGAAGGGGTCGAGCAGCGGACGCTCCCGATTCCAGTAACTCAGCAGACCAGCCCGGCGGCGAGCGTTTCGCGCAGCGGAGCGGCCCCGACCAGTTTCCTGTAGCCGCGGCGGTGAAGGCCCTCCCCCGTCGTGTCGATCGTGAGCGTGGCGCGGTCCTTCAAAAGCGAAATTTCCACCGGATACTTCGGCCCGTCTTCCGGCAAAGTTTCGGTCTTCCAGGCTTTTTGCAGGCGCGTCACGATCGCCTTTTTCACGACTCCCTGCACGGCCGGAACGCTCGAAAGCGTGGAGCGCACGCTTCGCCCATCGACCGGGAAGCAGGCGTTTTTCGGAAGCCACCGCTCCCACGGCAGTTCGACCGTCTGGTCAAAAAGCTGGCCGAAATCTTCGCACGGGAACTCCCCGACGCGGATCAGCACGTGCCCCGCGCAGCGCAAGTGAATATTGGCCCGGCAAATGTCGCGTTCCGTGCCCGTGAAAAGCGTCCGCCCGACTTCAATATTTTTCGGTTCGTAGCCGAGATTCTGGAGTTCACGGGCGACGACCGATTCCAGGCCCATGGTGGAAGTGGCGATGATTTCAATCATATTTTGTGACCGCACAAAAAAATAAAAGCCGAAAAAATCCAGCTTTTATTTTAACAAAGAATAAACGGAACGTCAAGGAGGGTGGAAGGGGCTTTTTGAACGCCCGACAAAACCCCTCCTCTGCGCCAAAATTTCAAAGCTGGTCGAAGTGGTCCAGCGTCTTTTTAAGTGCGCCCTGCTGACTCGCCACAAGCCGGGCCGCGTTTTGGCCAAGCATTCGGGCGAAATCCGCGTCTTCGAGCGTCCGCCGCACAAATTCCGTCATTTCGTCCACATCGTGGACTACGACCGCCGCATCGTGCGTCAGGAGTTTCTTCACGATGTCGCGGAAGTTCCACGTGTTCGGGCCGAACGAGACGCACGTCCCGAACGCCGCCGGTTCGAGCATATTCTGCCCACCGCGGGAGCCCATGCTCCCCCCAACGAATCCGACGAACGAAGTTCCCCACCAGCCGCCCAGCTCGCCGATCGTGTTCACGAGCAAAATCTGCGCGCGGCCGTTTTCTTCGTGGTTTTCGCTCAAATCGGTCCTTTTTTGCGTCTCAAACTCCGTTTTTTCGAGCAATTTCTCTACCTCGGCGAACCGTTCCGGGTGACGAGGGACCAGAATCAGCCTCAGCTCCGGGTGAGTCGGCGCGAGCCTCCTGAAAACCTCCACGGCCATTTCTTCCTCGGGCTCCTGCGTACTCCCGGCCAAAAAAATCCGGTCGGTCGGCTCCACGTTCCAAAGCCGGGCAAGGCGCCGGGTCTTTTCGTTCTGACGGTCGGACTGCGCGCCATCGTATTTAATCGACCCAACATTGAAAACCTTCTCTGGAGCCACTCCGAGAGATCGAAAACGTTCCGCGCTGGCTTCGTCCTGGGCTGTGACAAGCGTCAACGTGCGCATCACGCGCCGCATTACCGGCCGGATCCGCGAGTAGTTCCGGAAACTTTTTTCCCCGAGCCGACCGTTCATCACGACGACCGGAACGCCGAGTTTTTCAGCCGTCAGGAGCAGATTCGGCCAGATCTCCAGCTCGATAAGGACGAGAAAATCCGGCTGGACCCGTTTCATTGCGCGGCGCACCGCCCAGGAAAAGTCCAAAGGGGCGTAAAAAACGGTTCTGCCCGCGAACTTTTTCCGGGCCAGTTCCATACCAGTATGTGACGTCGAAGAAATAACGAACTCAAAATCGGGGTGACGTCTTTCAAACTCTTTGAGAATCGTGGCGGCCAAATTCACTTCACCCACACTCACGGCATGGATCCAGACTCTGCGACCCGACTTTTTTTTCTCCAAAACGGGGGCTTTACCGAGGAATTTCTCCCCGAAACCTTCACGGTATTTCCCTTTAAAAAGAGCCGAATAAAGTAAAAACGGAGAAAAAATCAACAGAAGAAAAAAATAACAAATATTAAAAAACAGGCGGATCATTTTTATATACGTCAGGGGAAATGAGGAAAAAGCCCAAAATTTAGTTTATTATAACACAAAAAAGAAATTTTGGGAATCCCTCTGGACAAAATTTTAAAAAAGTGTAAAATGCACAAATACTGAGTATTGCATTCTGGCAAAATTCGTTTGGGCATTTACATTCCCAAAACGTCGCGAATCGGAGAAAAAAATGAAGCCTCTTCCGTACTTCACAATCGTGGACCGCTATTTTATGCTGAAATATCTCTTCGTCGCGACGTCACTTATTTTTATTGGAGGTTCCCTCTTCCTGCTTTTCGATATTTTATCCAAAAGTGACGATTTACCAATCCTGTTTCAGGAATCCAAAATACACGGTTTCATTGTTCTGCTGCAGTTTTACACTCTGCGTATGATGAACATCCTGCTTTATACCCAGTTCGCGTTTATCACCGCCACGACTGCCATCACATTTTTCATGCTGGAAAAAACCAGCAGCAAAACCGTTCGCGGCGGCGAAGTGATCCCTCTTCTGACTTCGGGCTTTTCACGCAAACGAGTCGCCATTCCTTTTTTCATCGTAGGGTGTGCGTTCATCTTTTTCATGTGCTCCACGGAAGAAGCGTTTTATATTTTTTGTAAGGATTGGCCGGGAGCGAATTCCGACTCGCTCATTGGTAAAATCGAAATTAAAACGATGGATATGCGAAACGATGCTTCCACCGGTTTAAAAATTTACGGTACAAACCTTGATTTACAGACCAACACGTTTTTAAATCCTAAAATTGGAATCCCCAAAGAACGTACTTTTGACCAGCTTGATGAACTTTTGGCTCCAAAAGCGGTTTGGCTTCCGGAATGTGACGATCATCCTGCGGGTTTTATGCTGGAAGGAGTCATCAACCTTGACAAAAAGAACTGGCTTCATCGGGCCGCAAACGTTCCGGTCTGGCTTCCCCACCTGAATGTGGAACTTCCCATTTTTTACACATCAGAAACCGCCTCGTGGGTTTCGCCTGGCAACGTTTTCATCGTTTCCATGCTGATTCCAGAGGATTTAACCAAGGACAAATCCAATTTTTTACCAGAATCCATTCCTGACCTTTACCGAAAAATTAATAATAAACGTCAATTAGGCCCTAATTATAAGGAACGCGCTGATTTTCATTCACGGCTGCTTCGTCCTTTTTTGGAGTGTTCCCTTTTATTCCTCAGTATTCCAGTGATCCTCTCCGCGAGACTCAGGTCCAAAACCGTGATTTTCCTGATTATTGCCGGCTTGATGGGATTAAACATTGGACTGGCGCACATCGGGAAACTTCTCGTGATTCAGGATGGAATTCCAGCCGCCTTGGGAGCATGGATACCTCTCCTCATTTTGGCGCCCATTTGCTCCATTTTGTTCGATGAATTATACACATGATTTCAAACACGAATCATTTCCTGTAAAATTTTAAAAAATAAACAAAAAATTCCTCATATTTCATGGAAATGGCCTTGATTTTTTTCTCGTTTTCTACATAATAAGCAAGCGGGAGATTGTTTGATCAACCTTACCTTTTTTCACCCATTGTAATCGCAAAATTATAACTTATAAGAGTAAATATCCATGACTGCCAGAGACCGTGTTATTAATACTTTATGCAATCAGATTTGTACGCCAGTTCCTTCTTTTCTGACCATTCCCGAATTCGTTAAGAAAAACCGAATTAGTGACTGTGCGCAGTTACGTACGCGTTTTCAGAACGATCTGGACCTGCTGGATTATAGTCTGCCCATTTTGTCAGTTTCGAAGCCCAAGAGTGATAATCGTGCGCAAGCCTTCGACGAATGGGGTTGTGCCTGGAATCGCAGCGAGGATGAGGCTTGGTCTCTTTCTGATGAACCGCGTTATGACGATATATCCGAGCTTGAGCGGCTTCGTTTCCCTAATAATCCCGTCTCGATGGAAATGACGGAAAACGTAAATCAAGTATGTGATTCTAACCCTCATTTTGTACTGATCCAGACGAGGATCCATCCTTTCAGGCGTTTGTGCGCCTTGGGAGGAACGACCGCCGTATGTAAACTGTTCCAGCGTAAACCTCGCGAATTGCGGGACATTATGACCCGTTTCTACGAATACTACCGTAAACAACTCAATGTCTGGTGCCTCACGGATGCCGATGGAATTGGTATTGAAGACGATTTAGCCGATGATAACAGCGGAAGAATCTCCCTGAAGCGCTGGAACGAAATTCTGGTTCCCATGTTTAAAGAATTCTTCGCCAAAATCCGGAGCTGCGACAAATTCGTGTTTTTCACCGGAACCGGGAATTTTGAGGAATACATTCCCGGCCTGATTTCCGCCGGAGTGGATTGCATTCGTTTTGACTCTTCGGTCATGGATCCCAAACTTCTCGCAGACCGCTATGGTAATCAGGTGACTTTCCTGCCGGTTCTGAGACCTCAAATGATTGAAAATGAGACGGAAGAAACCCTAACAAAAAAAATTCTGGCCTTGAGAGCATCGTTCGGTGACTCGAAAATCATCGTGGAGTGTCAAATGCCGCCAAAGTTGGCGCCTCGCTACACGGCATGTGCCATGCTGAATATTCGCCGCCGGATGCCTCAGTCGGGGGATTTTTCCTGAAGTCCGATTTCTTTCTCTAATATTATTAATGTAAAAGGGAAACATTTGCCAGGAAAACATAAAGGCTTTGCCTGCTTTCCTGAATCAATGTTTCCCTGAGCTCTGTTAATATCTCACGGATCACGTGTCATTCGTCTCATTCGCAAAATTCAAAACGCTTCTGAGTGTTCCTGATTCTGTTTTCCTGACGATCCCCAGAAACACTCCCGCCTCGTTCAGAACCACCGCTTCCTCCAAAGGTTTCATTCCTGCTGCGGCCGGATGAGTTACCGCGATGCCCGTCCTCATTCTGTGTACGTCTCTTGAATCGTACGTAATGTGGGGGAGGTCCGGAACCGCATCGGAAAATGGACGGATCAACTCCAAACAATGCGGTCGGTTGAGGAGCCTCGGATCGTCGCGTTTCCGAATCTCCAAAGCGTCTTCCAGATGGAAATTTCCAATGGCCGTCCGAACGAGCGCGGACATAACCGCCTCCGTCCCAAGTCTCCGCGCCAAATCGCGCCCCAGAGAGCGCACATACGTTCCGCTTCCGCAAACGATTTTAAGTTTCAGTTCCGGAAAATCGTAGTTCAGAACTTCCAAGCCGTAAATCTGTATCGGGCGTGCTTTCAGTTCCACTTTCCTGCCCTTGCGCGCCAGGTCATACGCTTTTTGACCATTCACTTTCAGGGCAGAATAAATCGGGGGCTTCTGCATGATTTCGCCCAGAAATTCCGGGAGTACCGCCTCGATTTCTTCAAGCGTGGGAGCAGGCGTTCCCTCAGGCACAGGGGTCATTTCCGTCTCCACGTCTTCCGAAGGGCTGGAAAAACCAAACCGGAAGGTTCCAATGTAGGTCTTTTTTTGTTCCTGTACCCTTGAAATGAGTTTCAACGCGCGGCCCAGCGCCATGACAAGTACGCCCTCCGCTAGAGGGTCGAGTGTTCCTGCATGACCAATTTTAACCTTTTTCTCAGGTTTTTTCCCTTCCAGAATTTCCCTCAAAACCATCTTCACCGCATCGAACGATGTGACTCCTGCCGGTTTATAAACATTCAGAAATCCGTCATACATCTGATAAAATCCTCAAAATCGTTAAATTTTCTCAAGGTTTTTTGGCTATCTGTCGATGATTACCACTGAAAAGATTGTGCAATCGTTACAATCGTTTCAACAAAACAATCATCCGGGAGCTTCAGAGCCTCGGGGCAGTGGCTCGCTCTCCGGTTAATTTGTAGTGCGTCCATTTTGAATTTCCAGAAAAACAGTCCATCAGAATACCTGCATTGGGGTATTTTTGGGGCCTTGAAAGGAAACTCAGGCGCAACGACTATAGTAGTATAGCGTATAACAGCCATGAGTCCAATACTAATTAAAGAAAGACTTCCATTTTGGGGCAAATTAACCAGATTTTTTATTTTGGTTTTCCTGTGTACCTCAACCATGAAAGCTTTCGCGGATGATTTGATGACAAACGCTGCGGCTCTTACCGATCCGGAGGTTTCATCAGAGCAAAAAACGGCCGAAGAGGATTCGGATTCGTTTGATTTTATTTTGGAAGACGTCTCGGAACCCGCCGGTGATGCGGAAGATCCCCAGGCTTCTGAAACAGATTCCGCTCAGGAAGAAACCAAAGCCGATCCAAAGGAAGAACCAGAAGCTCAAAAAACTGAAGCCGAAACCAAAAACGAAGCTGAAGATGAACCTAAAATAGAGGCCAAAACCAGGGAAAAAGCGGAAGAAATCACCACCAGTGAACCGAAGGCGAAGGTACAGCCTGAAACCAAAAAAGAAGAAAAACCTTCCCAGGCGAAATCCATTGTAAATCGTCCATCCACTGAAACGGTACTTCCCGAAGCGACCGTCATGAATCTGCGTGAAGATGCGATAGTACGGGCGATTCGTTCCGCACGGCCCGCCGTGGTGAATATTCGCGGGGAGAAAGTTTTAAAATCGGTTCCTTACGATGCGTCCGGCTCCAATGGTGAAAGCGTGGTTCAGCAGGACGCCCAGCACGTGAACGGAATGGGGACCGGGGTCCTTTTCGACCCGCGCGGCTACATTGTTACGAACTTCCACGTCGTTGACGGGATCCGCGAAATTCACGTAACGACCGCTGAAACCAAAACTTACGTCGCTCAAGTTCTTGCTCGTGATAAAGAGACAGACCTGGCGATCATCAAGATCGACGCGTTGGCCGGTGAAGTTTTCAGGACTCTCTCGTTTGGAGAATCCACCGATTTAATGTCGGGCGAAACAGTCATCGCCGTTGGAAATGCTTTTGGCTACGAACATACCGTAACGAAAGGAATCATCAGTGCGCTTCATCGTTCCGTTCAGGTCAGTGACGTACAGTCCTACGAGGATTTAATTCAGACAGATGCGAGCATTAACCCGGGAAATTCCGGCGGTCCTCTTCTGAATATCAACGGCGAGATGATCGGGATCAACGTGGCTGTCCGTGCGGGTGCACAGGGGATTGGATTCGCCATCCCGGTCAACCGTGCAATGGAAGTCGTCGCGAAAATGGTTGAATCGTGCAGCGCGGAGAATAATTGGCACGGAATTCATTTTGTTTCCCTTCCGATGAAGAACACCCAGGGCGCGGTCGTTCAGAAAGTTGAACCGAACAGTCCTGCGGATTCCATTGGACTGAAATCAGGGGACGTGATCCTTGCAGTGAACAATCAAAAAATTCATCATGAACTCGATTTCGCCTGTGCGATCCTGGAACAAAAACCGGGAGAAACCATCCGTTTGACCGTTTCACGCAACGAAAAAAGCGCAAGCGTGAAACTGACCATGGGCGCCGTCTCGAAAAAGAACCGTGTTGTTTCCGAGTATACGCCCGAAATCAAAGGCCGGCCGGAATTTAACGTCGAAAAACTGACTGACGAGGAAATCGTCTGGAAACATCTTGGAATTCTGACTTCCTCCGTGGCGGGGAGTAGCATGACGATCGCCGGAAACCGTAAATATAACGGTGGACTTCTGGTCCAGAACGTCCGCGCGAACAGCCCGGCTGCGCGTCAGGGGATCCAGAACGGTGACATTTTGCTCGGGATTCAGAGGTGGGAAACCCTTTCACTTGAAAACGTGATTTTCGTCCTGGAGCAACCGGAAATTCATCGCGCCGAGCAGGTTAAATTCCTTCTCGCCCGCAACGGGAAAGTGATGCTTGGTCATTTCTCAGGAAAAGACTTGGCGTCAGAATCCCCCCTGGCTACCGTCTCCGGCGCTTCACCCATCCGTCCCCGATAATCTTTCCAAACCTTTCTGATGATTCCATTCATCAGAAAGGTCCTCCGTTATTCCCATGGAACTCGAACTCGTTTCCCATCTTTGCTCCCGTTTCCCCGACCACCCGCAAATGAAGCTGGGACCCGGGGATGACGCGGCAATTCTGGAACTCGCGGGTTCCCGGCCCGAAATCGTCGTAAGTACGGACCTTCTGACCGAGGGCGTGGATTTTCTGCTCGCGCGGATGAATCCCAGAAAGATTGGGCGGAAAGCATTGGCCGCGAATCTGAGCGATCTTGCGGCCATGGCTGCGAAACCCCTTGCGTGCGTCATTTCGGTCGCACTCCCCAAACGACCGGTTTTCCCCAATTTGTCCGATCTTCCAGCCGATGAAATTTTTTTGCGGAAAGGCCGGAAAGCCCACGGGAATAGCCTGCCAGAACTGATGGAACTTTTGTGCGAAGGGTTCCTTGATGCCGTTTCTGAAATCCCGATTGCCATCGCGGGTGGTGACACGAACTCGTGGGACGGTCCTCTCGTTCTTTCCGTGACGGTTTTGGGGGAAGTTGCCGGGAAACCACTCTGCCGCCACGAAGCCAAACCGGGTGACGCGATCCTCGTGACCGGGCCGCTCGGCGGGAGCATTTTACGCCACCAGTTCGAATGTATGCCGCGTACCGCTGAGATGCTGCGTCTGAACAAAGTTTTCCACCTCCACTCGGGAATGGACATAAGCGACGGCCTGACGCTTGATTTGAGCCGTCTTTGCCACCGGAGCCGATGCGGTGCGGAACTATTTCTTGATGAAATTCCAATTTCAGACGACGCACGGGAACTTTCGGAACTGAAGCCGGAAAAGTCGAAGATCTACGACTGGATCCCGGCCGGTTTCGCGTCCGGTTCACCGCTGGACCACGCGCTGGGGGACGGCGAGGATTTTGAGGTCCTTTTCACAACTGAATGGGAAGAATCCGAAAAAATCCTGCAAAACACACTCGGGATCCCCGTCTGGAGAATCGGCCGAATTACAGAGGCGGAGGGAATTTACGGCCTGCAGGAGAACGGTACGCGCCAGCTTTTGCCTATCCGCGGGTTTGAACATTCCTGAAAATTTCGGTCCAATCTCCTCATTATCAAAGGCCCCCCCCCTTTTTTCTTCACCTAATTGTGGTAAAATAGTTTCGTTTTTATTGACCTCTTTTCGCAGGAAACACCATGTACACATACGTCCTGAACATCATGTCAAACGACCACCCCGGGATCATCGCGGCAGTCACGTCTGCGGCCGAGGCGGTCAATGCCAACATCGAATCATGCAGCCAAACCGTTCTGGGGGGATACTTCACGCTCATCATGATCGTGACCCTTCCGATTGAAATGACAACAGAGGATTTGCAGGCACACATTCTATCGCATACTTCAAAGTCATGCAAGATCGACGTTTCTGTCCGTAAAACCAATCAGGAATCATTGGTCGAACCAACGGCGGAACGCTTTGTTCTGACAGCGTTCGGGAAAGACCAGCCCGGAGTGGTGCGACGGTTCAGCGAGTACCTCTCTGACCACGAAATGAATATTCTTGACCTTTACGGCTGCCGCCAGAAGAACGTAGATGGTGAGGTACAATTCCTGCTCACCGCCCAGGTAGAGATCCCCTCCAAATGGAATCTTGCCCTGCTTCAGTGCGATTTGCAGAACATCGGGAAGGACCTGGACTTCACGGTCGTACTTCAGCACGAGAATATCTTTACCGCCACGAACCGTGTACGGTACCGATAAAAGATGAAAAAGAAAAAAGGGAAGAACGTTTCCGTGGTTCTTCCCTCTAACTCTCTTCAAAAATCGACGATTCTTCGGATTTTATCAGCTCATCTGGCAGTACTCAGTCACGACCCCGTTTTCATCGGTGAAGAACGCGATACGGATTCCCGGAACCACGTCCATCGGCGGCCAGAAGCATTTCTTGTTCTCGCATTTCGCGTCAATATCATCGACGAGGTACGCGATGTGTCCACCCTTGGCGACCGGCAAATCTTTCATTGGGGAATCATCCTCAAAAAACAGATACTCGATCGTGTTCGGGTCATTGGCCGGGTCCGTCGCCCAGCATTTGATGGATTCGAGGAAGAACATTCCTTCCTTTTTCTCGGAAGCCACGGCACCGTAATGCGCAAATTTTTTCATGATTTCTCTCCTGAAATGAGGGTCTGTCGAAAATAAAAATAGGCTTCTTTCTATTGAAGCCTATTTTTCGATTCTTTTCAAGGAGTGGAGACTGTAAATTTCTCTTTTTTTCCCAAAAAAATCCCACTTTCTGCTGATTTTTCCCGAAAAGCCTCGTCAATCTTCAAGTGGATCAAAGATTCCTGGCCTCCATTTTCCTCTGGTACTCCTCCGCCTCGTCTTTCTGATCGAGGTACTTCAAAAGGCGAATGATATTTTTGTATGGGATCTGAAGCTGCCCCTCGTCTTCCGGATTGTTCTCGGCCTGCTTCTCCAGACAAAAGATGCTCGTTTTGAGTAAAATCACCGCCTTTTTGGCATTTCCCAGTTTCGCGTAGGAAACGCTCATTCCATTCATGATTTTCCCAAGCTGCAGAAGGTCTTTCCACTGTTTCGTCTTAATGACTTCCAGCAGGACCGGAAGCGCTTTTTCGTACCACTCCACAGCTTCTTCATGAGCCTGAATGACTTCATCCTCGGGTCGTTTCGCCGCTTTCAACACAACCACCTGGCCGCGATGATAATACAGCTGAGCCAGAAGAAGTTCTTCCTGTACCACCACTTTCTTCCGGTGTGATTTTACCTGTTCCATGAATTTAATAGCCCGGTCAAGGTAATCCTCCGCAATTCCATAGTGTTCCTTCAAAATCATCATCGTGCTGGCATCGTCCAGCAGGAGGGATGTTTTCATGCAGATATTGAAGTATTCCGTCGAGTTTTTCGCAAGGCTGAGCATTTTCATCGTCACAGTCAAATGACGATTCACTTCCGCATCAATTTCCTGATCCTTACCGGATTTCAAAAGGATGGAAAGGGATCTGTAGCTGATTTTGTAACACAAAAACGCATCTTCCCATAAATAATCATCTACCTTTTCCGGTACAAGTTCTTTCAACATCCCGGCAGCTTTGTCAAGCCATTTCTCGCAATTCTTTTTCTCTTCAGAAGAACCAACGGACAAATCGCCTGCCGCGCCAAGGTAGACGTCCAGAAGCAAAAGTTTCACACGTCTTTTTTCTTCTTTCGTCAACGGGTATTTCCTTCCCCGGTATGCCTTTCCCTCGAGCAGTTTTTCACCCTGCTCTGCGGCCATTCGGTGACAGCTAAACGCTTCTTCCCGATTCGAGGCCGGCATAATCATCAAAATATCGCCCTCAACCAGATTCGCCCGGAACGAAATGAACGGATTGTCGATAAAACGTTTTCGGATCTCTTTCAAAAGGTCCAACGCCTCTTCAAATTTCCCATTTTGTGCCAGATTTTCAACCTTCTGGAACAAATCATCTTCAAAAGACAAAATCGGCTGTTCCTTCGATGGAAGCATTGATTTTTCCATGTCGGGTTCGTTCAATTTCGCGAGGTCGTCACTAAGTTCCTGCGGCAAATCAAGAGTGGAATCCCCATCATCTTCTTCAGCGGGACGAAGCGAGTCCTTCCCTCCGACTTTGTCTTCCTGCAAATTCGTGTTTTTCTCAACCGAAAGTTTTACTTCCTCTTTCGGTTCATCCTTGGTCTCCTCTTTTGGGGAATCCTGAATAACCTCCAAATCCAACGTCAGCGGCAATTCATTCTCGTCTGTTTTTTCGGTCTTTTCAACCTTTTCAGGTTTATCTTTTCCGGTTTCCTCTGTCAGTGTATCCAAATCAGGAGGATCCAATTCATTAATATCGGATGCGTCTTCCAGTTTTATATCTTCATGTTTCGGCTCCTCAGCCTTCGAATCTTCCGTGGAAGATTTCTCCGATTTTTTTGATCCGCCGACATCTTCCGAAATGGATTCCAGTGGCGGGGGCGTCAACGTTTCAAGGATGCCCTCGTCCTCCTTCGGCTCTGTCGATTTCGACCCATCATTTTTCGACTCATCGTCCTTCAGTTTAATTTCGTCTTTCAGAGTCGGAATCGCCTCATCCATGGTCTTTTTGTACGCCAGCGCCTGTTTGTTGTTTGGATCGAGCTTCAGGGCCTGCAAAATGTCTTTATACGCACGTTTCTGGTCAATGTCCACCCAAGTCTCGGCACGGAGCAGGAACGGCTCAGGTCCAACCGGCTGAAAAATAAGCTGGATCACGTTCATCGGGACACTCTTCGGGTCCTTTTGCATTTCCTCAATCGTTCCGAGTTTTTTGGAAGGATCATAGGCGTAAGCGACACCGATTTCCGGGAAGACCTCCCCCTTAATGACTCCTTTCTCATCCATAATAAAAACAGATTGAATGTGCTCCATTCTCAGGTCGGCCGCAAGTTTTCGCGCATCCACGCTTTCCGGTAACTCCGCTATGACTCCATAAACGAGCCCCTTCATGATATGAAAATCGACCCCTTTAAAACCTTCGATCTTGTATTCTTCAACGTCAATTCCCTCTCCCATTCCGTCTTTTTGGACCTTCGCCGGTTCACCGAGCATTTTGTGAAGTTCTTCAACCGTCGTCTTTGAGGGGGTGATCCCATTAAAAGCCACTGTTTCCACTGGCTGTTCGTACTCCTGTTGAGGCTCAGGGGCTGGTTGGACCTCCTCCGTTTTTTGTTCCTCAGTCGATGAAAAATGAATGGCCGGAAGCTGCTTTTCCTCCGCGAGAATTGGACTGCAAAGCAAAATCAGTGCGCCAAAAAACAAACAAAAATTTTGTACTTTTTTCATATTTACACCAACCTTCCTAAAAGGGATTAACTCTAATCTTTTTATCGGTTAAAACGATTATTCGGATTAGGCAAAATAAATGTTTTTAAAAAGATTCCCATTTTCTTTTCTCTCAAGAGAAATTTTAATGAAAAATCTTCCGAAAACCTCCCAGTCCGCCTTGCGCAAACGCGAAAATCAGGTATGATAGATAAATAGGAGAAATAATTACGAGGTTCAAAATGTTGCGATTTTACCAAATCCCCTGTGAGTGCGGGCGAATTCACGAAGTTACAAAACCACAGGCAGGAAGTGAGTTGACTTGCGAGTGCGGGCGAACAGTTTCCGTTCCGACCTTGCGAGAGATTGACGATTTTCCGATCGTGGAACGCGCGGAAACACGCAAGGAAGCCCTCTCCCTTCATAGTCACTCTGGCACACGTCAGAAACGTGGCGGACTTTTATTCCTTTTTTTCGTTGGATTCCTTCTTTTCGGTGGTTTGTCGTTTTATTTTTTTCAAACCTGCCCCAAAGAGCCGACGGTTGCGGGGGCGGAATCCCCGTATGATGTGTGGCAGGTATGGCAGTCACTCAGGACCGGGATCGACACGCCGCCAAGCCGAGGTGAAATCATGCGTACAGAAGCGATTAAAATGAGCTGGCGCTGGATTATAATTTGTGGTATGCTCTCTGTGACGTGCCTGTTGGGAATGTTCGCCTCGACCGTAATGAAAGTCAGGCATTAATTATAATCCTCTTTTCGGGGCATAAAATGCTCCTTAATTTTAACGGCGCTGGACGCGTCGTCCCCAAACTACTTTTCACCATTCGTTTTTGGAAACCATGACAGAAAACCAGCCAGATCCAGAGCAGAATACTCCTCCTCAAACACCGAAAACGTGTAATTTACAGGACCTCCCCACGATCGTCGAGGATCACGAGCCAATGCCTGATCCCCGTTCAGAACATTCGGGACCTGATGCTCAGACTGCCGGGCCGGGCGAATCCAAACCGCTTGATAATGCGATCTCAGAACAAACGGTAGCCTACGATACTTCGATGGGACTTTCAGGTTCTACCGGGGAAGGATCGCTGCGTCCAAGTAATCCAAAGGTTCCGCCAATTCAAATCGTCGGTTACGAATTTGAGCGTTTTCTTGGGAATGGTTCGTATGGTGAAGTATGGACGGCGATCCAAATCAACACGAAACGGCGCGTCGCAATCAAATTTTACACGCACCAATCCCAGAATCTTGATTCCCTGACGCAGGAGGTGGAAAAGCTTTCGCTCCTTTTTTCCGACCAGAACATGGTTCAGCTTTTGGAGGTTGGGTGGAATGCCGAGGTACCGTATTATATCATGGAGTACCTGGAAAACGGCTCGCTCGCCGAGGCCATTTCCGAAAAGAAACTGACTCTTGACGATTCGGTGGAAATTTTCGGCGAGCTTTTGGAAGCGATGCAGCGGGCACATCAGAAAGGGATCATTCACTGCGACCTGAAACCCGGGAATATCCTGATGGACCAAAACCGAGAGCCGCGAATCGCCGACTTTGGCCAGTCCCGTCTTTCCAGTGAGATGGCCCCTGCGCTAGGGACGCTCTTTTATATGCCGCCGGAGCAGACCCAACTCAATGCCCACCCGGACGTTCGTTGGGACGTGTACGCGCTGGGAGCGATTTTTTACACGATGCTGATGGGGCATCCACCATATTACACACCGTATTTCGTCGAAAAAATCCAGGAAAAAAAGACCCTCGCATCCCGGCTGAATGTTTACCGCCGATTGATTTTCGCTCAGCCGGTTCCTGTCGATACACGCCAGCTCCGCGGAATGTTGCCTCCCATGGCGCAGATCATCGAGAAATGCCTCCAGCCCGACCCGAAAAATCGGTTCCAGTCGCTCGATGAGCTCCTGGAAGCGTGGAAGATTTGTCAGAAACACCGTGCGACGTTCCCGATGTACATTCTGGGCGCCATAATGCCGATCGTGATCCTGATATGTGGGCTTTTGGGCGTGAGCCGGGAAGTCACCCGCACCTTGCAGGAAGCGCAGGAAGTACTCATGCAATCCTCCATCGTTTCAGGCCGATTCGCAGCTGAGGCCGTGGCGCGGGACGTGGAAGCGGAAGTCATGCGTCGGTACAGGATCGTCATCCAGATTGCCGAAAACTGGCAGTTCCGCGAGTTAGTGCAAAAGATCAGCGCCGACCCCGAATGGCTGGAAATCACGCAGAAACTCGGCGATCACTCCCTTTCCGAAGAGAACCAAAAAACCCTTCAAAACCAGTTCCTTTTCTTCCCCAAACGGATAGAAGTGCAGCAACTGTTCGAAAAACTCCTTCCGTCCAATTTCCGGATGGGGTACGACTATTTATACTTCTGCGACGCGAACGGGATTTTCACCGCGCAAATCCCCGGGATCAACGACATCGGCGTCGATTTTATGCCGTATGTGAGTAAGGATCACACGCTGAAAGCCGAGGATTCCCTGGCGGGGAAAACAATGATTTCCAAAGCATATCAGCATCCTACGACTCATCAGTGGGTCGTCTCGATTTCCGTGCCGGTGCTCAGCGCCGAGGAAAAGCCGAAGTTTCTCGGTTTCGTCTTCATCGCAGTGAATTTTAGCCGGCTGGTTAACATCAAGGAAAACTCCAACAGTTTCGCGACACTGGTGGACCAACGCCCGGGAGAAATGCAAGGATTGATTCTGGAACATCCGCTTTACCACAAGCTGACGAAAAACGGGAAACCTCTCCCGGACGAACTGCTCGACCAGAAATACCGAGTCACCAAAGACCGAATTCCCTATTCTTTGGAGAGCGCCCAGAATTACACCGACCCGCTGAGCGAAGCGCCGCAGGCAAAAGGACAGTACTCCGAGCGTTGGCTCGCCTCCTGCGCCGACGTCAATCTGGACATCGGTTCCGGTGCGCACTGGCTCGTCATTTCCCAGAAATCCTATGAGCATACGATCGGTTCGACCTTCCGGAATCTGGAACGCCATTTTTGGTACGTGACACTCATCGAGTACATCATTTTCCTCGTCATCATTGAAATTTTGTGGTACCTGGTTTACTCCCGATTCATACTGGATCGGAAACCCCGTTAAAGAAACGACGCCCCATTTAAAATGTTGCCCGATTATTCCAAATTGAACCTTTACCAAAACCACACGCGTGAGTGGCAGCACAACGAGTATGCGTACCCGGTCCTGAGCCGGCGCGCGGGCGGGATCTCCGTCGGCATCAACCTTTCGCCCGCAAACGAATGCAATTTTCACTGCGTCTATTGCCAGGTGATCCCGGAGCAGATCCACCCGGGAATGAAGGTCGATTTTGCGAAACTCCGTGAGGAATTGGAACAGTGCGTCCATTTCGCGCTTTCCGGCGAGATTTTCGCGCATCCGTATTTTCAGGGCGTGCCGGAACGCCAGCGCCGGGTGAACGACATCGCGTTCAGCGGGAACGGCGAGCCGACGATTTCGCCCCTTTTTCCGCAAACCGTGGAACTCGCGGCAGAAATTCGCCGCACCTGTATGACGGCCGGGCCGGACGAAGCGTTCCGGAAAGCGGCCGAGGAAATGAAAATCGTGCTGATCACCAACGCAACGCGGCTCGGGCGGCCAGAACTGCTTCCGACGCTTGAGCTTTTGCTCGCGAACCACGGCGAAATCTGGGCGAAACTCGACGCGGGCACTGAGGAATATTACCGCCAGATCAACCGGTCCGCCGTTCCTTTCCAGACGGTTTTGGACGGGATCACGCAGTTCGCGCGCCGTGACCCGGTGATCCTTCAGACCCTTTTTTCCCGCATGAACGGCGAGGCTCCGGGTAAAACGGAACTGGCGGCGTACATCGGCCGGGTCAGGCAGATCCTCGACGCCGGCGGTCAAGTGCGGTACATTCAGCTCCATTCCGTTTGCCGCCCTCCGATCTGCGCTGAGGCCCAGACGCTCGAACCGGAGATCCTTCGCGAATACGCCGGCAAAATCACGGATCAAACCGGCGTGGAAGTCCAAGTTTTTTAAATGCGGAATGCGGAATGCGGAATGCGGAATTACGAATTCCCGGCTCCCATTTCAACTCCTAACTCCTAACACCCAACTCCTAACTCACCATGAAACACATCCTTCCCATCGTCGTGAGCCTCTTTTTGGCTCTTTTCGTCACTGCCCTTTCCGCCACTGAAATCCGGTGCGAGGGCGATTACCAGTACCACCTGCAGGGTTTTGCGTCGGACGGCCAGTCCATCTTCTGGACGTTCACGAACGTTCTGGTCAAGACCGATCTGAACGGCAAAAAACTTCAGGAAGTCCCCGTTCCGTCCCATCACGGCGACTGCTGCGTCGCGGACGGTAAATTGTACGTCGGCACGCATCTCGCCTGGCCCAGCAAGGAGCGCACCTCGTGGGTTTACGTCTATAACTGCTCCGACCTTTCGTTCGTCGAAAAGTTCAGGATCCAGGAATACGACTACGACGGCGTGGATGGGATCACGTTCAAAGACGGTTTCTTCTACGTCTGCGTCGGCAAAGACCCCGACAATCCGCGGCCATATAATATCATCCTGAAAATGACCCCTAAATTTGAGAAAGTCGCCGAGTTCCACCTCGACGGCAAAACGACCTACGGCGTGCAGACGCTCACGTGGTCCGGCGGGTACTTCTGGGCCGGCACTTACAGCGACCTGAGAACGATCCAGGCCGATGAAAATTTCAATGTCGTTTCCACCAAAAACCGGGATTTCAGTGTCGGTTTGTTTGGCCTTCCCGAATCGGAAAAGGGCGAACCGCGCCTGATGGGGGCGACCCACCATCGGGACAAGGAAACCCAAAGAAACAGCGCGACGGCCGTTTCGGTCGTCTTCCGCGATGGAAAACTCATAGAAGATTAATCAGGAAAACCACTTGAAAGGAGTCCTTGCTCATGAATAAACTGGAACTCACCCGCCGCAGTATGCTCGGCACTTTGATGGGCCTTGCGGCAGTCCCCTCGGCTGTTTTGGCCACCGAAGACAACAGCGAGGAAGAAATCAAAGAAGATGATCTTCCGATCCGCGACGCCTCCGCGAAAGTGATCACGGGTGACCCCCGTGTCCGCGGGCCGTTCCCGATCCTTTCCACGCCATTCCTCGAAAACGGCGACGTCGATTACGAAACCCTCGCCAGATCGGCGAAATTCGTCGATTGGGCGCAGTGCCACGGTATGATCTGGCCGCAGGCGAACGACGCGGTGGACCTTCTGACCAAAGAGGAAAAACTCAAAGGAATGACCGTCCTGGCCGAAACGATGAAAGGGCGTAACTCCGCCCTTTGCCTCGGTGTGAACGGCAAGAACACGGCCGATATGCTCGACTACGCCCGTCACGCCGAGTCTCTCGAACCGGACGCGATCATCTCCCGCCCGCCGAACGACGCCAAAACCGAGGACGATCTGTACGAGTACTGGCACGAACTGATGAAAATCGTGAATCGGCCGGTCATCATCCAGACCTCGGGCCCCGGCAAAAGCCCGTCCACCAAACTCCTCATCCAACTTGGAGAGGAATCCGAATATTTCGGCTATGTCAAGGAAGAGACCGCGCCGTTCGTGCCCCGCATGAAGGAACTGGTCGCGGCCAAACCGAAAATCAAGCGTGTGATGAGCGCTTGGGGCGGGTTCACGTGGCTGCACAACTGCCGCATTGGGATCGAAGGCCTCGTTACAGAACGGGCTGTTTACGCTGACCTGCTTGGCAAATTGTGGCGCGCTTACGATTCCGGCGACTATATGACTGCCAGTGACATGTACAGCAAACTCATTTTCATGCTGAACCTCAAAGAGACGATCCCCTGCGCGGAACTGCGAGGGTTCCATCTTTACTGCTGGCAGCGGCGCGGCGTGTTCCAAAACCGGCTTTCCCGAAACTACGGTCCGAACGGTTCGATCCCGGAAAAACCGATCATTTCCGAAATGAAGCTGAGCCAGGACGAAATGGACGAGCTGGATATGCGTCTGGAGTATATCACGCCCTCCTTCCGTGATGGGATTCTCTGTCCTGAATTGGGTTAAGTCGTAGTCAGGCGAGAGGAGTCAATTTAAGGGGAGGGACCCGTAATCGGCCTCCCCCTCGCAAGTAGTGTACAAAGGCGTGATCCTTTTCATTTTTCCATCATATTTTTCCAGAACAGGTCTTTTTGTACTTTAAATCAATAATTCTTCAGAAAAATTTTTCTTTTTTCTCTCCCCACCCCTTGCAATTATTTGAAAATCTGCTAATATTGTGTGTGAAAGATTTTCCGATTAGTTGATTATAAGTGTTCAGCCGGAAAATCAGGGTCTTAACAATTTTATGTGTCGGAGCTGATTCAGTCAGCTCTCAGAGGTTTTTAATGGTTAATCGTAACTTAGTTCTTGGACTGGATCAGAATGAAGGCAGCTGGGACGATCAGATCAATTTTGCTTTCGGCGAACAAAAAATGGAAGACATTGACTGGGGCGGAAACAATTTGACCGTCAACCAGATCGTCGAGGGTAAGGTCGTTCGTGTTGAAGGTGACTACGTCATCGTAGATGTCGGATTCAAAAGCGAAGGTCTTGTCAACCGTAACGAGTGGGAAGAAGGTCAGGAACTTCCCAAGCCAGGCGACACGATTCGTGTTCTGATCGAAGAAGTCGAAGACGGAAGTAACGCAGGCGGAATGCCCCAGATGGATGAATCCAAGGGCATGATTATGCTCAGCAAACGCAAAGCCGAGAAAATCGAAGCCTGGAAAAAAGTCATGGAATCCGTTCATGAAGGCGATGTGGTCACCGGTAACGTCATCCGCAAAATCAAGGGTGGCTTGCTCGTTGACATTGGCGTGAACGTCTTCCTTCCGGCCAGTCAGGTGGACATCCGCCGCCCAGCCGACATTGGTGAATACATTGGCCGTCAGATTCAGTGCTCCGTCCTGAAAATTGACGAACCGCGCCGTAACATCGTCGTCAGCCGCCGTTTCCTCATCGAGAAGGAACGCGAAACCCAGAAGCAGGAACTGCTCCAGCAGCTCAAGCCGGGTGAAATCCGCAAAGGTGTTGTCAAGAACCTCGCAGACTTCGGCGCGTTCGTTGATCTGGGAGGAATTGATGGTCTCCTCCACATCACCGATATGAGCTGGGGCCGCATCAATCACCCGCAGGAAATGCTGTCTCTCGATCAGGAAATCGAAGTCGTCATTCTTTCTGTCGATTACAAGAAAGAAAAAATCGCTTTGGGTCTGAAGCAGAAAACCGCGTCTCCGTGGGAAGAAGTTGAAGCCAAATATCCGCCGGGAAAAGTCGTGCATGGTACGGTTGTCAACGTGATGACCTACGGCGCGTTTGTCAAACTCGAAGAAGGTGTTGAAGGTCTCGTTCATATCAGTGAAATGAGCTGGACCAAACGTATCAATCATCCGAGTGAACTGGTTTCTCCGGGCGATGAGATCGACGTGGTCGTTCTTTCGATCAACAAGAACAAGCAGGAAATCTCCCTCGGTATCAAGCAGACGAAAGAGAATCCGTGGGAAGCTGTCGCGAACAAATATCCGCCGGGAAGCACCGTCGTTGGTACCGTTCGCAATCTGACCAATTACGGTGCCTTCATCGAAATTCAGGAAGGCATCGACGGTTTGCTCCACGTTTCTGACATGAGCTGGACCCGCCGTATCACTCACCCGAGTGAAATGGTCGAAAAAGGCCAGAAGATCGAATGCCGCGTTCTCTCGGTTGACCAGGCTCGCCGCCGCATCGCACTGGGGCTGAAACAGATGACCGAAGATCCGTGGGCACACGATATTCCGAGCAAATACGAACCTGGCCAGCTGGTCAAGGGAACCGTTACGAAAATCACCAACTTCGGCGTTTTCGTCGGACTTGAAGACGGTCTGGAAGGTCTGCTCCACATTTCCGAGCTGGCGGACCACAAAGTTGACAATCCGGAAGACATCGTTAAAGTCGGTGAGGAAATCGAGGTGAAAATCCTCCGCGTTGACACGGAAGACCGCAAAATTGGTCTCTCCCGCAAACGTGTTGAGTGGGCGGAAGACGCTGAGGAACCGGTTCCGGAAGACAACACTCCGACCGCTGCTCCGATTCATCCTTCTTCTTCCACCAAAGATCTGAAAGGTGGAGGAGGCTCTGCCGGTTTCGAGCAGTTGAAGCAGGATGCTGAAGAGGATGCTCCGAGCGATCAAGCCTGATTCTGTTTTTGAGTCAGCATGAACCTAAAACGGTATGCACGTTGGTGTGTACCGTTTTTTTGTATGTTTGTAACGATTCTGATTTTTTTTCGTGATAATCTCAAAATTATTTTATTCTGCTCTTCCAAAAAGAGAACATTTTAATTATAATTCCTCCTGAAATGAACGAATAATTGGAAGGTGGTTAATTCTCGAATCTGAGAATAAAAAATAAAGGAGCGTGCATCATGGATGTTTTGTTTTTGGTTTTTAACGTCATTTTTTTGGCTATTTGGACATTTGTAGGAACATTGATGGTCCATTAGTTGGTCATCTGCATGTAGGCAGGCAGGGATGTATCTTGACAAATTCCCTGCCTTTTTTATTTTCTGGAAAGTTTAAACTCGTTCACGATTTCTTTGACATGAAAGTTATCCTCTTATGGAAGGTTTTCGCTAATGATCTCATTATTCACAAAAGGAAATCTGTAAGAGTTTGTACCTGACTGGATCGAGTACTTTGGAAACAGATTGATGAAACTTTCAGAAGTTTTTCTAAAAAAAGGATCGGGGAAGACATTTACCCTATGCTCCTCCGATCCTATGACTCAAAACTTATCGTGACAATATCCGCGTTTCTTAAAGATTAATGTTCGCGTTCTCATCGTCCAGCCCATCGAACTCCGGGAGAGAATTCTCCTCCGGGTCCGAAACTCCATCCTCCGTAACCGGCTGAAGATTTTCCAAAACTTTCGCGCGAAGTTCTTCCACAAAATCCGGGTTCTCACGCAGAAACTGACGAACTTTCTCGCGGCCCTGACCAAGCGGCTGGTCACCGTAACGGAACCACGCCCCACTGCGAACGATGATTTTCTGATTCAAAGCGTGATCCAGAATATCGCCCTCATAACTGATCCCTGAATCGTGCATCATGTCAAACTCAGCCGTCTGGAACGGAGGCGCGACCTTGTTCTTGACCACTTTCGCCTTGACGCGCTGGCCAATAACATTTTCGCCGTCTTTGATCTGGCCAATTCGACGAACATCGATGCGACACGAGCAGTAAAATTTCAGAGCGCGTCCGCCGGGAGTTGTTTCAGGGGAACCGTACCCCATCGTCCCGATTTTGTCACGGATCTGGTTGATAAAGATGACGATCGCCTTGCTCTTTGAAATCGCACCGGTGAGTTTACGCAGAGACTGGCTCATAAGCCGGGCCTGCAAACCTACAAACTGGTCACCGATTTCACCCTCCAGCTCTTTTTTCGGAACGAGAGCCGCCACGGAGTCCACGACCACCACGTCCACAGAATTGGAACGAATGAGCATTTCGGCAATGTGCAGCGCTTCCTCACCGCAGGAAGGCTGACTGACGAGCAACGTTTCCAAATCCACGCCAAGTTTTTTGGCCCAACTGGGATCAAGCGCGTGTTCGGCGTCGATGAACGCGGCAATTCCGCCCATTTTCTGGGCTTGCGCAATAGCATGGAGAGTAAGCGTTGTTTTCCCGCTGGATTCCGGGCCGAACACTTCAATAATTCTGCCGCGAGGGAGGCCTTTTCCGCCAAGCGCCATATCGAGCGAGAGGCAACCCGTCGAAATCCCCTCAATATTCAGGGAGGAATTAGCCCCAAGCGCCATGATCGCCCCGGACCCAAACTCCTTTTCGATCTGGGCAACCGTAGAACGCAACATATCGTTTTGTTCCAGAAGAACATCTATTTTTCGTTTCGGGGCCTTTACCGCGGCACCTTCATTTTTTTTCTTTGCCATAAGTTTTCCTTACTCTTTTGTGGACTTAAACATTTTCCCGGCATCGGGATCCGCTGGCACTCTGGTCTTCAGTTTTTCGTCTTCCTTTCTTTGCGTACGCGCTTCCTCTTCCGCTTCCTCACGTTCTTCCCTGGTGAGATTGCTTGTCATTTCACTGAATTTTTTCTGAATTTCCGCCAGGGAGTCTTCGTTGGCCGTGACGGCTTTTCCACCTTTCGTCGTACTCTCATCCACCATAAAACGGGAATTGATTGGAATGTCTTCCACGTGCCACATCCGAACAAGGCAATCGTCTCCGCCTCCGAGAAAGTATTTATTGTCCTGTGAGAAAAATCCCGAAACCAGGTAGTATTCATTCTTCTCCATGGTTGATTTTTCATTCACAGACGTGCGCAGAGCACCGAGGAAATCATACGGCGCCTTCCCTTTATAAATCAAAATCTCATCACCAAGGATCATGACCATCTTCTGATCCATGGAATACAAGATATGACGTACATTTCGGGTCGTATTCTCTGAATTCTTCGGAGACCAGTACGCTATGCACTTCACACCTTCACGGGGACGGTTCGTTCTCGGAGCGAAATCCCAGAACACAATACGACCATAATTATCCGCCGAAACAATCGTCAGGCCCTTTCTATCGCTCTCTTTTGACTCGGATGTCATATCAGGTGAGACAGCCAGCACCACGGATTCAGCGTTCGGGAAATCGTGATGACTGACCCCCTGAACCAAATTCGGTTTGAATTCCGAGGTGTAACCCTTGCGGGGACGTTGTTCTTCCGATTTCAGATCCGCCATGCAGGTCCCATAGGCCGGGTTGTTCGTTCGATTGTCGAAATAATAGATGCCCGCATTGGAACCGGCAGCCGCCGCGATCAGGTACTTGCCGTTCGGTGTGTATTGAACATCGCAGTATTTTCCAACGGGCTGGAAAGTCTGATAGTAGGTATCCACTTTGGAGAGCAGATCGCCCGTGCCCCGCTTGCGAAGTACTTCGCTCCAGTTTTCAATGTCCCAGAGGATCAAGGCGCCACAGGTTGTATAAGAGTTACCTGTTTCATCAAGGGCGTCCACTGTGGCGGCTAAAACAAACTGGCGGCCAGAGGGGGTGAACGTCACCGCGTGGATCGTATGCACTTTGCCCATTCGCTGCAGTGTGCGCATATTCGGCTGCATTTTATTGACAAAATGCCATGTTGGAGTTTCGACTCCATCTTCTCCCGGAAGGGAATCGAGGCTCCAAAGAATCGCATTTCCACCCGAGTCAGCCGAAACGACTTTCTTCCCGTCAGGCGAGACCGCGATATCCACGATCGGGTACTCGTGATTCCAATAAACGACAAGCGGCTGCATGGACTCCATCGACCAGAAAGCAATGGGATAGCTCTCAACACTGGGCCGGGTTTTACTCCAGACACCTCCGTCATTGATATCGCCATGATGTTCCGCTTCCAGTTCCGCAAGCGTAGGAAGTGAAGCCCCAGAAAAGGCCTCATCGTAACTGATGTCCAGTTCATCCTCCGATTTGTCTTTGTCAAGTTGAGGTTTTGCAGATAAATGATCCGAGATACGTTTACCATTTTTCCCGAGATTCAGGTAATCCACGTAAACCCCTGAAGGCAAATCGGCTGGCCGGCTGTCATAGGAAAGAAGACGCACGTCCTGAGCTTCTGCAAAAGCCCGGTCTTCGAAATCGTCCATATCATTCCATTCCGGTGCGCTGTCGGCCTTTTCACGAGGCATAACCCTTCTTTCGGAGTCCTCCGCTCTCGTCCGTGGTCCGCCGGCAGTGACAAGGTATTTTCCATCCGGCGTGATAGTCATGGCGCTCGGGTAATTCCATTTGCAGTCCACGGTATAGGCTTTGACTTCATCTCGTTTAAGGCCTTTGCCCTGATTTTGAATTTGGACTGTTCCAGCGAGGGCAGGATTCTTGGGCCGATGCTGTTCCGCATACATTTTCCAGCCGGTAATCACCAAAACGATTAGCCCAAACAGCAAACCGCCAACACAAACCACGGTCGTCAGGCACCCGATGATCGTCCACTCCTTCACGACTTGCTCATCGGGAAAGCCAAACTCCCCATAGTCCAACATCGTCGGAGCGTCCGCTACGGGTGTATTATTCGGTACATAATCCTGCGGCTCCGAATCATCATCGTCATGAGGAAAATTCAGCAGAGGATTCTCTCGAACAAAAAAATTAACCATGGCGATACCTCGTCAAAATCGGGGGAATGAATGCTAATTTGATTTAAATTATAGCACAAGCAGGCATAAATTTCAACCTTTAATCGGGTCGTTTTCAGAAAAATTTTCAAGAAAAAAGAGATTTGCCCCACAAAGTCAACACAGAATTTCCAGATTTCAAACGGCTTTCCCAAATTGCGGGAACTCGAAAATCCTGCGTCCTTACCAACGAAAAAGGGGACCCCCTGGTCCCCAAGCTCGTATAATTTCCCCAGTTAAAACCGTTTCATTCTTCATCATCCTTCGGTAAATCACGTGGATATAGTGGGATCTGTTTATACGGCGCAGATTTTTCATTCATTTCTTCCCACATTTCCCGTTCCTCATCCGAAGCGTAATACGTGAGCCATATCTCCTGATTCTCGCCGACCAGAGCACAGTCCCAGTGCAAATAACCGTCACGTACCGCCAGCATTTTCTCCCGGGACGGCAAAATATCATGGCAAATCAGCAAATAAAGCTCTTCGTCCGAAAGATGATCCGTAAAATCAAGAACAATTTTCTTGCCATAAAGGAGATTGATCAATTTGTAGAGCTCGGTATGAAGCTCTTCGTCTGTCAGTTTCGAAGGATGAACCGGTTTGAGCGGCGGGTTAAACCACTGTGCGATTGGCAAAACAGGCGCAACTTCCCACGCCAGCATCATTTCCAAATAGTCATTTTCCACTTCGATCGGCAAGTGGTTGTCCTCGACCTGAACGATCGATTCATCATAAAAAGGTTCAAGCTCACTGCGAAGCTCCGCGTTCCGAAGTATGGCATTAACATCACATGACGAATGATTACTGAATTCTGACATTTTCAAAATCCGTTCTGATTTGATTCCTTGCTTCTGGAGGACAGGTAAAATCCCTTGACCTGTTATTTTGCCCTCACTTCTAATGTACTATTTTTTAGAAAGATTTCAACCTTTTTTTTCAGAATTCCTGAAAAAATATTAGACTCCGAGTCTGCGTAATCGTTAAAAATGGAATTCGTGTCCTGAAAAAAGATTTTTTTTGGCCGAAAACGCTAAAGTCACTCCGGGAACAAGTCGAAGTGCCCAATGTATGATGTTCCAGAAAATGAGGCCAAAATGTTTAAAGCTTTCACGTATGCTCTTGGCGTTTTTATTCTGATTTTAGGCTTTCAGTGCCACTGCCTCAAAAAAATCACATTTACGTTTTTCCCCTCAAATGTTGATGAAAAGGACGTAAATGCGAAACCGTGTGAGTTTGTCCCATCGCCGGGTGTAGAATATTGCCTTTACGCGATTGGGGTAATGACGATCGTGTTGACCGCCAGCGCAGGAAGAAACGAATATTAAAAAAGGGCCTCGACGAATCAGGCCCCTTGTAATATCACGGGAACGACACTTTCAGCATCGTCCCCGCGAATCTCCCGGTTTTTATTTCACGTCAAACACGTACTGCTCGCCCTGGAAATCGACCCGGACATTCAACCCTTCGATCGTCTTTTCCTTCAGCAAACGCACGGCCAGCGGGTTTTCAAGACGCTGCTGGATCACTCGCTTCAGCGGACGCGCGCCATAAATCGGGTCGTAGCCTTCTTCCGCAATCGCTTTGACCGCTGCGTCGGTAACTTCCAGCGTGATGTCGTGCTCAGCCATTCGCTTCTTCAGGAGGTTGAGCTGGATCTTCACGATGTCGCCGATCTGATCACGTCCAAGAGGGCTGAAAATGATCGTCTCGTCCACACGGTTCAGGAATTCCGGAAGGAAAACGTTTTGCAGCTCTTTGTGGGCCGCATGCTCGATCTCCACTTCCGGCGCTCCTTCGGCGGTCAGTTCCTGGATCTGCCGGCTCGCGATGTTCGAGGTCATCACGATGATCGTGTTGGAAAAATCGACCGTATGCCCCTGATTATCGGTCAGGCGGCCATCATCGAGCACCTGAAGCAAAATATTGAAAACGTCGCGGTGCGCTTTTTCCACTTCGTCGAGCAGAATGACGCAGTACGGACGGCGTCGAACCGCTTCAGTCAGGCGCCCGCCTTCCTCGTAACCGACGTATCCGGGAGGCGCGCCGATCAGACGGCTGACCGTGTGACGCTCCATGAACTCCGACATATCAATGCGGACCATCGCGTTTTCGTCGTCGAACATGACCTCGGCCAAAGCCTTGCACAGTTCGGTTTTCCCGACACCGGTCGGACCGAGGAAAATGAACGACCCGATCGGCCGGTTTTCGGCCTGGATCCCCGCACGGCTTCTGCGGACGGCGTTCGCCACGGCGTTCACCGCATCATCCTGACCCACGACCCGTTCGTGGATGCGTTTTTCCAGCTCGAGCAGTTTTTCCCGCTCGGTCTCCATCATCCTCGATACGGGGATCCCCGTCCACGCGCTGACGACCTCGGCGATCTCTTCCGGCCCGACCTCTTTGCGTAGCAGACGGCGTTTTCCGTTCGTCTTTTCCGATTCTTCCAGTTCGTCCTGCTCTTTCGAGCTTTTTTCAAGCTGCGCGCTCAACTGCTTGCAGTGGAGGTCCAGCTCGTAGAGTTTCTGGAAGTCGGCCTCGCTCGGGACCTGGCCCATCGAGGATTTATTACGGATCGAGGCGTTCAGCATGTCGCGCTCGTGCTCGGCAGCGGTGAGCTGGTTCCGGATCGCCTGCGTATCGACCACGCCAGCTTTTTCCAGTTCCCACTGACGGCGGAGTTCCGCGAGTTCTTCACGCTTCTCACGCATTTCCTTCTCAATTTCCGCAAGCCGCGCTTTCGCGTGTTCTTCCGTCTCATCTGCCAACTGACGGGCGGCGAGTTCCAACTGGACCAGCTTCCTCTGGATCTGGTCGATCGGTTCCGGCACGCTTTCCAGCTCCATCGCCAGACGGGACGTCGCTTCGTCCATCAGGTCGATCGCTTTATCCGGCAAAAATCGCTCGGTGATGTACCGGTATGAAAGTTTCGCCGCGGCGACCAGGGCGGAGTCCTTGATCTTCACGCCTTTGTGGTGCGCCTCGTAGCGGGGTTTCAGCCCACGCAGGATCGAAATCGTGTCTTCGACCGACGGTTCCCCGACCAGAACGGGCTGGAAACGCCGTTCCAGGGCCGGGTCTTTTTCGATGTACTTGCGGTACTCGTCAAGGGTGGTCGCGCCAACACAGCGCAATTCACCACGCGCCAAAGCCGGTTTCAGGAGGTTGGCCGCATCGGACCCGCCTTCCGCTTTGCCCGCCCCGACGACGGTATGCAGCTCGTCGATGAAGAGGATGATGTTTCCGTTCGCCGCCTGGACTTCCTTCAGCACGGCCTTGAGGCGTTCCTCAAACTCGCCCCGGAATTTGGCTCCCGCGACGAGCGCCCCCATATCGAGCGCAATCACGGAATGATTTTTCAGCGACTGCGGAACGTCCGACTCGACGATTCGTAGCGCGAGGCCTTCCGCGATGGCGGTCTTGCCCACGCCCGGCTCGCCGATGAGCACCGGGTTGTTCTTGGTCCGGCGGGAAAGTACCTGGATCACGCGGCGGATCTCGTTATCACGGCCGATGACCGGGTCCAGCTTCCCTTCCCGCGCACACTTGCAAAGGTCGATCCCGTAGCGTTCCAGCGCGGCGAATTTGGCCTCGGGGTTTTGATCCGTCACACGCTGGGAGCCACGCAGAGGCGCAAGGGCCGCAAGGAGTTTTTCGGGCGTGATCTGCGCCACTTTAAGCACTTCCTGCGCTTTGGACGGAACCATCGAGCAAGCCAGAAGCAGGTGCTCGGTCGAAACGAATTCGTCCTTCATTTTTTCGGCTTCGGTCTGCGAGGTCTGGAGCAGATTCTGCAGATCGCGGCTCAAGCCCACATCGCCGCCGCTGATCTTCGGCAGGGATTTCAAATCGGCTTCGGCGATCGCGCGGATCTGGTCCTTACGGACGCCGAGGTGCTCGAGGAGCATTTCGACGATCCCGTCATTTTCCTGAAGCAGGGCCGTGAGAAGGTGCAGAGCGGTGACCTCGGGATTCTGCGCCGAGGCGGCGAGTTGCTGCGCGTTCGCGATGGCTTCCTGCGATTTGGTCGTAAATTTGTTTATATTGAACATCATGGTCTCATCTCCCTATGTACGTTTTTTCAAAACTGCATAAAAACAGCGCCGGGCCTGATCATGAGGCGCGACGCTGCGGGTCTTGAAAATTTATTTCACTTCGAAATCAGCGTCGATCGTGTCGTCGTCCTTCGGTCCCTGTTCAGGTCCCGGCTGCGCGCCGAACGGCCCCTGCGGACCAGCCTGGGCGCCCGCGGCTCCCTGAGCGGCCTGAGCCTTCTGGTAGAGCTGGGTGGCGAAAGCGTGGGACGCCTGTTCGAGCGAGCTGACGGCGGATTTGATCGCGTCAATGTCTTCGCCCTTGGCGGCTTCACGGACCTTTTCAATGGCCGGATTGATCGCCGCTTTATCGGCTTCGGTCACGACCGACTCATTGTCCTTCATGGTCTTTTCCAACTGCCAGCAGAGGGACTCGGCCTTGTTGCGTTCCTCGGCCAGATCACGGCGTTTCTTGTCCTCGTCGGCGTGGGCTTCCGCTTCGCGCTGCATCTTCTTGATTTCTTCTTCGGAAAGTCCGGAAGACTGCTCGATGCGGACGCTCGTCTCGCGGTTCGTGCCCAAGTCTTTGGCCGAAACGTTCAGGATGCCGTTCGAGTCGATGTCGAAGCAGACCTCGATCTGCGGGATGCCACGCGGCGCGGCGGGAATTCCGTCCAGATTGAACTGGCCCAGCAACCGGTTGTCGTTCGCCATCGGACGTTCGCCCTGGAAAACGCGGACCGTGACGGCCGACTGATTGTTTTCAGCGGTGCTGAAGACCTGCTTCTTGGTCGTCGGGATCGTGGTGTTACGCTCGACCAACGGGGTCATGACGCCGCCGAGGGTTTCAATGCCCAGCGTCAGCGGAGTGACGTCGAGGAGCAGAATATCGTTGACTTCGCCACTCAAAACACCACCCTGGATCGCGGCGCCAACGGCGACCACTTCGTCCGGGTTCACGCCTTTGTGCGGCTCTTTGCCGAAGATCTTCTTCACGAGTTCCTGCACCATCGGGATTCGGCTGGAACCACCGACCAGGACCACCTCGTCGATGTCGGACGGGCTGAGGTTCGCGTCACGCAGGCACTGGTTCACCGGGCCGCGGCAACGCTCGACCAGATTGTTCACCAACTGCTCGAACTGGGCGCGGGTGAGTTTCTCCATCAGGTGTTTCGGGCCCGTGGCGTCGGCCGTGATGAACGGGAGGTTGATGTCCGTCGTCGCGGCGGAGCTGAGTTCCTTCTTGGCCTTTTCGCAGGCTTCCTGCAGACGCTGGAGCGACATCGGATCCTTGCGCAGGTCGATCCCGTTGGCGGCCTGGAATTTGTCGGCGATGTACGTCACCAACGCATTGTCGAAGTCGTCGCCGCCGAGGTGACCGTCGCCGGAGGTGCTGATGACCTGGCACACGCTGTCGGCCACGTTCAGGATGGAAACGTCGAACGTACCACCGCCGAGGTCGAACACGCAAATTTTCTCTTCGTTTTTCTTGTCAAGGCCGTAAGCCAGGGAGGCAGCCGTCGGCTCGTTGATGATTCGCATCACTTCCAGACCGGCGATCTGTCCCGCGTCCTTGGTGGCCTGACGCTGCGCGTCGTTGAAGTAGGCCGGAACGGTGATGACCGCTTTGTTCACTTTGTGGCCGAGGTACGCTTCGGCGGATTCCTTCAGTTTACGGAGGATCTTGGCCGAAATTTCCGGCGGGGTGAACTGCTTGCCGTCGGCTTCCACTTTCACGTAGTCCTGCGGACCGCCCACGACTTTGTACGGAATGGTTTTTTCTTCGTCGCCGACTTCACTGTGACGGCGGCCCATAAAACGTTTAATGGAACTGATCGTGCGCAGGGGGTTCGTAACGGCCTGACGGCGCGCGACGTCACCGACGAGGACTTCGCCCGAATCAGTGAAAGCGACGACGCTCGGGGTCAAACGATTGCCTTCGGCATTCGCGATGACTTTCGGCTCGCTGCCTTCCATGACGGCCACGACTGAGTTAGTAGTTCCAAGGTCGATACCAATGATTTTTTCTCCATTAGCCATGATTTTGTCTCCTTTTTATCTTGTTTCTTCTTTCGTTCACTTTGAATTTTTCGTGGCTCACCGCCACTTTTGACGTGTAAGTGAATAATTGCAAACCGCGTGTCATTCGGTCTTTTATTTTCTTAAAAAATTTTGCGAAGCGCGTTGATCCCGTATTTTCAGGGGTCTGCTTCGGTCAAAAATTTTTTCACGCTGCGATTCGGGAGGAATTCCGGGCTGACAAAATGACAGTTTTTGCAAAAAATTTGTCGTTTTGGGTCGGAACGGGGTGGTAAAACGTCAGGATTTATGGTAAAATATTAGTCAATGGATCCCCAAAACCCGTAAACTTTCCAATCCTTTTTTCAAACTTTTCCCGATTCAAAATTCCCTTTTCATTGCTTCGTTATCCCTCATGACCAATTCTTCCCTCCCCGATTCCGTTCGTCAGGCGCTTGAACGCACGGCTCAAACGGTACGTAAAGAAGAAACCCTCCTGACGCTTTGTCAGGCGGTCGTGGGAACGTGCGTCTTTTTCGGGCTGATCGTTCTGGTCGAGCACTGGATCCTCCCTCGCGGGATTCCCACTTGGGCGCGATTTATTCTCGATTTCATCTTCTGGGGCTTGTGTGTCTGGGTATTTTGCCGACGGATCCTGCCGTTTCTGATTTGGAAACTCAACCCGTTTTACCTCGCGAGCGTAATTGAAAAGGCACGACCCGATTTAAAAAACGGGCTTTTGAATCTTTTGTACCTGAAAAAAGCCCCTCCGACTCCGGCAGGCAATTTAGCGGCCCTGGCCGTTTCAAGGCAGATCACCGGCGCCGAGGACGTTCCGTATTTGCCGGCCCAGCAGATCCGCTGGTGGAAATGGGGCGCAGCCGCCGCGGTGGTTTTGTGCGTTCTATACTCGATTTTCAGTCCCAAAAGCGCCCTGCGAAGTGTCGCGAGAACGTTGTTCCCGTGGGCCAATATTTCCGTTCCGACACGCGTTCGGCTGGACACGGTTCAGCCAGGTAACTGCACGCTCTACCAGGGCGAAACGCTCACGGTCTCAGCCCGCATTCGACGGCTGAAAGAAAATGAAACGCCGATTTTGTTTTACTCATCCGAGGACAAAAAATTCGTAAACGCTCCGGTTTCCATGAACGCGGACTCCGAAAAACCGGGTTTCTGGTCAGCGCGGGTCCCAGACGTTCAGCAGAATCTCACGTGGCGGCTTGAGGCAGGCGACGCACAGAGTGAAACGTTCCAACTGACCGTTTTGCCGCCGCTTCGCGTGACAATCGAGTCTCTGCGCCTTACGCCACCCGCTTACACGAACCTCCCCGTCGTCACACAGACCGCCGGTGATGTACAGACCGTGGTGGGAACGCAAATCGATTTGATCGTTCGGACGAGTGAACCGGCGCGGGAGGTAACGCTGAAACTCGACGGAAAAGCCGCAGTGACGTTCACTCCGTTGGAAGAAAAAGGGCTCAAGTCTCAAACGAGATTCCGGGCGGAATTTCAGGAAACGTTCGTCCCATGCTCGCGAGAGGCTTCCATTCACTTCCAGAATCAGGCGGGCCGAACCAACGAGCCGCTGAAGTACCGCTGGGACATTTTGCCGGACGCCGGGCCGGAGGTCCGAATACTGGAAGGGCCTAAAGACGATTCTTCCCTCGATGAAACAGAAGAAACTACGATCAAAATCAGCGCTTCTGACCCGGATTTTGGTCTGCGTGCTGTAGCGATTCGGGCGGAATGGAACGGAAAACCGCTCGCGATCCCGCCCCTTTTGAACCTCCCGCGCGACCGGGCTGGGCTGAGGACTCCGTTTGAGGCGGAATTCGCGTTTCGTCCGTCCGGGTGGAATCTGAAAGCCGGCGATGAGATCGTTTGGTGGGCCGAGGCCGCTGATACGCAGGAGCCCGCGGGAAACCGCACACGAACCGGGAAACGCCTCTTGAAAATCGTCGGTAAAACATCCGAAAAGGAGGATTCCCGCAACGATTCGAACACACCCGGAATCAATAGCGAGTCGGAATCCGACGAGCAGGAAAATTCTCCGCTCGCAGAAGAGAAAAACGAAGAAAAGTCACCGTTCCCTGTTTCAGCCGAAATGCCCAATCAGGAGGACGCAAAGGCGCAGGGCGAAGAACTCGACGGCGAGGAAACTACAGAACAGTCCGTTGAAAACGCACCTCAAACCAGCTCCGGCGAAGGAGAAAAGTCCAGGAAAGGGGAACAGAGCGGAAATCAGGAAGGTGAAAAAGACAATTCAGACCAGGGGCAGGGAAACGGCCAGGGTACAGGTTCCGGAGACGGCGAGGGTGAGAACCCGCAAAACGGCGGCTCGAAAAACGATTCAGGCCCGAAAACCGCCGAGGAGGACTATGATCCGCTAGATGAAAGCGAGGCTCAGAATGGTGAAAACCACCAGTCTGAGGAAAAATCGGGCGAAAAGTCTGGCGAAACTGGCAAAAATTCGGGTGAGTCTGGCGAAACAAACGACTCGGGAGATGCTGGTGATTCCGGCAAATCAGGTGAATCAGGGGGAACCGACGAAGAGGGTGAAAACTCCTCCCGGAAGGAGGAACGTGAGGATTCCCGGAACACCAAGCCAGGCGGTCAGCAGAAAACCTCAACCGGCCAAAAATCCCAGGAAAAAGGAAACGGAAAACGCCAGCAGAAAGGGCAAAATTCCGATCTGGAGCAGGAAACCGACGCAGAGGAAGGGGAAGAACTGGAAGAACGCGGTGAAAACGGAAAGAAAACCGGCCCCGACTCCCAAAACGGCGCTAAATCCGAAAGCGAGGTCCCCGAGGACGCAACTAACGCGCAGAGCGGCCTCCAGAACGGCACAGACTCCGATCAGGATCTTCCGGCTCCCGTGAAGGAAAAGGAAAACTCCGACGGAAGTGGTTTGCAGGATTCCAACTCCAATCGGCCCAATCGCGACAAAATGGAGGATGATTCGGACGAAACCGGAGAGCCAAACGCCGAAAATACGCATTTGGCTGGAAAAGACGAAATGGAAGGGTCCAAACCTGATCCCGTGAGTAATCCGGGCGAAGCGATGGAGGAAATTCTGAAGCACCGCCAAAAAGAACTGGAAAAAGCCGGGAAACTTCCGCCGAATTCCGAATCGCCAAGTGGTAAAAATGGCGACTCGCAGGCTCCCGCGCCCCAAACGGACGCTCAGGCCGAAATGGGAAAAGACCCCAAAGAACTCAAGAAGAACGAATCAAACCCTGAGTCAAAAGAAGGCGAAGGCGAGAATAAAAAAGAAAAGCAATCCGGCCAATCCTCGCCGCAGGATGGTAGTCAGCAGGGAAACGCCGGGGACCGAAAGTCTAAAAACGCGATCAAGCCCGATAATTCAGCGGAAGCCAGTGGAAAAGCCGGGGAAAACAAGGGTGGAAATCGTCAGGGATCGCAGGAGCAGTCCGACCAGCAGGGACTTGGCCGGGACGGAAGCAACACCCCCAACGAATCGGGAAATCCCGCCGGAAGCGGAGGCGAAGGCCCTAAAGGGGAACGCGGAGGAAATTCAGCCCTCGCCGACCATCCGACCGGTTCCGCCGATCCAAATCAGACCCAGGGAAACGGCTCCGACTCCCAAAAAGGCGGGCGCGAGAGCCAGGCGTATGGCTCCGGCCATAGTACCGAACAATCCGAACACGCGACCGTAAGCGGCGGCTCCGGGCTGGGGTCTGAAATGCCCGCGAGAATGGGGGAAGAGTCATCCGCGATGCCATCCACAAAAGAGGACGCAGTAAACGTGGAATTCGCCCGTCAGCAAACCATTCTGGCGCTGGACCATCTTCGCGATGCGCTCGACCGGGACGATGATTCCCTGCTCGAATATTTGGGCTGGACCCGTGAAGAGGCGCGCCAGTTCCTCAAGGAGTGGGAAAAACTGTACCAGGACCTCACCAACCCGAAGCTTTCTGAACAGGAATTTCGTGAGCGCCAGGACGCGTTCCGCTCGCTGGGGATCACTCCGCGCACGATCCAGTACAAAGACCGCACGAAAAAAGAAACCGTCCGCCCCAATGCGCGTGGAGGACGAAAAGTCGAAGCCCCTGAGGCGTGGCGCGAGCAGTTCGAGGCCTACTCCCGCGGCGTCGGGGAAGGAAAATAAATTTTGGGCCTGAACAGACTCCGGCTTTGCGAGATCGATCAATTGCTGGGAAGAAAAACCGGAAGGCCCACTTTGAATGAGACTCCCGGTTGAAAAACGCTGAAAGCGGCATTTCCCCCTGCTCCGTGCGTTTCCCGTTTTCTTAATACTCTTTCACGACGAACTCACCGCGGCCGGGCCGGCGAAGAAGCGCGTCCGCGGCGGGGTTTGAAACGAATTTTTCCGTCTCGCTGTCGAATTCCAGCTTCTGCCCCAGCGTGAACGGAACGTCTTTTTCCAAATTCAAAGCCGGGATCAGACTCTTCACGTTGGCGAGCGCCGCCTCGACCTCTTTCACGAGCAGCGGATGATCGGAAATTGAATCCATGCACTCCGCGAGCGTCGCCTGACGGCCCGTCCGGTACGAAATGTTCCCGAGGTGACAAAGCGACGTCGAATAGTGCCCCTCCACGATCGGCGCGACGAGTTTTTCCGGCGTGTTCGCGCGAACGCAGTCCACGAAATTCTGGAAATGATCGACCGTCCCATTTAAAAAGTTGACCGATTTTTCCGGGTTGAATTCCGGGTCGAGCGGGCTGGATTTCCCATCGTTCGAGATGAACTGACTGTTCGTCACCACGCCCTCGTCCGTGACAAAATGCGCGGTTTCCATCGACTTCCACGGGTTATTCTTGTCGCGCAGGTTGCAGCACGAATAGTAAACCGGAAGTCCGTCGAGGTCATAAACCGCCGCCTGGATCGACGGGGTTTCACCCTGATCTTTGTAGCCGTCGTCCGGAGCGTTGATCAGGCGGGTCCCGAACGACTGGACCGTCCGCGGCTGAACGTGCGGATTCCCGGCGGCCAGGCGGCTCAGGTCGAACATGTGCACGCCGTTATTCCCGATCTCCCCGTCACCGGTGTTCCAGAACCAGTGCCAGTTATACACGAAATTATTCTCTGTGTACGGCTGGTAATCGACCGGACCGAGCCAGAGGTTCCAGTCCAGTTCCTTCGGCGGGTCCTGCACCGGTTTGAAGCCGATCCCGTTGCGCGTGCGGTTCACGTAGGCGAACAGTGCGAGCGGCTTGCCGTATTTTCCCGACTGGAACGCGCGTGCGGCCCCTTGCCACTTCGGGTTGCTGCGGTGCTGGGTCCCGTGCTGGATGAGGATCCCGTACCGCTTCATCGCGTTCACAAGCTGGCGGCTTTCAAAAAGCGTATGCGAGCACGGTTTTTCGCAGTATACGTGCTTCCCCGCCTCTGCGCTCCAGAGCGAAAGAAGCGTGTGCCAGTGGTTGCACGACGCGACCGAAACCACGTCGATCGATTTATCCTCCAGCAGTTTGCGCGGGTCCTGGTAGGCGGTGATCTCCGTGCCGATTTTTTCTTCCCAGCGTTTTTTCGTCCCTTCGGCCCGGCGAAGATCGGGGTCGGCCACCGCCACGAGCTGGACGTTTTCCAGCGCGGCAAACGCTTCGCAGTGGTTATTCCCACGGCCCCCGACGCCCAGAACGGCCGCACGCAGACGGTCGTTCGCGCCCATGGCCGAGGCCGGAATGTAGTTGAGACTCAGCGCCGAAGCGCCGAGGAGGGAAGATTTCAGAAATGTACGGCGGGTTTGCATGATTGAACCTTTCTTGAGTTAGGAGTTAGGAGTTGAGAGTTAAACGGTAACGTATTACATTTCAGGTTCTTCTTTGAATTGTTTTTCAATTTCTTCGATGGTCGGCAGAGACCCACGAAATTTTTCTGTTAATTTCTGGAACGTCTCATAGGAAGAAACCCCGATGGGAGTTTCAACATCCTGAAGTGTATATTCCGCCACCACGTCATTTTTATCCTTACAAATTAAAAGCCCGATCGTTGGCTCGTCCGATTCAGTACGGAGATTGCGATCAACGGCCGTAACGTAAAATTTAAGTTGGCCAACATGCTCCGGAGAAAATTTGACCGTTTTCAATTCAACCACGACAAAACAGTGCAACTTCACGTGGTAAAACAGAAGATCAATGAAAAAATCGTCTCCATTTACGTCCAAATGGACCTGGCGGCCATAAAAGGTGAAACCTGTACCAAGTTCCAGCAGGAATCGCGTCATATTTTGCGCCAAATAATCTTCCAGCTCTCGCTCGGTAAATTTCTCCGTCAGTCCCATTAAGTCAAAAACGTAGGGGTCTTTAGTGATTTCCTGGGCCAAATCACTCTGAACATCGGATAAAGTTAACGAGAAATTACTGATGGCTTTACCGCTTCGGTTAAAAAGACCACTTTCGATCTGATGCACTAAAACAGAACGGCTCCAACCGTTTTCGATCGTCTTCTGAACGTAAAAAAGGGCCTCACTTGGTGATTGGGACTTGGTCATAATTTCGACGTTATGCCACCAAGGTACTTGCGCAAGCATTGCCAGCAATTCGTCAGCAGCTTGCTGACGAATTTGAGCCAGTTCCGAATAGTACTTGTAAAACCGCTTCATATACTTGAGATTCGTCACGGAAAACCCTTGGACTTCCGGAAATTCCCGTTTCAAGTCCTGGCTCAGACGGTCGAAGAAACGGCTGCCCCATTTCGCGTCCATCTGCTGTTCCTGAATATCCGAACCGATTTGCCAGTAAAGACGAATCAGCGCATAATTGGCACGGAGCGCCGCTTTGATTTGAGTCTGGCGGATTTCCGTTTTCAGTCCATTGAGCCAGTTTTGGTACTCGGTTTCAGCGGTGGATGAAATTAATGAAAAACTTTTCATTTATGGCAAGGGATAAAAAATCTTTTCTTACTTCTCCAGCTGCTCGCCGGTGTTCCAGTCGCGAAGCTCGGCCTTGAGTTCCGCCGGGCGGACCGTCACGAGGAGGAAATTATCGACCGACTCACAAAAGACCTTTTTCGGGTCCGCGTATTTGTCGCCGCGGCCGTAGTTTGACGTGTTGTAGTACGTCATCCCGTTCGGCGTCACGGCCCGCTCGGCGTAGTGGCCGAAGCCCGCGATCATGCAGGTCCCGCGCGAAAACATTTCGTGCCACGCGCCGTTTTCTTTGTTTCGCATCGAGCTGCACTGCTCGTTCTGGAACGTCACCATGAAACGTTTTTCGCTCCCTTCCCGGCTCACGCGGTCGTACCACTCGAACTGGTCGGAGCCCCGGCGCCAGTCGTGGCAGGTCTGGAGACTCGTGCCGAAATCACTCGTGTGGTTCAGGTCCAAAGCCACGACGCGCAGGGAAAGCGGCTCCCAGTCGAAGAACCATTTCCACTCATCGCCGGGCAGGTCGAAGAACGTGCGGTACGCGGTCGCCTCCGGGTCGTAAAACCGCGAGGGCCCCTCCACCCGCTCGCCGCGCGGGGCGATTTCACGGTCGTGATTCCCGAGGCACGGCATCAGGAGCGTCGAGGCGAAAAGCGCCTGATTGTTCTGGACGAGCCGACGAAACGGCAGGACGTTCGTCCGCGCCGACTCTTTGTTCAATTTCCCGCCTTCGTGCAGGCACGGCACGATGTCGCCCGTGAGGAAAATCACGTGCGGGTCCTGCCGAACCACCGCGTCGGAAATCGTTTTCGTGTGAATATTCCCGACGAAAGCCAACCGAAGCTCTTTCGTGGAAAGAGTCTTGAACGAGTTCAGCCCGGAGATGAATTTCCTGCCGTCCGGCGTGACCGTTTCGACTCGGTAGAAGCACCGGGCGTCCGGACCCACGACCTTTCCGACCGGGATGCGGACGTGGTGGAGCACCGACTCCTCATTCACGCTCGCCGTTTCTTCGCACTTGGCATTCGGGCCGTAAAAAACCGTGCTGGACCCGGGAGCGGGCGACGCCCACGAGACGGAAACCGTCTGCGCATTCTCATCCGCAATGGAGAGCCAAATCAGGCTGATCCGGTCGGAAGTCTGTGCGGAAACGAACGCTGCGCAAAAAAGCGAAAGGAAAAAGAAAAAGGGGAGGGTGCGGTTCATCTCGTTAAAGGAAAATCAGGTGAGGGGGGTAATTGCGCATTTTCTGTATAAACTACCGTTTATTATACTACAGGAAAAAGTTTTCGCAAGGACGTCTCTGAAAAAAGGGATAAAATTTACAAAACTTTTATGATTTCCGGAAACAGTCCCCCCTTTCCTGATTAATTCAAATCTGGTATAATCGGTTACAAATCAAAAAGTCCGCCATTCGGCTTTCACTCACTCAACCTCAAAGAACCAAAACCATGAAAATCTTTCAACCGCTCGCATTCGCGTTCCTCCTGACGGTCTCCTTCGCCATGGCCGGAGAAAAAACCGTTTATCTCGATGAAATGGACCTTTCCAAAACGACCTGCGGGTGGAAAAGCACCGCGGCCAACCGTACCGTGGACGGCGCTGAACCCGCGATCTGCGGCCGGAAATTCGAGCACTGCGTCGGGCACCACGCCCCGGGAGAGATCCTGATCTCCTTGCCCGATAAATGCGGCATTTCCTTCACCGGCGTCATGGGGATCGACGACGAAACCAACGGCCAGGGCCACGCCGAGTACGAAATCTACTGTGACTGGAAGCTCGTCTGGAAGTCCGGCGAACTGGTCGGTGGAAAACCCGCCAAAAACTTCAATATTGATCTGAAGGGCGTCAGCCTCCTGCTCATCCGGGCCGACACGCTGCCGGAAGGCTACGGGCACGACCATCTGGATCTGGGCGACGCGAAGATCACCTACACCGGCGACAAAGTCCCGTTCACCCAAAAGGTTCAGGCGTACACCATCGTCGATGGCGTTCGGGTGGACCGCACGGACGAAAACGGCACCGAGTGGCTCGCGTTAGCCCAGTTAATTCGCAAAGGGATGCGGCAAAACGCGAAGGACGAAGCGCTCGACCCCGCCGCGACGCTCCTGGATTCGGATCGGGACCCGCTCGACATCGTGGTGCGCCGTCTGGTTCCGTTGGTCGAGAAACTTTCCTCCATGCCGGGCGCTCCCAACCTGAAGGCGGAGCAGTCCGAGCTTGAGAAGCTCCAAAAGGAAACCGAATCCACGCCAGTGGACAAAATCGACGCGCGCAAGGCGGTTTTCGCCCGGGCGACCGCACTTCGGAGAAAGATCGCGCTGAAGAATCCGCTGCTCAACTTCACGGACCTTTTGTTCATCAAACGCCACTTCAACCCGGAACCGGAAATGCAGGGGAACCACATGTGCGACCAGTTTTTCGGGTTCCACGGCCGGCAGGGCGGTGGTCTGTTCGTGCTGAAAAACGCCTTCACGGATAAACCGGAGGTGATCGATCTGCTCGCCAACGTTCCGGTTTCGGAGGGGCAGTACAAGGGGACGACGCTCGACAAAACCTGGGCGTTTCTGTCGCCCGAGCTTTCGTACGACAATCACGAGATCCTTTTCTGCGCCACGGACGCCAAAGAGCCGCGGCATACCTACACGTGGACCCCGGAAAACACGTACCACATTTTCAAGGCGAAGTTCGACCCTCAGACCCGCAAACTTTCGGACGTCGTTCAGCTCACCGAGGGCGCATTCAACGACATCGACCCATGCTACCTGCCCAACGGGCGCATCATTTTCATTTCGGAGCGGCGCCAGGGTTACGGCCGGTGCCACGGTCGGCCGGTGCCGTGCTACACGCTGCACTCGATGAACCCGGACGGCTCGGACATCGTGATCCTCTCCCCGCACGAAACGAATGAATGGGAGCCGGACATCGACCACAACGGCATGGTGATTTACACGCGCTGGGACTACGTGGACCGGGGCTTCAGTCAGGCGCACCACCCGTGGATCACGACGCCGGACGGCCGCGACCCCCGCGTTTTGCAGGGGAATTACGACCGCATCGAGCAGAACCGGCCGCACTTCGAGTGCGACATTCACCCGATCCCCGGGTCGCAAAAGATCATCGCCACATCAACGAGCCACCACGCGCAGCACTACGGCGGTCTGATCCTGATCGACCCAAACAAGCCGGACTCGAACATGCCGGGACAGGTCAAACGCATCACGCCCGACCAGCTCTACATGGAATCGGAACTGCGCACGCACTCCGAGGACCCGGCCGCGTACGCGACCGCCTGGCCGCTTTCGGAGGATTTCTACATTTGCGTCTATGACCCGTTCTCCCGTGCAGACGGCGGTGAGGCGAACAACTACGGCATTTACCTGCTCGACCGCTACGGGAACCGCGTTTTGCTCTACCGTGACCCGGACATTTCCTGCCGTGACGCGATGCCGATCCGGCCGCGGAAACGCCAGAACATCGTCACGCACGCCACGCTTCTGGGCAAGCCGCTGGCGCCGGGCGAGAAGTACGTCCCGATCGACCCGAAGGACATTCCCGCGGTCGGGCAAGTCGGCCTGATCAACGTTTACGACACGATGTTCCCGTTCTACGACCAGCCGGACGGCTCCAAAACGATCATCAAAAAGCTCCGGATCGTGCAGGTCCTCCCCAAAACGACCCCCTACGCCGACAATCCGCGGATCGGCTTCGGCTCGCAGAAAGGGGCCCGAAAGATCCTCGGCACGGTCCCCGTCGAACCTGATGGGAGCGCGTATTTCAATCTCCCGGTGAACATTCCGGTCTATTTCCAGGCGCTTGACAAAGACGGGATCGCCGTCCAGGGGATGCGCTCCGCGACGTACGTCCATCCGGGCGAGCAGCTCATCTGCCAGGGCTGCCACGAAAACCGCCACACGGGAATGGCGAACCGGCCGATCGGAGCCCCGACCGCCATGCGCCGTGCGCCGAGCGACATCACTCCGGACGTGGAGGGGACCTGCCCGCTCAATTTCGTGACGCTCGTTCAGCCGGTCCTGGACGCCAAATGTGTTCAGTGTCACGCGGGCAATGAGACGAACAAAAACCAGCCCGGTATCGACGCCGACAAGATGAACCGCGCGGCCAACATCGATTTCAGAGACGACAAAACGGGGCATTTCTCCCGGTCGTTCGAGAATCTGCGCCGGTTCTGCTTCTTCTACGACAACGCGGCGTGGACGGAGCCGCAGACGTTCCCGGGCAAGTTCGGCTCCAACCGCAGCCCGCTTTACTATAACGTCCTGAGAAATCCCGAAACGGGAAAGACAGAGCATTACGGCGTGAAACTCACCCCGGCGGAGATTTACCGGTTTACCGTCTGGATGGATAATAACTGCGACTTCTACGGCGCGTATGACCAGTGCGAACTCCAGCGCCAAGGCGAGAAAGTCGAGATCAAGCTGGAATAAACCTCAGCAGGGAATTTCGGGGTCATCACCAGCCTGTTGCACATACCACCCCGCCAACTAATCCCATCTTGT